>Ga0307515_10017660_pt1 | contig 12979 bp, 13 predicted proteins | sample 17_EM_MG_FD_194513 | JGI IMG/M metagenome (GOLD analysis project Ga0307515, IMG submission 194513) | Populus trichocarpa ectomycorrhiza microbial communities from riparian zone in the Pacific Northwest, United States - 17_EM | ecosystem: Host-associated > Plants > Roots > Unclassified | place...
CCACGTGCACGCGCTGGCCACCGCGCTGGCAAGGGAGGGGCACGAGGTCACGGTCGTGACCCGCTACGGCGAGCATCCCGACGGCACTCCGGCCGAGCTCGACGAGGTCGTCGACGGAGTGCGCGTGATCCGGGCGCCCCAGGATCCGCCGCTCTTCACGCTCGCGACCGAGTCGCTGCTGGCGTGGACCATGTCGCTCAACCACGCGCTCGTGCGCGCGGCGCTGGTGGCCGGCGGCGAGTACGACGTCGTGCACGCCCACGACTGGCTCGTGAACCACGCCGCCGTCACGCTCAAGCACCATCTGCGTGTGCCGCTGGTCGCGACCGTGCACTCCACCGAGGCCGGTCGGCACCGTGGCTGGCTGCCCGCCGAGCTGAACCGCTGCATCCACTCCATCGAGTGGTGGCTCACCTACGAGGCCCGCCGCGTCCTGGTCTGCTCGGAGGACATGCGCTGGGAGGTCAGCCGCCTCTTCGAGCTGCCCGCCGCCAAGACGCAGGTGGTCCACAACGGTGTCGACCCGAAGGCCTTCGTGGCCGCGCCCGCCGCGGTGAAGGCGCAGCGCGACAGGTACGCGCCCGACGGCCCGATGGTCCTCTACGCCGGCCGCCTCGTCTTCGAGAAGGGCGTCCAGGACCTCCTCGACGCCGTCCCCGTGCTGCGCGAGCGGCACCCGGGGCTGCGCGTGGTCATCGCCGGTGACGGTCCGCACGCCGAGGATCTCAAGGCGCACGCCGTGAAGGCCGGTGCCGAGGAGACCGTCGACTTCATCGGCTTCGTCGGCGGGCACGACCTGCCGGCCCTGTACGCCGCCGCCGACTGCCTGGTGGTCCCCAGCCGCTACGAGCCTTTCGGGCTCGTCGCCCTTGAGGCCGCCGCCGCGGGTACGGCGGTCGTGGCCGCGGACGTCGGCGGGCTCGGCGAGATCGTCGAGTCCGGCGTGACCGGGATGTCCTTCCCCGCCACCGATGTGGGCGCGCTGACCGAGGCGGTGTCGACGGTGCTGACCGACGAGCTGCTCACCCGCCGCCTGACCGCCGCCGCCCGCGCGATGGTGCACGACCGCTTCGGCTGGGAGGACATCGCCGCCGCGACCGCGCGGGCCTACTCGCGGGCCATCGACGAGGAGCGCGTGCTGCGACTGCGGCAGGCCGCGGTGGCGGCGACGCCGTCGATGGTGATCCCGGAGGGGAACCTGCTGCTGCGGGACGCGTAGTCACCGAAACGCGGGGTACCGGCCCTGCGCCTCCCGCACGTTCCACCTTTCCCGCAGCGCGCCTTCCAGCTCCCCGAACCACGCCGCGAGTCCCGGCAGCGGCGCGCCCACCGGCCCCGCCGCGACCGCGAGCTGGTCCAGCAGCCGCCCCCGTCGCGAGAAGCCCATGGGATGCGGATTGATCGCCGCCCCGAGTCGCCGCAGCCGCACGGCACGCAGCACCACCCAGGCGGCGCAGCCCACCGCGGCGCCGAGGTCGTCGACAGGGAACTCCGCGCGGTAGGCCGCCACGACCTGCGCGCCGACCTCCGGCGGGAGCGTCGACCAGCACGCGCAGGCGGGAAACGGCAGCAGCAGCGCGGCCAGGTCCAGCGCGGCATGACGGAACGCGGCGCTGTCGAAGTCGCGCGCCATGACCAGGTCCCGGTCGGCGATCGCGGAGACTCCGGGCGCGGGCAGGCCCCGCAGGGACATCCGCACCTTCCGCCAGCTCTCGCCGAGCCGGTACCGGACCAGGCTCACGCGGTCGAACACCGGGTCGCCGTCGCCGCGGATCGCGTAGTACTCGGCGTCGCGCCCGGCGGTGTCGGCGTGCATCCGGCCGAGCGCGGTCGCGAAGGCGCGCAGGCCGTCGAGCGCGGCGGCGGGATCGTCACCGAGCAGTACCTGGTCGAGCGAGGAGCCCGCGCCCAGGTCCTCCATGACGACCATGTCGTCGGCGGCCAGCAGACGCGGCCCGTGCCCGCCGCCGACGCGCCCGAGGAACTCCAGCGCCGCCGCCTCGTTGCGCAGGTAGGTGGCCGCGCTGAGGGCGTCGCCGCGTGCGGTCTTCACCACGACCGTCGACGGATCCCCGTCCAGCGTCACACGCCACAGGTGCGCGTGGTCCTCGGTCCAGCGGCCTCCGACGTCGCGTCCGGCCAGGGGCACGGCCTCGACCGGACGAGAACCGAGCAGGCGTTCCACGGCGGCTGCGTCCACCGTGGACAGGCTACTTCCCGCCGTCCTCTTCCTTCTTCTTCAGCCTGCGCGCCAGCTCGGCGAGGAACTCCGGATCGTCGTCCGGGGCCTTCTGGCTCCCGGTCGGGGCCGGCGGGAGGTGGGCACCAGTGCCGCCGGGGCGCGACTCGGGCCTGCCGGGGCGGCCGGTCGTGAACCACATGATCGCGCCGACGACCGGCACGAACAGGATCGCCAGCGCCCACGCGAACCGCGGCAGGCGCCGGGGCGGGCGCTCGCCGCCGAGGCAGTCGGCCAGCGCGGAGATCACCAGCACGACGTAGATGATGAAAAGTACGAGCAGACCGCGGATCACCGGTCGTCACCACCTTCGTCGGGTTCGCCGAACTCCACTCCGAGTTCACCGCCTGCCAACAGTTTGTCAACCCACGCGTCGATCCGCACGCTGACCTCGTCGGCGGTTCCGGTGGCGTCCACAAAGGTGAAGTCGCGGGACTCGGGCAACTCGCGATATGCCCGGTCGAGGGCGCGGAGGCGGTCGACCGGCTCATCGTCGATCCCGCGGACGGCGACGCGCTCGCTGGCCAGTTCGGGGGGCATCTCCAGGAACAGCGTCAGCGCGGGACGGGGGATCCCGCTCATGGCCTTGCGGACCCACGGTTCGACCTCGGGGCAGAGCATGCGGGTGCGGGCGAACTGGCAGTAGCTGTAGCGGTCGGCGACGAGCAGGTCCGCGCGCAGGCTCCAGCTGAGGTTGAGCCTTCTCATGGCGGCCTCGGCGCGCATGGCGGTGCGCGGCCCGAGAAGGGCGACGGAGTCTCCCCGGCCGAGTCTCTTGGCGACGTTGGACAGGACACGGCGGCCGCTTGCGGCAAGGTGGTAGTCGGCGGGGATCCCACGCTCGACCAGCCGGCTGGTGAGCCGGCGCGCCTGCGTGGTCTTCCCGGCACCATCAATGCCGACGAGAGCGATGACGGCCCCTGGGGGCTGGGAGTCGTCCACCTGTTAAAGGGTAGAGGAAGCGGGCGACAGTCTTCGTTACTCGTCGGTAACTTGGCGGGTAGCATGATGTCCCTGACCCGGTGTGTCACTCTCGGCCAGTGCGCGCGAGGATGGGCACTGAACGATCGCTAAGTAGGCAGAATTCAGGAGGTATCCGGCTCGATGAACATCGTTGTCCTGGTCAAGCAGGTACCGGACTCCGGCGCCGAGCGCTCGCTCGCCGGTGACGGGAACACCGTGGACCGCACCGGTGGCACCAACGTCATCAACGAAATGGACGAATACGCCATCGAGGAGGCGCTCCGCCTCAAGGACGAGACCGGCGGGCAGGTGACCCTCCTCACCGTCGGGCCCGACCACGCCTTGGAGTCCGTCCGCAAGGCGCTGTCCATGGGACCCGACGCCGCCGTGCACGTCAGCGACGAGGCGATCGCCGGATCCGACGCGCTGGGGACCGCCAAGGTCCTCGCCGCCGCGCTCGGCACCCTCGACTACGACCTGATCCTCTCGGGCGCCGAGTCGACCGACGGCGGCGTCCAGGTCATGCCGCACATGCTGGCCGAGCTGCTCGACATCGCCGCCCTCACCGGCGCGCGCAAGCTCACCGCCGACGGCGACGGCTTCCTCGTCGAGCGCCAGACCGAGGACGGCTACGAGGTCGTCCGCGCCTCCGGCAAGTCCATCGTGTCCGTCTGGGACACGATCAACACCCCGCGCTACCCGTCCCTCAAGGGGATCATGGCGGCCAAGCGCAAGTCCGTCACCGCGTTGACGCTCGCCGATCTCGGCGTCTCCGCCGACGAGGTCGGCGCCGCCGGTGCCGCCACCAAGGTGCTGTCCGCCGAGCCGCGCCCCGCGCGCAGCGCCGGACAGCGCGTCGAGGACACCGGGGACGGCGGCGAGAAGCTCGTCGAGTACCTGACCGCCGAGAAGTTCGTGTAGGAAGAGGAAGAGCGATATGGCTGAGGTATTCGTCGTCGTCGACGCAAGTGGTGACACCGTCCGCAAGGTCACCCTCGAAATGCTGACCATGGCCCGCGCCCTCGGCGAGCCGTCCGCGATCGTGCTGGGAGCCCCCGGCACCGCCGCGCCCCTCGTCGAGACCCTCGGGCGGTACGGCGCCCAGAAGGTCTACACCGCCGAGCACGCCGACCTGGCCGACTACCTGGTCGCCGGCAAGGCCGAGGTCCTGGCCGGACTGGTCGGCGAGAAGTCGCCCGCCGCGGTGTTCCTGTCCAGCGGGCAGGAGGGCAAGGAGATCGCCGGCCGCCTCGCGGTCAAGCTCGGCAACGGCCTGCTCACCGACGTCTCCGGCCTGGAAGCCGACGGCACCGCCACGCAGAACGTGTTCGCCGGTTCCTGGATCGTCAAGTCCCAGGTCACCAAGGGGATCCCGCTGGTGACCGTGCGACCGAACTCGCTCACCCCGGAGGCGGCCGCGGCCACCCCCGAGCAGGTCGCCGTCGAGGTCGCCGTGTCCGACAAGGCCAAGAAGGTCGCCGTCGTCGAGCGCGTCGCCGAGCAGGCCGGCAGCCGTCCCGAACTGACCGAGGCGTCCGTCGTCGTCTCCGGCGGCCGCGGCGTCGGCAGCGCGGAGAACTTCTCGCTCGTCGAGGAGCTCGCCGACCTCCTCGGCGGTGCCGTCGGCGCCTCCCGCGCGGCCACCGACGCCGGGTTCTACCCGCACAAGTTCCAGGTCGGCCAGACCGGCTCGACCGTCTCGCCGCAGCTGTACATCGCCCTGGGCATCTCCGGCGCGATCCAGCACCGGGCCGGCATGCAGACCGCGAAGACCATCGTCGCGGTCAACAAGGACGAAGAGGCGCCGATCTTCGAGCTCGCCGACTTCGGCGTCGTCGGGGACCTCTTCAAGGTCGTTCCGCAGGCCGTCGAGGGCATTCGGGCACGGCGTTAGCCTGCCGCTGACGGCTTTTGATCTACGAACAAGGGGTGCGCTATCTTGAGCGCACCCCTTGTTTGTAGGGACTCACCAATAAGCATTGGAGGAGTGCCGCATGGCCACTCAGTCCGCAGTGGTCGGCCGCAGGGTTCTGGCCGACCTGATCCCCGTGTCCACCCTGACCCGCGACGCCGTGCTCGTCGCCGGCGGCGCGGGCCTCGTCGGGCTCTCCGCCCAGGTCGCCGTCGAGATCCCCGCGATCTCCCCGGTGCCCTTCGTGGCCACCACCCTCACCGCCCTCCTGCTCGGCGCGGCCTACGGCCCGGTGCGCGCCGCCATGACCTTCTCGCTCTACCTCCTCGCGGGCATGGCGGGCGTCCCGTGGTTCACCGACGGGAACTCCGGCACCGGCATCGCCTCGCTCGGTTACGTCATCGGCTTCCTCGCCGCCGGCGTCGTCGTCGGCGAACTCGCCCGACGCGGAGGCGACCGCACCCCGCTGCGCACGATCGGCACGATGATCGTCGGCAACCTGGTCATCTACGCCTTCGGCGTGCCCTACCTGATCGCGGCGACCGGCATGGACGTCGCCACCGGCCTGAACAAGGGCCTCGCGGTGTTCCTCGTCGGCGACCTCATCAAGCTCGTCATCGCCGCCGCGCTGCTTCCCGGCGCGTGGGCGCTGGTGAAGAGGTTCCGCGACGCGTAGGCCCACATGGCTTTGAGACCCGCCCCCACGGCATGGCGACAGTCCGTGGGGGCGGGTTCTCTACTAGTTTTGGCGGCGCGAACGAAACCGCCTGAGAGGCATGGGATCGGGCTCAGCCCGCCGCCGAGGCGCTCCCATGTGGGGACGGTTCTAACAAGCGGGTACGACGGCGCTGTCGCTGCCGGTGTCCACATAGGCGTCCGAGACGTAGTTCCCGTCGGGCAGCCGGTCCCAGACCGTGGTGGTGTTGTTCCACGGGCCGGTCACCGAGTCGCCGATGACGTGGCAGACCAGGGTGACGACCTCGCCGCTCGGCGCCGAGCGCACGACCGTCGCGGAAAGCCGCGGGCCGCTGCGGATGTTGACCGTCCCGTTCGGGTTGTAGACCGGCGCTGTGACACCGCCGCCGGGGGACCCCGGGCCGTAGTTGGTCAGGCAGCAGTTCGAGTTGTACAGCCGCGTCGAACCCCGTTCGGCGTAGCCCTGGTAGGCCTGGGACTGGGCGTACCAGGTCCAGCCGCCGATCTCCTTGCCGTTCACGCCGACCGGGCTGTTGCCCTGCCACAGCGTCCAGTGCACGTGGTCGCCGTTGGCCCGGCCGCCGCACGGCAGCTGCTCGCCGATCTCCCCGATGTAGGCGCCGAGGGCGACCTGAGCGCCGTCGGCGACGGTGGTCTGGTTGACCGTGTGGTAGTACCCGGTCGTCCAGCCGTTGTCGTGGATGACCTTGATGTAGGGCGTGCTGGTCCCGCAGAACCGGTACAGGCGCCCCGACTGCGCCGCCCGCACGTCGCGGTCGCCGCCGTAGAAGTCGATCGCGTTGTACGGCGTCGACGTGCCCGAGTCGCCGTGCACGCCCCAGTGGCGCCAGTTGCCGCCGTTGGCCGCCCACGGCAGCGCCAGGCCGGTCGCGGCGGTCGTCGACAGCGGTGCCGACGTCGCCGACAGGGTCGCGCGCTCGGCGTCGCCCATCAGCTCGGCCGGCGCCTCGGCGGCGGCCCGGGTGAACTCGGGGGTGCCTTCGAGCGCGACCTGCCAGCGGCCGTTCGCGCGGTGGCCGAAGAACAGGGCGGTGACCGGTCCGCTGTGGGTGGTCGCCGGGACGCGGAACGCCGCGCCGCCGAAGACCCAGGACCCGTCGGCCGACGTCCGGTTGGACTCGACGAGCGCCGACAGGGGCGCCGCGGGTGCGAGTTCGTACAGGTCGCGCGCCTCGGATCCCTTGGCGGCCGACAGGGCGTCGGTCACCGTGCGGTCGAGGCTCGGGGCGGCCCCGGCGGGGCCGGCGAAGGCGACCGCGGCGGCCGCCGTCGCGACGGCGAGGCAGGCGGTTAAGAGGGGTCGGAGTGTTCTGCTCGTTTCATGGATCACGGTGTCGCTCCTGGTGCGGAGGGGTAGGGGCCGGAAGTGATCGAGACGCTAGACCACTCGCGGAAGCCGACACCAGCGGAAGAAATTCACCTAATAGTGGATCTTCGCGACGCGCGCGGGACGAGGGCACGCTGAACGCGGGTGCCCGCGTCGCGGGCACCCGCTCCGACGTGACTATGGGCATTCAGCGTCCCGGCCGGGGGCCGGGACGCCTTGCCATTTGTCTCCCGCCCCGTTAGGGCCAGTCCCACCCGATGCCGATGGCGCCGGGCTGCACATTCGTCTCCACCAGCTGGACGGTGTGCCGTGCCGACAGCGCCAGGTCACCGGTCTCGTGCCGGTTCTTGGCGAGCTTCGCCTGGGCGAAGCTGTAGCAGCGGGCGGGCAGGGCCCCCGGGTCGAAGCGGACCTGGAGGATGAACTGGTCGACGGGCGCGCGGAAGCCCCGGCCGTGGCCGGTGGTCTCCGCGGTGGCGTCGTTGACCTCGTAGCTGAACAGATGGGTCTCGCCTTCGGCGAGGTGCTGGCCGAACATGAGCTCGGCGAGCAGGATGGGTCGCTGATCGTGCCGAACCACACGGCCGATCTCGCAGTCGCGTCCCGCCAGGACGCGGACCCGGTCGATCTCGCAGCCCGGATCTCCCCGGTAGGCCGCGACATAGCGGTCGATGCCACCGCGCCTGGCCCGGACCAGGAGGGCGGTGACGAGCCGTGCTTCCCTGCGCTCGGCGTCGATGTAGACGGTGACCTGTTCGCTCAGGACGTCCACCCGGTGCTCCCGGGCGGCGGGGAACTCGTCGCAGAGCTCGCGCATCGCCGCGCCGCCGCCGAGTACCACTTCCGGCCGCTCACGTTCGGCGCGGATGGTGCGGGGGCCGCGGGCCCGGCGCGGGCCGAGCAGTGACACCAGTGCGTTCGCCGGGACTCCGAGGATCTCCTCGAGGACACCGACGGCCGCTATCGAGTTGGGTTTCTCCGGTTGCGTTCGGCCGTGCTGCCAGTAGCTGAGACTCGTGGTCGATACCCGCAGCCCGCGTTCGGCCAACCTGTGTTGCAGGCGGTCGAGACCGAGGCCACGGGCGTCGATGGCGGCCCTCAGGGCCACATGGAACGGACCGTGTCTCAGTACCTCGGCCAGCGGATGTGTCTGGTCGGTTCGTGTTGCCGTCGCCATGGGCAACATCGTGTCCGTTCCCGGGCCCTAAAGCAATCCCCGGCGGCTTTCGGCGGACCCCGGTTGGGATGAGTCCGTGACCGCGCCTCGGTAGGCTGTGCATGCCATGGCCTACCTTGATCACGCCGCGACGACACCGATGCTGCCCGATGCGCTGGAAGCGTATGTGGCGGCAGCCGCGCATCTAGGGAACGCCTCGGCCCTGCACGCGGCCGGCCGCGGCGCGCGGCGGCTCGTCGAGGAGGCCCGCGAGTCGGTCGCCGCCGACCTGGGCGCGCGGCCGAGTGAGGTGATCTTCACCGGAGGCGGCACGGAAAGCGACAACCTTGCAGTTAAGGGCATGTTCTGGGGCCGTAGGGACGCCGATCCGGCCCGGCGGAGGGTCGTCGCCTCCGAGATCGAGCACCACGCGGTCCTCGACGCGGTCGACTGGCTGGAGCGTCACGAGGGCGCTGCGGTGAGTCGGCTCCCGGTCGACGCCGGCGGCCGGATCAGGATGGACGTGCTGGCCGACGTGCTCGCCGAGCACGGCGACGAGATCGCGCTAGTGACGGCGATGTGGGCGAACAACGAAGTCGGTACCCTCCAGCCAATCAGTGAAATGTCGGCCGCGACGGAACAACACGGCATACCCGTGCATACCGACGCGATCCAGGCGGTCGGCCAGGTGCCGGTCGACTTCGCCGCGTCGGGTGCCGCCGCACTCACCGTGACCGGCCACAAGCTCGGCGGGCCGGCCGGAGTCGGCCTGCTCCTGCTGGGCCGGGACGTGCCGGTGACCCCGTTGCTGCACGGTGGCGGGCAGGAGCGCGATGTGCGCTCGGGCACCCTCGACGTGCCGGGCATCGTGTCCTTCGCCGCCGCGGTCCGGGTCGCCGTCGCCGAGCAGGCCGCGACCGCCGAGCGCCTCACCCGGCTGCGCGACGACCTCATCGCGCGCGTCCGCAAGGCCGTCCCCGAGGCGATCCTCAACGGCGACCCCGTCGACCGCCTCCCCGGCAACGCGCACCTGTCGTTCCCGGGCTGCGAGGGCGACGCGATCCTCATGCTCCTCGACGCCGCGGGTGTGCAATGCGCCACGGGTTCGGCGTGCAACGCCGGTGTGGCCCAGCCCTCGCACGTGCTTCTCGCGATGGGCGCCGACGAGACCCTCGCGAGGTCCACGCTGCGATTCAGCCTCGGTCACACCTCCACGCAGGAGGACGTCGACGAGCTCATCGAAGCGCTGCCGACGGCCGTCGAACGGGCGCGGGCCGCCTCGGCGACCTAGGGGCCTGGGGGCCGGGCCTCCGGGGACGTAACCTCTACGGGTGAGCTTGAAAGTACTTGCCGCCATGTCGGGCGGCGTCGACTCCGCCGTGGCCGCCGCGCGTGCCGCCGAGGCCGGGCACGACGTCACCGGCGTGCACCTGGCGCTGTCGCGCAACCCGCAGACCTACCGGACGGGTGCGCGCGGTTGCTGCACCCTGGAGGACTCCCGCGACGCCCGGCGCGCCGCCGACGTCATCGGGATCCCCTTCTACGTGTGGGACATGGCCGAGCGCTTCCACGAGGACGTCGTCGACGACTTCGTCGCCGAGTACGCCGCCGGCCGTACGCCCAACCCGTGCCTGCGCTGCAACGAGAAGATCAAGTTCGCCGCGGTCCTCGACCGGGCCGTCGCGCTGGGCTTCGACGCCGTCGTCACCGGGCACCACGCCCGCATCGACGCCGGTGTGCTGCGCCGGTCGGTGGACCTGGGCAAGGACCAGTCCTACGTGCTGGCCGTGCTCAACAGCGGGCAGCTGTCCCGGGCGATCTTCCCGCTCGGCGACATCACCAAGGAGCAGGTCCGCGCCGAGGCCGCCGAGCGCGGACTCGCCGTCGCCGACAAGCCCGACAGCCACGACATCTGCTTCATCGCCGACGGCGACACCCGCGGCTTCCTCACCGAGCGCATCGGCGCCAAGCCCGGCGACATCGTCGACGGGGAGTCGGGCGAGGTCCTCGGCGAGCACAACGGAGCCTTCGCCTACACCGTCGGGCAGCGCCACGGCCTCGGGCTGACGCGCCCGGCGGCCGACGGGAGACCGCGCTACGTGCTGTCGATCACGCCGGTGTCGAACACGGTGACGGTCGGCCCGCGCGAAGCGCTGGAGGTCGACGTCGTGCACAGCAACCGTCTCGTGTGGACGGACGGCGTGGCGCGCACCGAGCCGATCGAGTGCGAGGTGCAGCTGCGGGCGCACGGCGAGGTGCACGCGGCGACCGTGGTCGCCTCGGGGGATACGCTGACCGCACACCTGCGCCATCCCGCGCGGGGTGTGTCGGCGGGCCAGGCCATCGTCGTCTACCAGCCGGACAGCGGAGGGGACGTCGTCATCGCCAGCGCGACCATCACGGGGGCCGAGCGTGGCTGACCGGCCCGCACTGCCGCCCGGTGCGGCGACCGGGATCGGGTCCCTGCCGGGCACCGACATCGCCGAAGCCACCCGCGTCGTCCTGGGTGAACTGCCCGACCTGCCGCACCTCCCCGAACTCCCCGCGCGCGGACCGGGCGCCGACATCATCGGCCGCTCGTCCGCGCTGCTCGCCGAGTTCCCCGTCGAGCTGTACGCAGCCCGCTGGCAGACCTGCGACCGGCCCGGCCGCGACCTCCGGCGGGCCCTCGACCTGCTGGACCGCGACCTCGACACCCTCACCGAGCAGGCCGACGGTTACACCGGCACGCTGAAGATCCAGTCGGCCGGGCCCTGGACGCTCGCCGCGAGCCTCCACCGGCCGCTCGGAGGAACGCTCCTCCGCGACCCCGGCGCCGTACGCGACCTGACGGGTTCGCTCACCGAAGGACTGCGCGAGCACGTTGCCGACATGTCCCGGCGCATCCCGGGCGCGAACCTGATCCTCCAGCTCGACGAGCCGTCGCTCCCGGCCGTTCTCGCCGGAGCCGTCCCGACGGACTCGGGCCTCGCCCGCTACCGCCCCGTCGAACCACCGGTGGCCGCCGAACGCCTGCGCGGACTGGTCTCGGCGCTGCCCGTGCCCGTGGTCGTCCACTGCTGCGCACCCGACGTGCCGATCGAGCTGCTTGCCTCGACCGGCGCCGCCGGCGTCGCGCTGGACATGTCGCTGATCGACCTGGACACGGCGTCGTCCCTCGACCCGCTCGGCGAGGCCCTCGACGGCGGATTCTGGCTCTTCGCGGGGAGCGACGCCCGAGAGCCGGGCGCCGCCGCCCGCGAACTCTGGCGGAGGCTCGGGCTGACGCCCGCACGGTTGCCGGAGCAGGTCGTGGTGACCCCGTCGTGCGGCCTGGCGGGTCGCACGCCGACGGAGGCGCGCCGGGCACTGGACGCGTGCCGGGAAGCCGGGAGGCGGCTGCGGGAGGATCCGGAGGAGGCGTAGATCCTTTTCCGGCAAGGGAAACCTTCGTTCGTTGTCCCGAAAGTGCTCGTGAACGGCTCGGTGTGTTGCAGCGTGAGGTCGAGACACTGCTCAGCGAAGACGCGAAATCCTTGGGCACCCACATCCAGGCGCGTTGTCCTGACCTGCACTCGGTCGACGTGATTCCGACGGTCTCGTTCGCGCCGACCTTCGAGCGAGCAGCGTTGAGCTTCGCCCGCCACCCGGGCGAGCGGGGCGGGTTGGAGCGCTCCGGGCTGGGGATGCGTCAGCGTGTTTCGCTGGCCACCTGGGAATGGACAAGCGAGTTGCTCGCCAGTGACGCGTCGGAGCAGGTGGATGCGGACAAGGACGAACCTGCGCTGAGGCAGACCATCATCGTCTACGACGAGCCGGACACCCATCTCGATTACGGTCAGCAGCGGAAGATCATGGATCTCATCCGTTCTCAGGGCGAGATCCCCTCGACGAACGTCATTGTCGCGACGAACTTGAGGAGCTCTTCACCGACACGCAGTGGGCCGAGGTGGCCAACGATGTGAGTTCGCGTGCGGAACCGTGGACACCGGGCGACCTCAAAGCGCTGAGGGCCGAGCCGAAGTTCAGCAAGGCGATGGAGAGAGCACTGGGCGTCGGGAAGCCGGAACTGATGTACCGGATGGCTCGCCTCGTGCGAGATCGAAACGACATCCCGCGTCAGCTCAACGAGATCTTCGACGAACTCACCAAGCTCGCGGCTTAATCGGCGGGCAGCGCTCGCCCGTGTTCGCGCCGAGCGCGCATCCGCTGACGGCGCAGTTCGGTGGAGGGCTCAACCCACCGATGCCATCCGGCTTCCGGAGACCATCGTTGGCCGTGGGACCTCTTCTCGATCCCGCACCAGCGGCACGAGTTCGGCGGTGGAGGTTTCGCTCGTCGGTACTCGTTTTCGGGAGCCATAGCGCCTCCTTCCTGCCTCATTGTCGCGCCTGAGTACGACAGAAAGCACGAGTTCAGTCAGGCGGAAACGACACCTTTCCCGGCACCCCCACCCGTTCCCCCATCCCGTCCTCCGGCACCCTTCCACCCGTCTCCGCCAGCCCTCTCCACCGCCTCGCCCGCGCTCCCTCCCCACGCTTCTCGGCCAGGTCCGCCAGCTTCCCCGCCGCGAACGCGTCCCCGCCGCGAGCCGCGTGTTCCCACAGCGCCTCGCCGTCGGCGCGACGGCCCAACCGGTGGTACATCGACCCCAGTGCGCACGCCGCGCTCACGCTGCCCGCTTCG
>Ga0307515_10017661_pt1 | contig 12978 bp, 16 predicted proteins | sample 17_EM_MG_FD_194513 | JGI IMG/M metagenome (GOLD analysis project Ga0307515, IMG submission 194513) | Populus trichocarpa ectomycorrhiza microbial communities from riparian zone in the Pacific Northwest, United States - 17_EM | ecosystem: Host-associated > Plants > Roots > Unclassified | place...
GGATTGGAGAGCACCGCGGAGAGGCGGAAAAGAGGAAGGAAATACAGCGACATGGAATAGTGCCAAGCAGGGAAAGAAAGGTGACAAACCCCCTCCGACGCCTGCTACAAAGCCGTTTGCGAACAACAGCACGAAAAATGGGCCTGCGAAGGAAAAGCGGCGGGACCAAGCAACTGGTCCGAAAGACGTGTTCACCTACAAACGGTCTTCGTCGTCCACTACTACACTTCAGAGCACGATGAAGCACCAGGATGAAGATCCTGATCTCAGTGAGCTCCCTGAGCTCCCTCCAGACCTGAAGGCTCAGGATTATCCCATCGACTTTCAAAACACTCTACGCCAGGCTATTGTTACCAAGTGCAAGATGCCTGACCGACCGTCTGTTGCCCCACTCCCCGAGAGTACCAACAGCGACGAGGGGATGAACTGGGTGAACGGGAAACACAGTGCGGGACGGAACATACACACCCCAAAGGACTTTTCGGAGCGGAAGGTTCAGATGGATGAGACGACTGGATGGGTCAAACGATCCAAGAGCAAGACCTCCCCAACCGGCAACAAAGTTGAAAATTGGCCCAAGCTAGGGAAATGAACAGTATCATGAATCCGACATCACAGGTAGTACCTACCCTCTCCCATTGAACCAAGCTTTGTCATGACTTCTTCGCGTAAATCCCCGCAAACACAACTGTCTTGTGATCCCCGCGCCTCTCGAATTGCAGTATCTGGTCTCATTAACTTAGCTGACACGTCTGTGCTGTCACTGCGACTATCAGGTCAACCTCTGAGATGCGAATGTGCAGCTGGGCAGGTTGAATAACTCCGTTCTAATATCTGAAATGTCACTTGTCTTTGAAAATACTACTGTCCTGAAGATACCTCATAAGTAAACGAAAAGGGTTCGGGTATTTCCTCGTCTGACGGTCTGACAATGACGCGCTTAGCCTGTCGCATAGACGCCTTTGTCTCGCACTTGGTTCGTTCCATCCACTGAAAATGGAGAATGACGACGTATTCGATAGTGTAACATGGGAGACACCCACCATCTCAAACGGCTACGACGCGACGCTCATCGAGGCCTCGGACGTTGACGACACTCCACACTCTGGTCCAGGCTTCAGGCATCTCGGCGACGATGGAGGGCCACCACACGAGCCGAAATGGGAAGGTTACCTCATTACCCAGGTCTTCGACCCAATTAAGGAGCTCGACGGCACCAAGGATATGTTCGTGTCCTATCAGGTTTCCGCTAAGGTCTGTGTTTTTAACAACAAAGTGCATTGATTAGGCTCATCAATTTAACACATTTAGACCAATCTACCCATATTTGCTACTCCAAACCCTTCTACACGTCGCCGATTCCAGGACTTCGTGTTCCTCCGAGACCACCTTGCTAAGGACTTTCCTGCTTGCGTGGTCCCGCCAGTACCTGACAAGCATCGCCTAGGTATGGGTGTGCGCCGTTAAAGCAGACTTGTGCCTTACATACACCCAGAATACATCACCGGCGACCGATTTAGTCAGGAGTTCATCGAGCGGCGAAGGCAGGAGTCAGTATCTTCCATATATGTGAATTATTGCGGTTTCTGATACAAGCGTCCTCTCAGCTTGGGTAGATTTGTGCAGCGTCTTGCCAATCACCCCACGCTGCAACGCGCAACCCTTCTACGTGACTTTCTCGAGTCGACAGAATGGGTACCTATAGCTTCCCCTCGTCTTAATCAAGTGCTCTTAACAATTTCTTTCAGAACGTCAAGATGCACCAGCATATTGCCCATCCTCCTGGACCTGACCCTGCACCCACACTCTTGGACAATATATCGGACACTCTTCTCAATGCCTTTGCGAAAGTGCGAAAGCCGGATGAACGCTTCCTTGAGACGCGTGACTCGATCGACAAGTTTGAAGACAGCTTAGCGGGCATCGAACGTACATGGGGCCGCGCGCGAACACGAACAAGTGGTAAGTCGGCGTTCTCCACCCCACAACCTTCTCCCTTGTCGTTGGCACGCTCCTTACGTTCGGCTATTATCCATAGCTAACGATGAATCCCTCCAAGACTTGGCCTCGGACTACCACGACCTGGCAGTGTCAGTGCAGGGCCTCGGCTTCCTCGAATCAGGCATCACAGACCCTCTAAATCACTTCTCAAACACGTTACTGGAGTTCTCGGCTCTCCTCAGACACACTGTGCGCCCTCCCTCCGCTCCCCCTGTGCCGTCTCGCACCTCATATAGAAGATCATCATTTAACGTTAACCTTAATCTATCCTCGCTATCCTCCTATTTCTTCTTCCGTTCCACCGCATCTTCCCACCCACAGACGCACGCCTCTACCGATCCATTCCTCGCCCACCTCCAGTCACTCCTTGCATACTCTCAAGCACACAAGGCTGTCCTCAGGCTTCGAGACCAGAAACAACTCGACTTTGAAGAGTTGACGGATTATTTGGCTACCGTCTCCGCTGATCGCGACCGGCTTGCCGCTATGATCTCCGGGCACGTCACAACCTCTGGGATGGGCATCGGAGCATATTTGAGGGACAGGGTGGATGCGCTCAGGGGAGCAGATGATGATCGGAGTCGCGTTGAGAAGATGCGCAAATTGGATGCCAGGATTAAGGAGGTGCGTTCAACTCTTCTTGGTATTGACCGTACCTGACGTATATCCTTGATAGCTACAAGACGCCGTGACGACTGCTCACGAAACCTCCGACGCGTTCAACGAGGAAGTTCTTCGCGAGAACACGATCTTCCAGTACGCAAAGGAAACCGAGATGAAACAACTGCTCTCTTCACTTGCTGATGGTCAAATTGAAATGTATCAGGCGGTACGTTTGATGATCTTCACATTTTTCAAATCCGAAACCTGGCTCATCCAGTCGCGCAGGCGATGGAAGAATGGGATCGTATCATTCCTATTATCCAACGTATTCGAGTCGATGTTTAATATGTACCCATAAGACTATGGTCCTGTGACGGACTTTTCACCTTCGACGGGCCTGCAACTCAGAATACCCCTGAGCATTCAAACGACAACCCTCCGTTTCTATTATCAAGACCAGCTGGTGTTGCTGCAATGTGCGATAGTGAAATACAACAAGTCTGACCTCCTTGGTCTAAGCCGGCTGAGAAGCGAACAAGCGAAACATAAGCACATACTCAAGACATGAAAACGGTGTCGCGTCCAACCCTTCCTTGGGACCTTCGTGTTCCCAAAGGCGTCGGGGGTGTCACAGGAGCAAATGCACGGCTGCGACCTTAGACCTGAACAAATCAACACAACTTCTGTGAAATTATCAAAGTATCAATCAGTACACAATGGTAATGACCAGCTGGATGAGAGTTCAGCGATAACACTATGTTTGCTTTCGGGCGCATGTTTGTTGAAACTCGCTTCACAGTAGCCCTCCTTGAGCGACAGCGTTTGTCGAGGGGGTGGCACTGAGAAAAATGTTGAGGCCCCCAACAAAAGTCGGCTGCGGATATCCAACGATATATGGAAGCGTAGCACCGACATTTATGGGCACTTGAGGGGCATCGAAGTTTGGTGCTACGATCAGAGTCAGGGGATTGGTATGCTACATGGTCAAGAGTCAAAGAATCAAATAAATAGAAGCCCTGACGTCTTTCGTAGGTTGAACGGACAAGAGAGTTATGTAGCGCGAAACGGTGTGGGTGGTTTTGATGAGTATACTTTAAATAAAAAGTAAACCCAGAGCGCAAGGCACTGAAAGGCGTGTGTACAGGACTTGTGGACTGGGCTGTCTTGCCATTCGAGGTAGCAGATGGTGGAGGAACCTCAGGATGAAAATACGAGAGATTGTACGAGTGCTCGGTAGTCATCTCTATCAGCGTGTCTACCTCTTGGCGAGAGCAGCTTGTTGGGGAGGGACCACTGGGACGCGAGGCGTTCCTTCCCAGGACAAATCGGTGGTAAATGATAGGTCACCCAGCGATATTGTTGAGTCCGATGACGGAGACATTGGTGCCGAATGCCACGGCGGGCGAGGGTCACAGCGGAAGCAGCAAGGGTCGGCTGTGTACAAGGTTCGACGCTCCTGTCCCATCAAAGTGGTGAGAGGAGATATCGCGAGATCGTTGATACTTGTGTGCTGGGTGACGACAGAGGGGGGCATGACGAGTGGGGACGTGGTCATCGAAGGGTCCGGCTGGACGGCTTGGAATTGGAATAGGAGCACTTGACTTGGTTGTCTTTGCGGAGATGAGAGGTCGTCAATCACCTCGGCGATGATTGTGAGAACTTCACCCTCGGTGCCTGGTGATGGTCCAAACGTGGTTTCGAGCTGGAGAGGAGAATAAGACATACCAGGGCAACGGAACCTATCCTCCAAGAAGTTTTCCATGCAGAGAATCCGTATGACACAGTTGGCAAAATCAACCTTGACTGTTCTCGAGTCTCGACCATCGAGAGAATACACGCTTTGATGAAGGGGTGCATTGTCACAGTCCACAAAGACAGTAATGACGACACCAGATCCTGATGGATAACACCGGCCCTCGAAAGGTAGACATAGCTCTGACGAAAGCCGCTCGGTTGGCACCTGTATCACCACAGGTTGGGGGGTTGCCAAGCTGACAACGACAGAGTGATTCGGGCCAACAAGGGACTTCGTCGAAGGGCGGAGATCAGAATGGCGCAAGACACACAAATGCCTCACACCATCCCATAGCAGGAAGGCGAGCTGGTGTGGTCGTGGCGGAGGACTAAAACTTGACGAAAAGCGGGACGGAGCACGGGTAGTCCAGGGGGTTAGCGCAGAGTATGCGTCGCCTTGGTGTTGGGCATGGGAAGACGGAGGCTTGAAAGTAAGACTGCTGGCAAGGGGTGGAACGGCTCTGGCGACATCGGAAATAGAAGAGTGACGAATTTCAAGTTGCCCGTTAGGTTCCACTGCACTCCGTCGCTCGCATGGGCTGCAAACGAGGTAATATCCTGTGAATGCGTCGCGAGAATGAACATTCCAAGCAACCCCGAGCTCAAAGAAGGGGCCTTACGATCCGTGCCCTTCCAGCTCTTCTTCAGCGTTTGCATGCGAGAACCGACCTGCTTGCGGCGTCGAATGACCCCTGTCTTCTGCAGGATATACTCAGAGAGCCAGTAGTTACGATGTTCCCAGCGGCGTTTGTCTACTCCGAGCTCATCACATGGAGGATTGAGGTCTTCATACTCAACCAGCCCTGAAATGAGATGGTGAGCAGCCTTGTTATGGACGACGACATGTTGTGGACAAAAGGGGCCTCAATCTTACCTTGCAGAAATACCTCTTCGAGGTGAATTGGCCAAATCTCCTCACCATCTTTGCCTCTTTTGCGGCCCCGAGCACGCGTTCCTAGAGGGTCCTCTTGCATCTCCTTGGTCACTCTGCGTAACGGGCCGGTGGACTCAAGACCGGGGACTGGGGAGCTCAGTCGATTGGATGGAGAGATCTGATGAGTCGTAGAAATTGGAGAGTGGCCAGACAAGGGGTTTGGTGCGGATGTAGCTGTCCAATGGAGGCCGGAGGCATAAGGGCAAACATATTGGGAGTGAGAGCGTTTATAGAGAGTACGACCAGGAACCATAGGAGAGTGTGCGAGAGTTTAATGGCGACTGAAGGGGCCGCTGGTGCGTTGTAGGATGGGGGGAAAGTCGCGATCGCGGTCACAGGGTTGGACGGACGGTTTTATGAGCATGGGCTCGATCAGTTGACCAGTTGACTTAGGCAGGAAAGAGCAAGTGTGGAATGTTACAAGAACAGGGCTCCCGAGGATCCGGTTGTTCGACACCACGACACCAGAACGAAGTGCGATCGTGACTGGTGACTGAGACGCCGTCTATCTTTGTGCACTAAGCTAAAACGGCGGCCAACTGTGCTGTTCGCTGTTCGTAGTTTTGACACTCCACTCCTGACACTCTGTCGACTCCGTCGGCTACAGCGCTTGCCCACTTGTCTTCTTCGAAAACGGTCGACTGAATTTGCTGAATTTGCATGTGATGGATCCATTCGTCCAGTCGTTGCAAACACCAAATCCTTTGCCCGCTATATAAAATTGCCAGAATAGCCCCGGGCTCGTGCCCTTGGACGTATTTATAGCTCGGTGCAAAACATATGACCTCATGGTGTGACGTATGTTTGAGCAGTGCAAATCATGGGTAAGTGCTATTACTATGAACGCAAACCAACAAGGACCTAATGTTGATTGTAAACGAAAGACCGATTATTCCTCTTTTAGACTTCACCCGCGACACTCACAAAATGCTGTCACACCCAACAGTCAATGGGTAAATCATTTCTGCTGGTTCTGCTGTCCGAATTGTTGACTAGGCATTGAGAAACTCCCGCCACCGTTCCCCGTCCCGAACAGGTTATCCAGACCGCCGAAAGCATCCATCGAACTAAACCCTCCCAGCGGAGCAGGTCCAGGTCCAGCTGTGCCCGAACCAACGCCACCGGCTCCACCAATCCCAAAGTTCATCCCAAAGTTTCCTACGGCCCCAGGATCGCCACTTCCACCACCTAAGCCACCAGGCCCTAGACCAGACGATGCCATACCCAGCATTCCCCCTGGTAACATATGGTGTTGCTGTTGTCCGGGAACGAACATTTGCTGAGACATCTGTTGCCTTCGTACTAATTCTAGTTGCTGTCTCCGCAATCCTGCAAGCATTTTGTTAACTTGCGCGTTTGTCCCTCCTATTCCACCTGCGGCCATGCCCGTGCCGGTGAACGCGCCAAGACCGGCAGCACCTGGAGCCAACTGCGGATTTCTTGCATTCGGGTTGATGCCCATATTGAATCCGGGAGTAGATCCAGTCCCTAAATTGGTTGCACTATATGCCCGAGCGAGCCGCTGTTGACGCTGAAGAGCCAGTTGGTGTAACTGTTGCCTCGCCTCATCGTTCGGGGTAGCCCCATTGCTTGGCAACGTTGACGTAAGACCTCCTGCAGCAGTAATGGGTTGTTGGACCCCTGGGACGCCGAGTGCCTTAAGAGGATCAAAGTCTAACGCGCTCAAACCGGTGTCACTCGAGGTTGCGGGTAGTAGAGTTTCCGTAGGTTTGGTTTCTTCCATTACAGAAGTAGTCGCCAACTCATTTTGTGGAAGTTGGGCGCCGCTGTCGGCTGAGGCAGAAGGAATGCCCAAAGCAGCGAACAGATCGGAAGCAGTCGTTGAGTCCGCGCTCTCTTTCTTGAAATCAGGTGCCCCAGTGACGACCCCTTCGGCAGGGGAGAACAGAGGGTCGGACTTGTCTGGACCAGCGGAGAATAAGGAGTCGACGTCAACAGCCGAACGAAGGCCGGTTGCGTTATTGTTGGCACCGGGGTTGGTGTCAAGTCCTAGATCCATCCCACCTCCCGCACCCTCTCCGAATAGATCTTGGTCGATTTCCAGCGGATTCTCAGCGGTACCATCCCCAACAATTCCAGCTATCTCAGCAGCAGCGGCAAGCTCGCTAATTTCGTTAATGGCCATTTGGTCTTGTTCTGCCTGGACTGCTGCAATCAAGTCTAGCTGGCTCAAGTCAAACAGTTCATCTCCTGCCCTCGGGTGCGCACTCTTGGGTGCGAGGGTCACGGGAGATGCCATAGAAGCGTCGACGAAGGATGATCCGGCCCCGCCTTGTGCAGCAGCATCCCCCTTTGCGCCATCTAAGGCAGTTGAACCGTCCAGCGAGGGTAGTGCGCGTAGAGACGCAGACGATAGGTCTAATTTCAGACCAAAGGATGGGCGGTTCGATCGATTGAGTGGGGCGAGAGATATCGAACCAGCGCGGCGCGGACCGGCTGGTACAGCAGCACCCGAAGGGACAACACCAAGTGGGAAAGTGACTTTGGTGGATTCTGTAGATACTAGTTCTTCGGAGAGCGGCATGTCTCCTAGTAAGCCTTGGGTCTCTTGTGGTTCCGTCTTGACGACAACTCCAGCAACAGCCTCAAGTTCTGCTGTGTCGAGCTCCATGCTGTCGGTGATTTGTTTTGCGTCATCCAGTTGCTTCTCAATATTCACCAAGGCTTCTTTTTGCTTCTCCTTTTGCTTCTCTGCTTGTATTTGTGCATCTAGAATTGCAATAGCTTTCCTCTATTACATCGTCTAAATTAAACTTTCATAAACAGAACGGACTAGAACGACCCACCACTTGGACCTCCATAGAATCAAGAATGTCATTGTATCGTTCAACACTGCGGGACCAAGAGGAGACCAGGTGCCGCGGAGGATAGGGTGCATGCCTTTGGGCCCCCCTGAACAGCAATAATAAGTGGCCATTTTCCGTTGGCGTATCGATGGTACTCACAGTTTCTTTACATCCGAGTAATGATTTACAATTTGAGCTAGGGCTATACCAGAATCCTGAGAAACAATAGACCACAAAGTGAGCGGGACGGGTTATTGAAGACTTGTCAATAGCACTGGACTCACCATCAAACATTCTCGTAATGCCCCAACTTCGGGACCTAATATCTTGGACGTCATTGGATCTGGAACTTGGGGCGCTGGAACAGGGGTAGCGACAGTTCCGCTTGAGACTGTCGACTTCCCTGGCGATGAAGCGGGTATTGGAGGCGGTGGCATGAGCTCTGAAGCATTTCCAGCACTCGTTCGTGTAGTCGTTGTCGTCGTTTTTGGTCCCTTCTTCGCTCGTTGCCCCGTTTTCGGTGGCATTGCTGTTCGAATCTTGGGGAGGGTGTTCGCAGGTAACCTACAAGTAGCTTTATGAACTTTGAGATAGTAGATGTGGCAACCGGAGGACTCCGGAGGACTATTGGAAGAACTGGGGAAAGCCGCGAAGGACCAACTTGAGACAGGCTTCATCGCCACCCAACATGGAGCCTGTTTCTTCTTTCAAGGCCCTGAGTCCACTTGAGCGAAATTCCAGTTCAGAGTCTTGCTCGAGCAAGTACTTATCCTCCCACGATTCATTTTAGTGATCCCTTTGGTGGAGCAGTGGAGTAACGAAAGGATGCTAATGCTAGCAAAGACGATGAAGGAGGGCCAATGTATATGTGTATGACATTTGGAGTATACACTGTCTAAACATTTGTGTCGCATCACAACCCTAAGAACGCGCTGAATATCTCGGACCTTAATAACGTGAAATACCCGACGGTGGAGTCTCCCAATCCACATCGACGGGCACAATCTAAGGAGCAGATCCCATGCCTTGGTCGTTCACATCGCTTCTTCGAAAAACCAAGGCCGAAATGGAGAGTGCGGACATGTGTTTGGTCTACCCAGTCCGTAGTCCGGGCTGAGTCGATCGAGGAAATGAAAATATGATCTCGACTCTGTAGTATTGGTGGTATCCTGTGATATCTTGCTCTGGAGTGTGTTCGAAATTCAGAAATGAAAGTGAGTGAACTGGATTCAACGGAAGCCTTACGACTGCTCCAGTCACCCTTTGGGAGGAAGATCCAAGGAACCATCTTCAGCTCTCTGGGCTCACCATCTGTTGGGCGAATCGCGGACGAGGCCGGCCTTCAAGACCCCCGAGGCTGACGTTCACCTTCGATCACTACTAAAGAGGCTTATCACAGACAAGCACAGCCGGTCTCCTTGTTCTGCCTCATGTGATGTCAGGTTGACCTGAGTCGGGCATTCAAACCTTGCTTCGATGACCCCACGCTGTGTTAGAAATATTCGCGCTTGTGCCAGTGGGATATAATGGTAGGCGCTTCCTTGCATTTGAAGGGAATGCAAAGAAGCCACCAGTCGGGGACTTAAACAATGCAGAGTGGGTGGGAATAGGAACGGCCTCGGAGGCGTAACGCTCATGAAGAACGAATGCCCAACAGTGTGCCTCGTTGAGACGGACACTAGTCAAATAATGAAGCCTTGGGAAATATGACGCATTCGATTGCTGTCTGTGCACTGTTTGCACAGATCTAGGGTTTGGGAGAAAGGGTTCAACCTTACCTTGATTTGAGAACACCTTGCACCGCTCCTCTTACCTGTAGCAACGTGTAAAGCCTAGCCAGAACTGCCTTTAGAATAATATGCCAGTATCGACTTCAACTTTCCACTCGGGTCCGGTCTCTCTGTGCAGTTTCTTTCGGTCGATGATCACCGTTCTCCTCCGAAACAAGGCCCAAAGGACCCAGAGAAAGCTTCACTGCATCAACTGGCCTTGTGTAAACCGCGTGTGGATCGAATCAACTTCAAACGCCCTCCAGTGCCGCAAACACGAGGCAGCCCTCGAGTCCATGCGGTGTAATACATAAGCTCAAGACAGCGGAACCGTACTCTGCAGTCACCAAGCCTCCCCTCAGCCTCAGCCCTTGCCGCGTAGTGACGCGCATTTCCAGCTCCTCTCCGTTCTCTTCTGTCTGTTGTATTCGTTTTGGGTAAGTTCACGCTGTGGACCCTTCAGTATCGTACTGACCAACTAGGACTGTGGGCAGTTTAACAGAGAACAAGTGTACACAAGATGTCAATGGCAAAAAGCTCCCTCACTTACGAATGGACAATAACGGGTGTCGCAGGTCTCTTCGAGAATACGTTAGTGCCTCACCAGACCACACTGGTGCTCTTTACTTTTGCAGCATGATCGCTAACGAGAGGCTCAAGGAAATTGTCTGCTGCGAACGCAGCCCCGTTGTGTAGTCGCGCTTTCGGAGGAGGGTGGGTGTTGCCCATACCCAGGCAGAGCGTCGTTTGTTGACTCTCTCTCAAGTCGGTGGCGGCTCTTCTTCCATGCGAACAACGGCCGACCCGGGTTTGACGGTTACGTTGGAGTTTTCTTGCAATGCGAGGTATGTGCTGCCTTATGGATCAGGTTCTTCCCACCGATCAGCTGTCCTAGCCGACTGCAGAAGAGAAAAGGTATTCTGTCCGCCGTGTGATCCGCCGCGTATCACTGACCGGGTTCTAGGTCTGATATTATGGGGCGATGGAGCCGCCCAGGTCGATATTCGTTTACGGTAGACCTCCAGACGTCAGTGATTTACACTCTTGTGTTCTCAATGATTGACGGGACGCAGTGTCGATGGGGAACAAACATTAGTCACCGTTTCCACCAGAGAGGATGTGATATTCACTCACGAGGTATATGGCCCAACCACTGATTACCACTCGTGCTGACATTATACAATGATACAACAGAAGCGGCAATGGGGATGGTAGGGTAATCCCCCCCTGTGTTTGGTTTGTTGCTCAAGTATTTCCAGGCCTGACTATGCAACACGCCAAGACGTATTTGAAAGTTGTCTAGCTGTACGTCTCTCCTCCCACTTATGATGACTTGCCTTGGGCTCAACCTCAGCAAGATCACGATGCACGACGCATTCGTCCTCACCTGTACAATCCACGCAATACCACCGACACCGGCTCCATCCATCGGCCCCTCACCGGCTATATCCTCCATTACACTCCCAGCGTATTCTGAATCGGCAATTGTGCACGGGAATAACAATCTCCCAGCCTCCCTCACCGAGGTTCTTCGAAAGATGGTGGACGACGCTAGGTAAGTGGGAGTAGAGAGGGCCAACGATCTCTAACGTGGTTGTAGTATCTCCGATGTACAGTTCGTCTTCCCGAGATCGAGCAGTCAGGTATTGGTAGGGCAAGACAGCGAAGGTGGTACAAAGTTGCACGAAAAGGACACCATGGACAGTAATCATGGACCTGGGAAGATTCGTGTCATTTGGGCGAGGAAAGACATCTTAGGGTTGCGGTCAGAGTACTTTGCAAAACGTACGGAAAGCCCTTGTAGGTCGGGTGCTACTGACATGCAGCGTAGTATTTGCCGAGTCTCCTATCAACGGTCCCAGCCATGTCACGACCACCTCGATGCCAACCAACGGAGTGGGTTCAGCCCCTGCCAGTCCGGTTGCAACAAGAGAGGAACCAGCCACGGTAAGTCCAAAGCACCCCTTCCACAGTCGATGTCCAGTCAACTGCTTTCAGGCGCTGCAGTACGGCGCTGAAGACGAAGACGGCGAAACAGACGTAACCAATCAGCCTGGCGGATATCACGCTGACCACCGCGATCACCATTCCTTGCACTCGTCATCACAGAAGAAGAAGATTATATACGTCAATGACATCCCATACTCCACTTATCGAGCCCTGATCTATTATGTGAGTGGTCGTTTCAACCCCAGGAACCTATCTTAATCAAGCTTGAAGCTGTATACGGATAGCATTGTGTTTGCACCATTGGCATCTCAGTTCGATGCGCTGCAACTAGAAGAGGATAGCCATCCGACTGGGGGGCTCACTGGTCCGACGAACCGATTGGATTGGTTAAGGATATGGAAGAGCGAGAATCGTGGGTATGCCATGCCATGCTCTGCAAAGAGTATGTACGCGGTTGCAACTAGTATGTCCTCTCCACTAGACTTCAAGGAACGGCCATAACACCCTATAGGATTCAAACTCCCAAACCTCCGACGCCTTGCCTACGAGGTACACGTATCCAGAACTCACGAGTAGAATTTTGAGTGACTAAATCCGTCATTTGTGCAGTTTATCCGGAGAAATCTTACACCAGGCAATCTGCCTTTCGAATATTTCGACTCCTTCACCGCTGCCCACAAAGACCTCAAGGAGCTGGCGCTACAAGGAATGGTCACCCATTGGGAGGAAATACAATCCGGTCCAGCGATGCAAGAAGTGTGGGCCAAAATTGCCCTAGGAGAGATGCCATTTGCGAAAGACTGTGAGCAACTTCTTTCATCGCGTCTTCTGGAGCACGGATTCAGTTATTGAGCTTGCAGTGCTACCATTGCTGGTCAATGCGCTCGCCCGGGTTCCCAGATGACGGCGAGGAAGAAGGCGGTCTTGCAAATGTTCTGGGTGGAGCGTCAAGTCCTGGGAAACCAATGACTGGCCGTGCCTGTATGCTTTCTTCTTATCACGGCTATACTGCAGTCGTCATGTTAGGAATATGTTTGTCTTTTTCCCGATTTGTACAATGCAAGGAGAAGTTGTCGACACCATTCCATCTCTCACAAGTTGCACACGTTCGACTGGAACC
>Ga0307515_10017662_pt1 | contig 12977 bp, 15 predicted proteins | sample 17_EM_MG_FD_194513 | JGI IMG/M metagenome (GOLD analysis project Ga0307515, IMG submission 194513) | Populus trichocarpa ectomycorrhiza microbial communities from riparian zone in the Pacific Northwest, United States - 17_EM | ecosystem: Host-associated > Plants > Roots > Unclassified | place...
TCAAAATGTCAAAAACGGCTTTGGAAGTCCTTAAGCATACCATGGGATTTCAGTACGCAGCACACTGACTGACCTTAGGGAACATTCCATGCGCGGTCAATGCGCAGCGCAAGGGTTTTCCTTGACCCGCACAGGCCGCGCAGACCACTGAAATTCTCCGTGCAAAATTTTCACAGTGCCCCCACTCTGCCTTCTCAACACCACACATCATACTGACATAGGTAGCCTTCAGCACCGACCTTCTATGTGTTTGCTCTAGCCAACTGTTCCAAACACGTGCCGCATCGTGTGTACGGACTCCCTTTTATCGTTTTATCACCGCGTGTGTTTCAAATCAGAACTGATCACGTGTCCTCCCTGTCAATAGATCACGCAAACGTGCCCTGGTCAGTTGGCAGCTGCGCAAGCATTCCAGCAGCAAGCCTGTGTCGGAGGTGCGATGACTCCCTTTAACTTTATTGCCTACTCATCCTTGAATATTCACAGTCTCTGGCACGCCCACGGCTCCTGCTTCTAGTAAAACCATAATTGCCGAGGCCGGCGCCTCACGCGGGGCCCCTTCTTCAACCCCCGGTCCGGCCTTCAGAAATGCCCCCGTCGCTGGTGCTATGGGTGCTCTCGCTGCTCTCGTCGGTGCTGCCATCTTCTAGGCTTCATTTGATCACACAGGAATCCACTGAGAGGGCTTGCTCCTGAAAAGCCGTCATTGATACCAGGACTGTATAATTACAATCTCATTCATTGTATCGAGTGCCTTCCTATACCTCCACACCGTAATTTTGGTGACCGTCATTGAGAAGCCTAAAGTAAGGGGCGCAACCAGGTGCAGCGAGCCTGATCTATTAGGGTCAGGTTACGCTCGCGCGATAGTTGTTGATATCATGATGACCATCACATAACCAACAAAACCCAAGTGCAAAATGGTTTGCGGGACTACCCCTGGTATACAGGTTTCACTTACATACCTGGCCAATGAAAAATCTGATCAACATGCTCATGCCAGGCAAATCCAACGCACCGCCGTATTTTGGATACCTGACTAACTGGTGCGAAGTTCGGCACGCAGATGTTCCAACATAGCCGTGCCCCCCTCAGAACGCGCGATAGCGGGAAGAATCGTTCAAGTTAAGAGAACCACGATACAGGCATTCGCTGGGAGCAGAGTGCGCGTGGTCTATGTGGGATAGGGCCAATGTTGAGGCTGTGTAGCCCTGGGTGTGGACGGATGTCTGGAACAGCTACAGTCGGGAGAGCAAAGATTTTGGCCACAATACCAGACCATTTTATTCATGAATCCCATTCCGAATACACTTATTTTGTACAGAACAGCTAGCCAGCCCTTCTACCCCGTCTGGGAACCCTTTTGTTACCGCCTATGCCTCGCCCGGCCACGCATCCCACAGCTTGTGGCCGCCACGTCCTAGCTGGGTTTTAACAAGTAAACCTCAATCTCGGCCCTGCTCTACTCTCAGTGGTTGCGCTTGAACACCGCCTCTTTGGTCTTTCCAACCATTATCCAGACCTTTTTGAGGAGTCTCTCGCGGTTCACACACTTGAGGATGCCACCGGCGATCCCATTTACTTCGTAAATAACGTGAAGCTTGTAGGCAGAGAAAGGATGGCTAGACCAGGGAACGAGCCCGGGACTCCCTAATTCTAGGAAACCCGGCCAATTTAGGTAAATGGAACCTCGACAGCCCAAAGGCATGCTGGATTCGAGGGCATTGTGATAGCATACGTTGACCGTGCCACTTGGTTACAAGCCGTTATTGAAGGTCGACAGGCTCGACCAAGGTCTCCTATAAAATATGGCAGGCCGAACTTTTCCATCGAAACCAATATGGTACATAGTTGAAAATCAAGTTTCTCCGCTTTGTGTGGTCAATTCCCTCAGCGGCTGATACGCAGGTACATCCGAGAGCGAAAAACCTGGCCCAGTCTATCCACATCCATAACGTACCACCTGTGCTCGTACGCGCTCATCACCCTTCACCTGGTCGTCGTGAGCTCTCTGACCTGCGGCACCACACAATGAGAAACCGGTTCTCGCGTTCTTCTTCAAGCGTTGAAGTGCTTCCTTATTCCTCTTGATCTGATCGAGGTAAGAAGCACACTATATGAAGGCGCAGTTCTCCTCTTGCGCCTTGTCCGCGTGATAGAGAAGTTGGGCGTAACACGAGCCAGATGTTTTACTCGACCAGTGCGAGTCCCGTACTTCTCCTCATAACCATCTTCAGTCACCTGGATAGGCTCTGTCCCGTCAGCTGGGGGCAGTAACAGGTCAGGAGGAGGGCTTCTGGTCGCGTGATAGGGTCTGATACTTTCATGAGCAGTGTCAACAATGCCTACAGCGACAGCCAGTGTCGGGAGCGTATAAGTTTAGACCATTCCTCCTCGCGCCGTAGGCGAATTCGTTCATCGAGTTTTGCTTGTACGGTCGCCTTAGCGTCCAAAAGCCCAAACCTAGATTGATATGCACGCATAAGTCGACGCATCGTGACGGATCTCGATTTCAGAACGGAGCCCTGACATAGGGGTCCGTAAGCGTTCTAGCCGAGCACCCTCGGCTCTGAGATCAGTACTGAGACTAATGAGAGCCTCATAGTCGTCATTGATGATTTGAGAAGTGCAAGATAAACCTTGAGCTCAGCGCTCGTGTCTGGCAAGAACGAATGTGAACGAGATTCTACGTCAGATGACGGGTTCTCCGCGCGCAATAGGGGGTGTTCGTGTGAGAGTGGTTCAAGAAGTGGTAGTGGGTAGCTCGTATCAACGTCCCTTTGGCCCTCCCGCTCTGAAAGTTCTTCTGCAACCCGTTCCAGTTCATGTGGATAAACTACACCGCTCTGAGCGAAGGCGCATGTTGACGAAGGGACCCGAGCGCGCCAGCATCGACTTACCCCAGGTTGGGACCGTCATGGTGTGTAGGGCGACGAGAAATGTGCACCTGTTCACATTGACGAAGCATTGACGGAGGTCATCCGCAGCATGCCAGCCCCACTGTCCACGCTTGCTGCCTATCCGTTGGCTGTGCCGCCAACATCCAGCACCCAGCGATCGACTCACACTTGTCCAATACGCCCAATACACCCAATACGTCCAATACGTACTTACTTCCAATCCGTCGTCCCTGTAAATCCTACACCGTGTTCCGCTTCCTCACTCTCACCAATCTCACCTTCGCCACGGCCTTCGTTGCTGCTCAGAACCCCCAACGGCACCCCTGACAGCTGTATCATCGCCTGCTCCACTACTGCCGTTGCCGCTGCGGGACTGCATTTTCTAGTGAGCCCAGTTTCCCTGAGCGTGGGGACACCCCCACTCTGCGCGCCTTCTCAACACTATACTCATGCTGACATAGGTAACTTTCAGCACCGACCTTTTATGTGTTTGCGTTAGCCAACGGTTCCAAACAGCTGCTGGGTCGTGTGTACGGACTCCGTTTTATCGTTTTATCACCGCGTGTGTTTCAAATCATCTACCCCTGTAAACCCTACAGCCTACACCATGCTCCGCTTCTCCACTCTTACCATTTTCGCCCTCGCCGCCGCCTTCGTCGCTGCTCAGTCCGCCCCCAGCGAGTGCATTGTCACCTGCTCCACCGCTGCCGCTACCGCTGCAGGCTGCTCTTCCTAGTGAGTCCAGTTTCCCAGAGCGTGGGGACAAGGGAACAACCTCACTCTGCGTCGGGCCTCCTCGACATTCTGCTCCCATCTACATCATCCTGACATAGGCAACTTTCAGCACCGACTTTACATGTGTTTGCAACAGCCGAGCGTTCCAAACAAATGCTGGACAGTGTGTACGTAATAGGTTCCATATATCACTGTGTCAGATCAGAGCTGATCACGTGCACCCCCTGTCAATAGATCGCGACGACGTGCCCTGACCAGTTGGCCGCTGCCACAGCACTGCAGGAGGCAGCCTGTGCTGGAGGTGTGATGACTCCCTTTAAATTTATTGCCTACTCATCCTTGAATATTCACAGTCTCTGGCGCGCCCTCAGCTACCACCCCAAATGCCCTCCCCGGCGGCAACGCCCCTTCTTCCAGCGCCCCTTCCCCCAGCGCCCCTTCTTCCAGCGCCCCTTCTTCAACCCCTGGTGCGGCCTTCATTAATGCCCCCGTCGCTGGCGCTATGGGTGTTCTCGCTGCTCTCATTGGTGCTGCGATCTTCTAGGCTCCATTTGGTCACACAGGGATTCACTGAGAGGGCTTGCTCCTGTAAAAGCCGGCATTGATGCCAGGGCTGTATAGTCACAATCTCATCCATTGTATATATTGGGTGCTTCCCTACACCTTCACACCGTTTGGGGGGCTAATCTTGGTGACCGTCATTAAGAAACGTGGTGTAACGAGCCTGACCAAACGGCTCCAGCACTCGCCATCAGGGTCAGGTTACGCTCGCGCGATAGTTATTAATATCATGATGACCATCACAAAACCCACAAAACCCAAGTGCAAAATGGTCTGCCGAACTAACCAAGCCTGGTATACTGGCATCATTTAACATAGTTGGCCAATGTTAAATCTGATCAACACGCTCATGCCAGGCGAATCCAAGGCAGCGCCATATTTTGGATACTTGGATAACCGGTGCGAAGTTCGGCACGCAGATGTTCCAACATAATGGTTCCCCCTCGGGACGATAGCGGGAAGAATCGTTCAGGAGGACCACGGTACAAGGATTCACTGAGAGCAGAGTGCGCGTGGCCTGTGTGGGATATGGCCAAGGTTGAGATTGAGTAGCCCTGGGTGTTGAGTAGCCCTGGGTGTTGAGTAGCCCTGGGCGTGGACGGATGTTACGTTTGGAACAGTCGGGAGAGCAAAGAGTTTGGTCATAATACCAGACCATTTTATTCACGAAACCCATTCCGAATATACTTATTTTGTACACAACAACTAGCCAGCCTTGTCTACCCCCGTCCAGGAACATTTTTTTGTTACCGCCATTTTTGCCCAGGCCTCGCCCGCGCATCCCACTCCTTGTGGTCGCCACGTCCTAGCTGGGTTCTCAACAAGCAAAGCTCAATATCGGCCCTACTCTAATACTCTCAGTGATTGTGCTTGAACACCGCCTCTTTGGTCTTTCCAACCCTTATCCAGACCTTTATGAGGAGTCCTTCGTGGTTCACAACCTTGAGAATGCCACCGGCGATCCCATTTACTTCGCAAATCACGTGGGGCTTGTAGGCAGAGAAAGGATGGCTAGACAAGGGAATGAGCCCGGGACTCGATCCCTAATTCTAGGAAAACCCGGCCACCCTAGGTAAATGGAACCTCGACAGCCCAAAGGCATCCTGGATTCGAGGGCATTGTGATAGCGTACGTTGATCGTGCCACTTGGTTTACAAGCCGTTATTGAAGGTCGACAGGCTCGACCGAGGTCTCCTCTAAAATATGGCAGACCGAACTTTTCCATCGAAACCAATATGGTAGTTGAAAATTAAGATTCTCCACTTTGAGCGGCCAATTCCCTCAGCGCCTGATAGGCAGGTACATCTGAGAGCGTGACACCGAAAACCTGCGCCTCGTGCCCCAATCTATCGACATCCATAACCACCTGTGCTCGTACTCGCTCATCGTCCTTCACCTGGTCGTCGTGAGCCCCCTGACCTGTGGCACCAAACAATGAGAAACCAGTTCTCGCGTTCTTCTTCAAGCGTCGAAGCGCTTCCTCATTCTTTTTGATTTGGTCGAGGTAAGAAGCGTAGCTGGTGATAATCGTCAGTCATCGTAGGACCCACAGGACCAGCTCCCACCGAATTGCGACTTCTTGAAGGATCTCGGTCGCCCATGCTCCCCCAAATTCCTCCCTCAGGGCTCTCCCAATAGCCCCAAATGTACTCCTGTTTAGAGAGTTCTTGCTGACAACCCCACCCATGCCAAAAAAGTCTCGCAATGGCTTCAGGATTTCTGACACAAATGGGCTCGGCGAACTTGCTGTGTGGCTCCTCCGGGTCATGGCCCTAATCTGGCCAGTGACTTGTTTCACTTGTGCAACCGGTTCGCAACATCGGCGCGTGAGGATGAGCACGATTTGGTTCGAGATATAAGGCTCGAAGGACGTAAGTTGAGATAACGTCGACTGAAGGACATCTGCCGGTTGTGTGTTTAAGTTGATTAAGACGGGTTTGATTAGAAGACTAACCCTGGAGAGATTCCCGTTCGTCAAGCTCTGGTAGGACCACGCCGATTTCAGACGACCATAGCCCCATTACTCGAGAGACGGCTATCCTAATATCCGTAAAAAGGATGACTAACTGTGTCAATCGGGCTTCATCGCTGGTTGTGGTCACTTCTGCAGGTTCAGGTAAGCCAGGAGCAGCAGAACCACTTCGATTCGTCCCTAATGAAGCCTGAAAGAGATCATATTGAGAGCGTTGCCCCATGCATAAGTCCTGATTACTGACCTTCTCGTCTCGAATCGCGGCTGCGACTTGCGGGGGTGCCTCTCGTTGAGGAAGGGCGTCATCCAACCAGTTCTTATACCGGAAAATGATCTGGAGAGTGAGTCTCCAAAACCGATGCCCTAGTTCATCGAGATAGACGTCCTCTTGCCAGCAAGTACGAACAGCTTCGATAACACCTTGTGCTTGGGGTGAGCCTTGTTGAGCGTCCACATCTAAAACAATGTCCACATGAGGATAACTGTGGACTTCAGCAGAGTGAAGAGGGGTACCGGTCGATATTCTCGGGGCTGTATTCAGGGTATCTTCCAATTTGCCAACAATCTCCTTCCACCGCAGCTGGAAGTACACAGGTAATTGCCATCTCCGCTCGAATGAAATATAAGTGGGGTGACTTCGCATGGCAACGACACTGCGCAGGTCAGGAGCGAGAAATTCAAGCGCTGCGATGAATGCTCGTGTGGTTGAATAGTGCTAGACGTACACATTTCAGCGGTGAAACCATTCGTACTGGAATAACCTACCTTTTTAAACTCTGCAGGCCGACCAGCAGAGAAAATGACCGAACCAAGTTCTTCCATCAAAGCTTGTCCAATCTCCGCCCAAATGACATTCGCCATGATCTCAAAGTGGGTAGATGCAGCCAGGTGCTCTCCTTCATCGGGGCCATCCAACAAGTTATCTTCTACTATCTCTGGTGCAGGCATATGTTTCTTCCCATTTCTAGCTCCGATCTTTGCTGTAACGTCCATGATTATCCGGCAATCCTTCTCCACGAACCGAAGTAGGTTGTTGTAGAATGCTGCAAGGCTGTCATCTGTTTCGTCCAACAGGGGTAACTTGTTATTTTCGTTTGCTACGTAGAACATTGGACCTCCTAGAGAAGTTCGGCGTTCACCGAATGCTGTATACGGGGTAACTGGCGTCCCAGGAATAGAGTCTGACACTAGCATGCGGCTTGCAAAGGGTGTCCGAGGCATGATTGGTGTATGAGGAACAGCAAGGGCGCCTGTGAAGACTGACTAACAGTTGAATTAGCTATGTGGGCGATTGGAAAGGAGAAAAATTTCGCACCTTCCTGACAAAGGGTTGTACAACCTTGACACGGACAATTTCTTCGGCTTCTCGCCGATTCCCCAGAAGATCATACGTCTTGAGACATTCAGTAAGCTCTGCCTGTGCTAATACTCGATCTTGTGGAAGTGGCTCCGTTGTTGAGGAAGTGAGGGTCTCTAAGGCATTGCCAAACGCTTGGTCAAGGTCTCTAGAAAGAGTATCACGAATCCTCTCGATCCTCTAGCTTGCAAAATCAGTAGGGACCTCACTCCAAGGGAGACGATGTACCCGCTGTGCACTCTCTATGAAGGCGCAATTCTCCTCTCGCGCCTTGTCCGCATGGTAGAGAAGCTGGACGTATTCGGCAGCAACGCGAGCCAGATGTTTTGCTCGACCGGCGCGAGTCCTACGGGGATGTGTGGGTGCTCCGAAGAAAACAAAGGCAGTCCCGTACCTCTCTTCATAATCATCTTCAGTCACCTGGATACGCACAGTTGCTTGCCCATCTGGCTCTGTCCCGTCAGCCGGGGGCGGTATAAGGAGGAGGGCCTCTAGTCGCGTGATAGAGTCTGATACTTTCATGAGCAGTGTTAACAGTGCCTACAGCGACAAGTTAAGAGCCAGTGTCGGGAGCGTAGAATTTTAGACCGTGCCTTCTCGCGCCGTAGACGTATTCGTTCATCAAGTTTTGCTTGTACGTTCGCCTTAGCGTCCAAAAGCCCAGCCCTAGATTGCTATGCACGCATAAGTCGACGCATCGACCAAGTAAAATGGGGACGGACCTCGATTTCAGAACGGAGCCCTGACATAGGGGTCTGTAAGCGTTCTAGCCGAGCACCCTCGGCTCTGAGGTCAGTACTGAGACTAAGGAAAGCCTCGTAGTCGTCATTGATGAGTTGCACCAATTCGTCCTTGAGAAGTGCAAGATAGTCCTTGAGCTCAGCGCGCAGGTCTGGCAAGGACGTATGTGAGCGAGATATCAGAAACTCTTCTACGTCAAATGACGGGTTCTCCGCGCGCAACAGGGGGTGTTCGTGCGAGAGTGGTTCGAGAAGTGGCAGTGGATAGCTCGTATCGACGTCCCTTTCGCCCTCCCGCTCTGCAAGCTCCTCTGCAAGTCGCTCCAGTTCATATGGGTCAACTACGCCGCTCTGAGCGAAGGCGGCCATGTTGACGAAGGGGACAAATCTCTTGAGCAAACTTGGACACAGACTGCGACGGGCATGAACTCCCTCTATGCACTCGGACTCCGCCAGACGTCGTCCATACAACAGGATGTTGACAAAATTCGCGCAGGCGACTCGTCTGCGGCCCTCCAAGGCGAGCTCGTGGCCTCCAATGCGCCAGCTGCTATGCTCACCGCCGCCGTTCAATAGGGCAGGTCACCGCTTCCTTAGCTGGGTTCAGTCGTACAATAGATGACTACGACTCTATGGCAAAGCGCGAAATGATCAAAGCGAAGCAAGAAAAGGCGTTCATGTTCGCCCCCTCCATCCTTTTCGATACAAAGGCTTTCCTTCTAATGGCTCTAACGTGTTCAGGCGGGTACAGAAGTTTCGATCAGACTATATGGAACTTAGGTTGCAATTCGACGGTGCAAAGCGACAAGCAACAGACTCAGTATGCGGCGAAAGCCTGGCGTCAGCGAGTCGTGGTCGGGTACTGACACGTCTTGCTCTACGTAGCGGTCCGCGCAACAAAGGGGCGATCTACTCGGTCCACCTGGTGCGAGACAACGTGTCGGCGCACCGTCTTCAGTGTCAGAATCACCATTCCGAGCTGCCACTCCAGACCCATTATACCAAACACGAGAACAACATGGACTACGAGAACACTCGTTCATACAGAACACGGATTCTCAGCTCGATATGTTCATTGCTCAGGGACAAGAAGTCCTCAACAACCTTGTGGACCAAAGGGATATTCTGAAAGGAACACAGAAGCGGCTATTGGACGCGGCGAATACGCTCGGTCTAAGTAGGGAGGTCATAGGGTGGATCGAACGACGAAGGTACGGTTTTACTCAATTCCGAAGTGTTCTGACCAACTTCTGGTCGCTTCGCTTCTAGTACCCAAGACACCTACGTCTTCATCGCAGGCGCTATCGTCACCCTCACATGCTTCTACTTCATATGGAGGTGGCTCGGATAAGTGCGTAGGGTCCGTTCATACACGTAAGATTTGTTTAATACCCATGTACTGCTCTGTGATGTATACAAGGGACATTTTCTTGTTGGGGCCTAGCGACGTTATGCGTTCATAGATATGATCTATAGTACCATGCGTACTGAACAAGAATAATACGAGAGCAGAACATGACACACAACGGAATCCAGGACCTGAGAGTCCACAGTGCTCGAAAGCAAATTACTGATTCGCACATTGTACACGAGCCTGACTGTCCTCGTCCTCTTCCATTGCATCGCCCTTGGAGTAGTTGTGCTTCTGCCGGGCGTCCATTTCATGCAGCTCAACCTCTTCGGTGACGATCTTGGACGGGAACTTGGGTAGCTGATCACGCGGTGGGAGCGCTTTTTCGAGGAGGGCGACGGCAGAGGGGTCGATGTGGTCGGGGAACTTGACGTGAAGGTTCACGAAGAGGTCGCCGGGGTCGTGATGGCGGTACGATGGCATACCCTGGCCGAGAATGACTTTGGCGGTGCCTATAAACCCCCTTCCCCTCAGCAACGGCGGCCAAAAAGCCAAGTGGGACGACGATGAAGGAAACTCACCGTGCTTGACAATTTCGCCAGGTACCAAGTTCACAATCAACGCACGATCGTCCAGATGTTGGATTGCGAATTGTCCGCCACCCAGGGCGGTCAGCAGGTCGATCTCAACATCAACGGACAGGTTACTATCTTGCCGTTTAAATTTCTCATGGGGTTTCTCCTCGATGACGATGACGACGTCCCCTGGTACTACATCTGGTGCCTGGTCGCTTTCTCCAGCAAATGTAATCGTCTGGCCACCCTTCATACCCTTGTCGATGTGAACTTCCAAAAACTTGCGTTCCGAAACAAGCTTCTTGCCACTGCAGGTCTTGCACTTGTCCTTGGGATTGATGATCTCGCCCGTCCCCTCGCACTCTGAACATGCCTGCTGGATCTGCTGGAGCATGGGGCCCATCTGCCGGAGAGTGACTTTGATACCCCGTCCGTTGCATCCTCCACAGGACTTGACAGCGCCCGCTTTGCCGCCCTTGCCGTTGCATTTTGAGCAAATGACATGCTTGGTGAGTGCGAGTTTGGTGGACTTGCCCTTGTAGAGGTCTTCGAGGGTGACAGTGACGCGGTGGACGAGGTCCTTGCCCTTTCGTGGGCCAGATGGTCGTCCGCCTCCGAAGAAACTGGCGCCTCCGCCACCGAAAAGTTGAGAGAAGAGATCTTGAGGATCCATGCCCATACCACCCTGACCTGCTGCATTTAAACCAGCTTCACCGGATCGGTCGTATCTGCCGGCTGATTAGACGCACTGGTGTCAGTTTTATTTTTGCAGACTCACACAGCGCGCTTGTCAGGATCGGCGAGGACCTCATAGCTGTAAGGTGAGATTAAGACAAATTGGAGACGAACTTGAGTAAGAGATACGTACGCGTGTGTGACTTCTTTGAAGAGCTCTGGGTCGCCACCCTTGTCGGGGTGCAATCGTAGCGCTCTTGTAAGGGGAAGTATGAGAGGTGGATGTGAGGCGCGAGGGATAAAATGCAGAGATAATTACTTTTTACGATATGCCTTCTTGAGGTCTGCATCTGATGCGTTTGGAGGAACCTCGAGGAGGTCGTAGAATTTTCTGTAGCAGAGAGCAAAAAACAACGGAAAATTAGCCACGGGTGGCAATGGCAGTGATGGAGTGATCGGCCGGAACTCACGTTTCTCTGACCATAGCGTGTTAGATTAGAGTAGAGTACGTCTAGAATTGTCCGAGTTGTGGGTTGGAACAGGCGTTGGCGGGGTGTGCAGTAGGGCAGGCGCAGGCGCGGGCAGGCAGGCAGTAGTTCCAAGCTTTATGAGCTTTATCCATCGCCTTGTTCCGTGGTCCGCTTAAGGCGCCAACCAGCCAGACTCGGAAGACGCCCTGGATTGTGCTGGAAGCTTCTGGCAAACCCGCCTCCCATAAAGGAAAACAAAGCAACCTAATTTCTTCGCCTGCCTGCCTACTATGACCACTACCCTACTACGCCTCATCCAGATCTGTGGATGATGCATCTCCCTTGATTTCAACCGAATTCCCCGTTCCGACGGGCACGCAGCCTTCTCCAAGCGCTTTCGCCAGTTCAACCTTTGCGTTAAAACCCGTACAGTGCAGCGGAAGCACATATTTCGGAGGCGGATTCATCCTAGAAGCGAAAAATTCTACCGTGGGCTGTATCCTATCCGCGAGCTCTGGGCCTGCAAGATGGAGTCCACCAACAATCTTTCCATAGGATCAGCGTATATAACATGTCACCAATCTCTGCCGTGCTAAAGCTACTTACCATATACACCGGCCTCTGGAAGCGTTCTATAGCATCTGTGACCACATTACAAATTCCCGCATGCGAACACGAGCTGAAAAGCACGAGCCCCTTTCCGAGGACGTCGACGGCCGCATACCTTTCATCCATGATATCCTGGGGCCACGTCGTCAAGTACCACCACCACCAATAAATGAATAAATGTTTAGAAAAAATTAGATTGTTTCATACCGGTTCCGCGATCCACCTCCCCTTCACATGCGGGTGTTCAGCCCCAACCAAGCTTTCGAGCGTTTTCCATCGAGGGTCTTCCAACTCGTCCCCTTCAATCCACCTCGATCCCCCAAGCAGTCCTTGCTCATGTGGAACCACGCGTGGGATCTCGCCGCTTACGAAGACCGTCCCATCTTGGACGACGTGCCCCTCGGCGTGCTGTTCCACTCTCCCCCCCGCAGCGTGTACATCTTCAAACGTCGGATCGTCGGGTAACCTGATGACCACTCTTCCATGGGGCGGTGGGGCGATGCCCCTCGCGGTTGGTCGGTCAGGGTGCACGTCTACCACTACCACCACCACTCTATCATCATCATCATCCGGCGCTGGCACCTGTGTTTGCCGATGAACCTCTAAAAATTTGATGATACCACCTGAATGGTCGCGGTGCCAATGGCTCAAGACAACCCTGTCAATCTCGCCCACGGGGACTCTGAGGGCGGCGATGTTCCGCTCGATCGCACGTGGATCGGGGCCGGAGTCGAAAAGAAGGTGTTTCTTGATCCCATCTAACTCTGTCGTCTGTGTTCTATTTGTCAGTCATCCGGCTGTCCGGAAGGTTCACGAATCCATTTGTTGTTGCTTACGATGACAATAGCGAGACCGTGAGCACCTTGACGTATGAGAGATCAGTATCGATGTGAATGCTGCGCTTATTGTAACACGACGTAACGATGGCGTTTAATGACCCACCACAGCAGTACTCATCCAGATCCAAGATGGGGATGCCCGTCCGCTCAGAGTCGACAGGCGGGCAACGTTCAAGATGACCTTTTATCTCCG
>Ga0307515_10017663_pt1 | contig 12977 bp, 12 predicted proteins | sample 17_EM_MG_FD_194513 | JGI IMG/M metagenome (GOLD analysis project Ga0307515, IMG submission 194513) | Populus trichocarpa ectomycorrhiza microbial communities from riparian zone in the Pacific Northwest, United States - 17_EM | ecosystem: Host-associated > Plants > Roots > Unclassified | place...
TAGCTATTTGGAAATATCATTTTGTTTCGTAAATTTCCCAACTCTCTGTTAACTAGGTGGATAATGAATATAGTCTTGCCTGATGCAGAGCCACCAAGCAAGGGACCTGCCCTGTTATAGACACCACAGCCTCCGGGTTCTTTATTTCCATTCTCTTGTGCTTGGATTGAGAACTAAAAATTGTCTGAAGCCACTTGTTTACTACATCAGTTAATGTCCAGGTGCAATTGTTTATCAAATAGATTAATTTTTGTACATTAATTATTTAATTTGTTTTTTTTTTTTACTTTTGATTCTTAGATAAGTCCTATTTAAAAATATTTTTTGACTTAAATTAAAAATATATTATGTAATTGAGTAAAAATATTCATTTAATCAAAAGTTAATTTTTTTTAACTTTTAACATATGGATGGCAACTTATATTGTATCTATTTTTTTTATATAAAAAAATGTAACTTTTGATTAGTACTTAAAAGTGCATTTTCATTAAGGCTTTATATCATCATATTGCACTAAAGTATCATTAAATTCCCTAATTAAAGCATGTTTTATAATAACAAGGCTGATAATATAATATATCTTTAATTTATGGTAAATGCTTATTTTGAATGCAATATATCTCACAATTCAAATGATTGATTGATGTGATTAACTATTGAGCAACAAAAAGAGGACTAGGCTAAGAGAAGAGATGCTGATTCAATTCCAAACTGGAACACCATATGGTTATTGGATCATAACTGGAGTTGTAGAACTCGGATTTAGGTCTACTTTATATGGATGGAAAGCTAAGCCATAGACCTAAAACTTTCATGAGAGTCCAAGAATCAATTCTGCCATTTTCAAGTTCAAATCTTAGCAACAATGGAGAAGTTGGAACCTGTCCTGCAGCTCAGACACTGTTCGGTTTTCAGCTCATATCTTGAGTTCTAGAAGTCCACATGAGCTTTGGTTTTTTTTGTTGGAAAACTAAGACAATTGCCCACAGCTTTCATGGAACAAAGGGCTCAAATTCTGATGTTAGCAATGACGTTTTGGCCAGCCAACAATATCAATAACCAGCAGTCAACAATGTTAAAAACCAGCCACCAAATCAATGGTTGGCCACCAACTATTTTCTTAGTCAACCAATCAATAGTTCTGAATCTTAGCCTATAAAATGAGGCATTTGCCATGTATTTAGTCATACTATTTTTCAAATCAAAATTATCTTCTTGCTTTCTCTTTTTGTAATGTTCAAGTTTTCTTTCATGCTATATTAATTTCTTGTTTATACTTTTTCATTTCCTTTCCTATACTTAGTTAACTTATATCATGTTTATGTTCTTGTATTGTTTATTTATGTTTTTCTTCTTCATTATGTTTAGCTAAGTTAATTATATCAAGGTGAAAAGGTTTCACTAATGATGTTAAAATAGGTATAATATAAACTCAACATAGACTTCAATGTTTATATCCAAGGAAGTTTGCTATTAACATGTCTTATCTTTTTATCTTACTAATTCGTAATACCTTACTTGTTAAATGGTTAATCTAAATTTGTGTTGTATAACACTTGGTACATCAAATGTTTGATCCTTCATAGTTTTCGGCCGACATCGTTGTTATGCTAGGAACTTGATTTGTTGTTAACATAAGTTAGCAACATGAATGCCTGATGATATTTATAAGTATGGTGTTACTTAAATAAGATAATTAATATGATCATGTTAATACTTTATAATGAGCCATTAACGATAAATCATGCGATTGGAACCTTCTTTGTGTGTAGTTTCTAGTTGAGTAATAAAAGAGTTTATACTTTACTTATTTCTAATACTATTAGTGGATCCTCTAACCTTGACAACTGTTTTTATCATTGTTTAGTCTTCACATTAGTCTTTTCATCTCAAAGTCCTTTTTAAATCATCATCATCATCATCATTATTATTATTATTATTATTATTATTATTATTAATTTATATAGTTCACCTCCCTATGGTTCGACCCCAGTCTTACTAGGTTATTTATTACTTCGACACTCCTGCACTTGGGATAAGACATCAACTCTTTGATCGTGTCAACTTTGAATCAGTTTCATCAAACATATTTTTAATTTTAGTTTTATTTTAAATCATTTTTGTTATAAGTTATTTATATAAAAAATCAAATTTTAAATTATGAGTAAAAGTCAAAATCATTTTCTATAAATCATGCCAAATAGACTCTCATTTTCTAGAAAATTAACCTTTTCCATTCTTATTTTCTTTTATTTCCCTTATCTTTATGGTGCCGTTTTCCATCCCCTTATCAAAATATAAATAATCCCAATTATATAAAGTCATTTGTTTTAACCAAAAAGCCTTGAATAATTTGTCAATATTTATTATCCGAACAACACTTATTTCTTTGTTTTTTTTTTCTCTCTAAATTATGCCCATAGGTGATGCATTGATTAACTCATTTTTGTGCTGTTGATATCCCCTCCTAGAAATTATTTAATTTTAAGTTTCTATTTGATGACTCTTATAAATTGATTTAAATTCTGTTAAAAAAATTAATTTACAAAATCATACACACACACACACACACATATATATATATATATATGTGTGTGTGTGTGTGTGTGTATTATTGCAAGTTGTATCCTCGATTCTCTCTCGGTTTCTCAGGAAACAAACATTTGAGATTTTTGCCATTCCCTGCGCTATTGTGCTTGTAAGAGAAAAACCTCAAAGTTGAATCTATTAATTGCATCCATATTTCAAATTTTGTATATAAATTTCATCCCATGTGGGAAAGGGAAGTGATTTTGTTATACTTTTATAATATGATGGATATGAAATCAATAAATTTAGATATTAAACGAAAACCAAAATTTATATATATATATGGCCCTTGGCATTATCTCCTGCCATGTTAGGTGTTATTTTCACAATCTCTCTATTTTTTTTCTCTACAAAACATTTATAAAAAAGAAAACAAATAAATTCTTAAAAAATTTATAAAAATTATTATTTATAAATTTCAAGATTTTATTATAACTTGATGATATATTATATGCATCAAATATAAGAAAGCCAATTAATACCTAAAAATAATGATCTTCACACCTCGAAAACCTATTTTTCTATACCCACTTATATAATTAACACGTAGCATAACTCATAGTATATGAAAATATATGTCATCATAATTTACTTGGCATGAGGGCCGCCACTTTTGAATTGAAACTATGAAGTTCTTATCAAAGTGATGATAACAAGCTCACCACAGTTGATTTTAGAAACTGTCATGGCAATGTTGACTCGTAGAATCCAAATCAGAACCTTGACTCCTATACTTGTGGGGAGAAGCTATCTCCTTGTCTAATTAATTTTAGTATGCGAGCCGCCAGATTTGAATTGAAACTATGAAGTTCCTGTCAAAGTGAAAACATGCTCACCACAATACTTTTCATAAACCATCATGACAGAGACAACTCGTAGAATTCAAATCAGAACCTTGACTACTATACTTGTTGGGAGAAGTTATCACACTTTGATGATGCATTTCAGAGTATTGCAATTAGTGTCTGCAAGTTTACAAAATAATAAGATATTGTTTATGACATAATAAGCGTTAATACTTATTTGTTAGTGATAATTTACATATTGTTAACAAAAAAAACAATTACATATTCAGAATAAAACTTAAAAGACAAATTCATATCTTTTCTTGTATATATTTTTCAATCCTTAGAATGCAAGACAAGTACTCTATTTATAGAACAAAAAAGAAAAACATTAAAGGATACTAGAAAATCCAACTGTCATGGAAAACCAAGAGACTAAACCTAAGAGTCATGAAGTTTAAGAGATTTCAATGGGCATTGAATATATATAATTATAGATTTTATAACACTTCCTCTTGAATGACCATACACTAAAAATGTGTCTCATCAAAACCTTGCAAAGAAAAACCCAATAAAAAAAAACCTAAGCAAAGGAAAAGGTAATGCATATGGGCGGTGATGCGTCCACTTTTAGTATCGTGGTATTTGGAAATGAGGAAGACAAGGATTTTCTTGTTTTTTATCAGTGGAAAGAGAGAATGAGAGTCGCCGCCTAGTGTTTTGGTCACTAGGAACCCTAACTGGTCTTAGAAATTCGGCATAAAGACTGGTTGCGTAAAAGAAAGGTATTAGCACCCCAAATACGCCTTATCTAAGATAAGCTGCATTGTTTGATTGTCTGATATATGCTAAGATATTGTAGTGTTTTCTAATTGTTGGTCTATCTAAGGTTTAAGAAAAGTTCTTCTAAGAAAGGAGATCCTTATCTTATTGGGTAAAACCTAACCGTTCTGAGATCGACAAAAAGAAGAACTAACTTTTATTTAATATTAGGACTACATCTTACGTATAAGTTCATAATTCCAGATATTAAAAGAAAACAAAATAATTTTTTTGTTATTTTTGAAATATTGGCCTAGTTCTCATGACTTTAATAAACTGGTTATTAAAGCTCAAAATGCATGCTAATACATATTTTTTTTGAATTTTTTTTGTTGTATGAAAATATAATATGAAAATTTCTTATAAGCTTGATAGACTTGGCTGTGTGCATGAAAACAAGATATATTTTTTGTTGTTTTTCTATATCATTTTGCAGCATTTTAGAGAAAACCAGGTATTTTAATACCGGATTTGCATCTTTATAGTATAGAAATAGAAACCAATATTAATAAAAATTGGTAGAAAAATACGTGAGAAAACCATAAAAAGTTTTTAAAAGGATTTTGAAAGTTTATTTCAGAATTTTTTTGTCTTTTTTTTAAATATAATATTATATTATATATTGTTATTATTATATATTGGTTTGGGCCTAACCAAATATATGGGTTGAGCCCACCCTGGTTGGGCCGAGATTCGACCCAAAAGAAATTAGGTCAAGGTCAGTCCAAAAAAAAAACTAGGTCGAGGTTGGCTCAACAAAGTTGGGCCAATATTGGCCTAGATTAGGGGTTGGGACGATGTCGGCCCAACAGACTCTACTCAAGGAGAAACTAGGTCGGACCCTGCCCAGACATTTTGGTTTGGGTCGACGTTGGTCATTAGCAGAACAATGGAGATAGGCGAGGGGAAAGTGAGTGAAGCAGAATAAGAAGAAAAAGAAGGAGGAGGAGGAGGAGGAGGAGGAAGGGAGGGGGTTTCTGACTTGGTGGTGGCATTGATGGTGGTGCTGGTGATGACTCGTTAAAATGACGGTAAAGCTGTTTCAAACGGTGGAGAGAGAGACTAGAGAGAGAGAGAGGTCACTGCTTTTCTCTCCTGCTATGTTTTCTTTCTTTCTCTCCTGCTATGTTTCCTTGTCTTTCTTGTTCCTCTTTGTTTTTTTTTTTTTCTGTTTTCCTTTGTTTTTCCTTTCTTTTTTTTTTTCGCTTCTGTTTCTCTTCTTTCCTTTTTTTTTTTTATCTTCCTTGCTTTTTTTTCTCTTCTTATCAAAATGTTGTTCCCCCTCACTCTCTTTTTTTTACTCTTGGTCCTCCCCTGGTATTTATAAGTGGTAGGGGGAGAGGGTCACCCTACCCTGTCCAATTGTGTCGTAGGGGGAGCAAGAGCTACCTTACCCCTGTCCAGTCATGGGGACAAGGTAAGGTGGCTGGGGCAGCCTCTACGTAGCCGCCCTAGAGCCGCTCGCAGGGCATGACTCTCCTATTTTTCTTCATCATGATGGTAGGCTATAAGGGGGTGTGGGTTGTGTCAGGGTTTAGGCAAGTGGGGAGAGAGGCATTGCAGAGGAAAAAAACTTCTTCTTCCCCTGCCTGTGCGTGTCCAAAGGAAGAAGAAGATACATAGTACAATTCAAACGACACCATTTTGTGCTTTTTTTTTAACAGTGCATAAAACGGCGTCGTTTTAAACAAAACGTGTCGTTTCATTTAAAAGAAAATGGCACCAAAATGTGTTGACTTCCAAATCAGTCAATTTTTTATTTGTTCAATCAAGTACTCAATTACAATTTTGATTTTAAGAATCAATTCAACTACATCCCTGCCAAATTCAAGTGTTAGCCCTGAAGTTGGTCATTGGTTTTGAATTTGAGCTTTTTTGCCCTCAATTGATCAACAAACTTCTAATTTCTTCAATTTGGCCCCTGATTCGGTTAATTTTAGTCCCTCTATTTACGCTCCTTTTCTAGTTTGGTCTTTGGTTTTGGATTTCTTCAATCAAGTCCCTAATTAGCTATCAAACTTCAATATATTTGCAATTAAGCCCCTGATTTGACCAAATTAACTCTTAAAAATTGTAATTTGACCCATACTTTAATTTCTTCTAATTAAAGCTAAATTTGACTTAAAAATCAATTTCCTTGTAATCACACCCTCTATAAATTTAATTAAACTTTTAATAAAATTTAATTGAGTCCTTAAACATCTGATTTTTTAGTTTTCTTTCTCAAATTGAATTTTCTTTATTAATAGAGCCTTCATCAGTAAAAAATATACTATCAAATTTCAATCTTTGTATTTTTGAACTTCCTCAACCAACGTTTAGCCATTTTCTGGGCGCTTCGGCATCCTCTTCTCACTACTATTATTATTTTTTTGTTTTCTTCTGAATATATTTTTTGACTTTTTTTTTGTATTTCTCCTTTTTTGCGTGGGGACCTAAAATTAGGAAACAACAGATGCCTCCTCTTTACAATACTTACGGAGTAAAGACTAGTTGAGTGCTTTGCATAGTAGGTTTTGTAAAGATAAACAAAATTGAACTTTCCAAAACTGATCTTCTCAAAGCTTGGTTGATCTGAAACTCTGTCTTTACAGCAATCCCCTTCATCCAAAAGCTAACGATAAAAACTATGTAGAACTTGGTTATTCTGATATCCCAATCTGGCGATCCTCTAAATTCTATCTTTGGTTGGGTTAACCTAAAATCCCATCTGACGATTCCCTTTAACTAGAACCTAAAAAATGTTCTTCCTGATGGTAGGGTTTAAACTTTATTTTTTCTTTTAAAAATTTCCTAATGGTAGGGTTCTTTCACTTTTCTTGAAATGCTAAGATAATGTTGGTGGCTCGGTCAACCTGAGATCACATCTGACGATCTCCTTTAACAAGAACTAAAGTCTTTGTGTAGCTCGGTCAATCTGGAATCTCATCTGACAACTCCTTTTAACCAAAGCTAAATGTTGTGTATGGTTGGGTTAACTTGAGATCCTATCTGACGATCTCCTTTAACCAGAACCAAAGTCTATTTATGTGTAGCTCGGTCAACCTGAAATCCCATCTAGCAATTCCCTTTAACCAAAGCTAAAATATGTGTGTGGTTGGGTTAACCTGAGATCTCATCTAGAGGTCTCCTTTAACTAGAACCAAAATTCTGTATGTAGCTCGGTCAACCTGAAATCCCATCTGGCAATTCCCTTTTACCAAAACTAAAATCTCTATGTGTGATTGGGTTAACCTGAGATCTCATCTGGCAATAACCATAACCAAAATTCTATATGTAGCTCGGTCAACCTGAAATCTCATATGGTGATTCCTTTTTACCAAAGCTAAAATCTCTATGTGTGATTGGGTTAACCTGAGATCCCATCTAGCGATCTCCTTTAACCATAACCAAAATTCTATATGTAGCTGAGTCAACCTGAAATCCCATCTCGCGATTCCCTTCAACCAAAGCTAAAATCTCTATTGGTGGTTGGGTTAACCTAAGATCCCATCTGGCTATCTTCTTTAACCAGAACCAAAATTCTATGTACAGCTCAGTCAACCTTAAATCCTATCTAACGATTCCCTTTAACCAAAGCTCTCACGAAAACTCTTTCTTTTAACTGTCTTTTGACTCGTCTAAGTCAGTTTTTGAGAATTCTTCTATAATAAATAAAACATATTGTGCAATGTTGAGTTTGAATGCATGCATTCTTACCTGCTTTGGAAACATAGGTCCATCATTTTCTTCAATTTTGCAAAACCTTTTTTTGACATGAGCTTGTTCACCTGTTGGAATTGTATGCTAGATCTGTTTTCTCGCATTGTCTCTCTTACCCATCACATCTTCGAGAAGAAGTCTCTGACTTTTTTCAGGTGGCCTTTTTCTAAAAAATGTATGATTTGTCATTGCTTTTTATCATGCTCTTGTCAATGCTTTAACTTGTTTTTTTTCATATTAAGGGCTTTTTTGTTCTGTTTCAGCACATAAATCTTTTCAAAAAGAAAAAATCTTTAAAAAACTTGGTTTTATTCATGAAAATTGAAACTTCCAATATGCGCATCAAAAACTCTTATAAGCAATTCCTATTGGGGATTTGTCAGTTTTTTATAACGCTATTTGTATTTTAGGTCAAGCTTTCATCAGAGGTGATCTTTTATTTCAGGTTTTCAAAAGGTTTCAAGTATTTACTTGAAAGAAATTGTGTGAAGAAAAAAGTATTGTCCCGTGTTAGGATTTAACATTTTTCTTGCATGGGCAAAAGTGGGTCATAGCTCTTTTTATCCCATCGTATGGATAGTAAGATCATCGTCTATCAACCCAGGTTGTGCGTGTTTGATTAGAAAGGACTTCTAAAAGCGTGTAATGTAGGCTATGGTTATGGGTTATGAAAGAAAAGGATGCTTTATAGCTCAAAAGTGTTTAAGGGTTTTAAGACTTAGGATTACTTTTCTTCTGCCTCTTTTCTTGTGAAGTTGTCTCGTAGACTGCATTTGGATATACTTTCTTTTATAAAGGAATTTGATTAGGGATCTTTATCCAAGTCTTAAAGCATCATCAAACCATCATCTTTTTTTTTCACACTCTTTTGTTTTCTTTCGTGTCTTTCCACTTTTATGATGATGCCCCCAAGTGTTGAGTTCTGACTTTCAAGGATCCAAGTGTGTGTTTTTGGCATTTTGCTTAAATTTCTTCTCCTCTTTCTTCTTAGCCCTTTCTCAATCATTGGATTTTTTTTAACATGCTTTTTAACATTAGTTCAACTATTGTCTCCATCTTTTCTAACAAAATATCTCTCATTGCCCCAAGTGTAGGGTGTGATCCTAGTCAGGGTTTTTATAAAGAACTCATTTTGACTCAAATAGGGACCACAAGGGATATAGTCTTTAGCAAGTGAAGGGATAAAAAACATGGTCTTTCCGCATTTCAAAACGCATATTATTAGGATTGATAAACTTTGTCCTCGTCCTAAAAGAAACCTGCGGATGATTACCCCAACCTTTATCCATGCAATTCAAAATGCTATTCAGAGACAAGGTTTTATCTAAGGGTTAACTTTGGTTTGTTTGGTTTGGTCACCTCTTTTACTAGGAAGTGCTTAAATTTCATCTTTGAGCATTTTATGATACATTTCTTGCAATCATGCACAAAACCCAGTTCTTTCAAGATCCTTTTCTTTTTAGAAAAGCTATTTAAATGTTGTGAGATCGATGCAATGAAAAGGGTTCTTTACACAAAGAAATCATGGACAAACTTCACTTCATTGATTTGGGAGAAAACTGTTCACATCATATATAATATCTTTTTACATAATCAGAATTCAAAGGTCTAACAAGATCTTCTGCGTCCATTCTAGACAATTTCAGAGCTCCTCCCGAGAAAGCCTTTTTTATTATATAAGGACCCTTATAATTTGGTGCCTATTTGTTTTGATCTTCTCTTGGAAAACAATATTTTCTTCAACACCAGATCCCCTTCTTGGAACAAACGAGGTCTAACTTTCCTATCATATGCCTTGGCCATTCTTTTCTAGAAGAGTTGATGATGACAGATTATAGTTATCCTCTTCTTACTGATCAGGTTGAACTATTCATATCTCACTTTGGCCCACTTGACCTCTTCTAGTTCGGAATCCACCAATACTCTTAATGAGGGGATTTCCACTTTCAAAAGCATCACCACCTCCATCGCATACACCAAAGAATACAGGGTAGTTCCCTTCGAGGTCCTGATTGCAGTGCAATATGCATGGAGAGAAAATGGCAACATCTCATGCCAATCTCTGTACATGATTACCATTTTCTAAATAATCTTCTTGACGTTCTTGTTAGTGGCTTCTACTACGCCATTTATTTTTTGCCTGTATGGTGAGGAATTCGAATGCTTGATCTTGCATTTGATATAGAGCTCCATTATCATTTTGCCGTTGAAATTCTATGCATTATTGGTCACTAGCTTTTATGGCAGACCATATAGACAAATTAAGTCCTTTTCTATAAACCTCTTCACCACCTTCTGTGTTACATGGGCATATAAATTGGCTTCTACCCATTTTGTGAAGTAGTCAATAGCCACGAGGATGAATCTATGCCCAATGTTGGCTTTCGGGTTAACAGGCCCGATCACATCAATTTCCCACATTGCAAATGGCTAGGGAGATATTAGATTAAACAGGGGAGCTGGAGGTGCATTGACTTTATCACTAAACACTTGACACTTATGACATCTCCTGACATAGTCAATGTAATCTTTCTCTAATGTCATCCAAAAGTAACCAGCTCTTTGTATCTTACTTGCTATCATATGCCCATTAGCATGGGTTGAGCAAATCCCTTCATGGACTTCTCGCAATACCTTCCTAGCATCGACCTCATTTAAACATCTTAACAGGGTTCCGTCAAATGATCTCTTGTATAAAACTTCTCCATCTAAGTAGAAGTTTGTGGCTAATCTTCTCAAGGTTTTCTTATCCATCTTGAAGGTTCCCACTAGATATTCTTGATATAGTAATACCAAGGGTTTCCATCTATCTCTCCTTCAACTGAACAACAATGAGCTGGGTAATTTCTGATATCAATGTGTACCATGTTGTACCTTATGCCTAAGATCAATTGTAGCCAACCAATGTCTCTAAAACATCAGCAAAATGGTTCCCTTCTCTTCTTAGATGGGTGAACTTTATCTCTTCAAATTCTTCTGTCATTGTGGATAGATATTCCTGATACGACTTCAACTTTTCTTCCTTAGTTTGCCATATACATTTATCTTTCTGATCTTCAGCTCTAATATAGCTTCTAAACTGAGGATACAAGCCTCATACTCAGCTGTATTATTGGTGCATTCAAAATGCAGTTTAACTGAAATCGAATACTGCTTTTTAGTACAAGAGATATTTAACGCGTCGATCCCATTACCATATACATTCACTGCTCTGTCAAAAAAATGGTCCACCAATCTATCTTTTCTTCTTCCTCTATTGACAATATATTTTCATAAGGGAAATCAAAATCCAAAGGCTCATAATCTTTAACAGCGTTATCAGCTAGGTGGTCAACAATTGCATTTCCTTTTACGACTTTCCTTATCATATACACTATGTCATAATCTACCAACAAGACCTGTCACCTTACAATTTAGCTTGAGAGATAGGGCTTGTTACATATATACCTTAGAGGATCCACTTTTGAAATCAACCAAGTGGTATGATACAACATATAATGTCGTAATCTTTTTGCCGCCCACACCAGCGCACAACAAAGCTTTTCTATCACCGTGTATCTAGACTCACATTCAATGAACTTCTTACTTAGGTAAAAAATAACCCTTTCTTTCTTCCCGGCTTCATCATGCTGACCCAGTACATATCCCATAGCTGCTTCAGTCACTGTCAAATATAGTATCAAAGGTCTCCCTAATACAGAAACAAGCAAAGTGGATTTTGTAAATAATACTTGATTTTATTGAAAGCCTCTTCACACTCCTCATTCCAAGTCCCAGGATTTTTTTCCTCAATAGCCAGAAGATAGGTTCACATGTTGTTGTTAGCTGGGTTATAAATCAAGCAATGTAGTTCAATCTTTCCAAGAATCCCCTTACCTCCTTCTTTGTCTTAGAGGATGACATAAATTGGATGGCCCTCACTATATCAGGATCCATGTCTATACCTCTGTCACTTACCACGAAACCTGGCAGCTTTCCAGTCTTTACTCCAAATGAACATTTTGCAAGGTTGAGTCTTAGTTCATACTTTCTCAACCTCTCAAATAACTTTTTCAAAACTTTAACATGATCTTCTCTCTTCTTGTACTTGGCAATCATATCATCCACATACACCTTGATTTCTTTGTGCATTATATCATGGAAAAAGGGTCACCATGGCCCTTTGGTAGATGGCCCCTACATTCTTCAAACCAAATGGTATAACCTTATAGCAATATGTTCCCCAATATGTGACAAAAGTTGTTTTCGCTTTATCTTCTAGAGCCATTTTTATCTGGTTGTATCCCAAGAAACCATCCATAAAGGAATATGTGGAACTACATGTAGCGTTGTTGACCAAAACATTTATGGTTTCGAGTTCTTCTACAGCAGGTTCTAGGTCTGTTCATGTCGCTCCACTAACTTTGTGAATTCCTTGATATTGCTTTCATCTCACTCTTCTTCTTCTATAGCTATCACATGTTCATTAAAGTTTGGCCATTCATTCTTGATGCTAAGTGTATATGATGTTGTGGAAGATCTGCTTTCAGGATTCTTGAAAATGGAAAGTGTTCGGTGTAAATGCATAAATAAAGAGACAAATTTGGAAAATGCATGATCTCATTATTTAAAGCAAAGGTGGGCTTAAAAAACATAGACAAAACCTAGCTGACATCACGAGCCTTGATTGTCAACTAGAGAAAGAGAAAACAAAAGCAATGACAAAAACATGTTAAGGCAAACAAAGTTGGTTTACATTTTAAACACTACTAGAGCTTCTTGGGTCACCTAGTTTTGAAACTTCTCGCCCTCAGCCAGCTTTTACACAAAGGTCTTGGCGGAGACTTCTTCTAGAGTGTGGACAGTCAGTTGCGGCAGTCCTTCATCTTCTTTCCCATCCCTTGTCTTCCTGTCATCTCTTTTGACCTTACCCTCCTCCTAGGTGTTTATGTTTATAATTGACAATTCTTGACCAAGGCTTTCCAATCCTTTATCAAGTTGCATTACATATGTAGCTTTTGGGAATGAAACCCTAAGGGGTGGGATTTCCAGCTCTTCCGCTGCAGGCTCTTTTTCCTCAATCCTAGTCATTTTTCTTTC
>Ga0307515_10017664_pt1 | contig 12976 bp, 9 predicted proteins | sample 17_EM_MG_FD_194513 | JGI IMG/M metagenome (GOLD analysis project Ga0307515, IMG submission 194513) | Populus trichocarpa ectomycorrhiza microbial communities from riparian zone in the Pacific Northwest, United States - 17_EM | ecosystem: Host-associated > Plants > Roots > Unclassified | place...
CGTGGCTGTGGGTTAGGGCTGGCAGCTACTATATAGGCTACGTGTCATCTTAGACTTAGACTCAATCAATCAATCGTCTCGACAGGTTCGTCACAACATTAAGGACCTACCACCTAATGGCTTTGGGCTAAGTAGAACCTCGGTGGAATCAGATGTGGGCACCAGTCCAGACCAAGCCCGTCCCGGTCCGGCAGAATCTCAGACTGATCTGCTCCCGGTCTAAAATTACTTCACACTAGACTGGACTGTACTAGGACGGTTCCGATCCGCACTAGTGCAAGGGTGGACGAGTGGAATCATTGGGAAGAGGGAAATGAGGAAGAGATGGTTTCAAACGATGCCATGGAGCACAGTGTAATTGTAGTTGCGCCAGGACGTCCAAGACGCAGTTGATCATAGGGATCACGATGATTTACAGAGTATTTATAATTTTGATTGACTTCTCGAACGACCCAGTCAGTTCACGGGGGTGGGGTATAGACTCCGTGAACGAACCTGTCAGTTCACGGAAGGTGGGCCTCCGTGAACTGATCAGTCACTCCGCAGATGGACAGCCTCCGTGAATGGACTAGAACAGGTACTAACATTGGCATCTTTCAATATCGTCTCCCATACAAAAATGGAGTTAAGAAAGATTTCGAGATTTTCCTTTGTGATTTACACTCCATCACCACCATTTCTACACCACATCGTGATGGTAGTCGTTTACTCCGCACGATACTAACTGTCGGTCTTCGCCTGCTTAGAGTCGTGTGCTGCCAGTAACCTTCTGTATCACATAATAAGGCTAAATAAGATGAAGTAAGCACTATTTAATTTCAGAATAGTATCTCCCACATAATTATGAAATCAAAAGCATTACGCAACCGCAGAAATTAGAAAATGCTAGTCCTGTACTGAGACACTGTCCTTCCACCCGTACAGAAGAAATTCTCAACCGACATTCCTCTTATACACCTCTTCCATACTGATACAGTTTCCTTCAGAATTAAACAAGCCCCGATAGCGACAAGCCTCCACAAGGGTTTCACACATCTGGGCATTGGTATGTCTAATCAGAGCGTATTCGCTTGGTTGCTGCTGGTCGTGATACTGAGCACAGACGCCGCGAGTCAGCCGCGTCTTTTGTGTCTGACTTGTATCATCATATTCGATTTGGTTGCCAATTTTGCGCTCCCTCACAGCAATACCTGCGGCCAAAAAAGCAGCTTTTATTCCCTTGGTTTCATCCGGCGCCTGCATGGTACATCTCTTTTCAGGTGGGTAAGCCTGGTGCACAAAGGAAACCAACCCAATATCCAGTTCTTCGAGCTGCCGTACCGATAGGGCATCGATTTGGGACATGTTGACATTCGCCAATTGGCCGTCGGGGTTCGTCACACGCATCTCCTGACGAATGCTATCTGAAAAACAACCTGCTCCGCCTGTAGTATCCCCCAAAAAACATTTAGCTGGGAATTAAGAAAGCCACAAAATACTCACATAAACCGTAGGACTGAGGCTCTTGCGTTGGTTCCTGCAGAGGTTGAGCTTTACGCGCAGTAGGTGTAGACATTGCACGCAGGCAAACAAGAGATTCTGATTCTTCCCGTATTCCCAGCAAGGATATGGAAATCGCAATGCACGACGAGATAGTTGAAGGGGAATAATGAGAAGTAAGTCTGAAAAACTGGAAAGTATGCCGCAGCAGTCATTTAATCACAATGGTTGAACTATCCACACCATTGAATTCCAGAAGCATTACTTCCGTCAGTTCAGACCGCAGAGCTGCACATATATATCATACAAACCCCTGCGACTCGGTATCTCGCTGGCACACGTGTTTCCTACAAGCGACAGCGGTATGTGTGGGTGGATATTTTGGTGGAGGAATTGTGATCTGTAGCCAGACTGCATGTTCCGCGCTAACTGCTCTATAGCGCAGCTACTTATCATTGTGAGATATTTCGGATGATGATTTTTCGGTGGGTTGAACAGTAAAAACTCTAATTGGGCCGGCTTCGGCGTCCAAAGCTAGAATATTGGAAGTAATATCGGACTTGTATCCATTTCGAGCATTGCCGTCAACCACTGCCGACCAATGGGATGATTTCGGTAGCGTTGTAACCGCATGAGAGAACTCTCAACACAAATGACTAGACTGAAATGAGAGTGTAGATTACATCAATCAAGTTTCGTGATTTAATCCTATCCAACAGGATTGCAGCAACTCTAGATTCCGAATGAATTCGTACAAACATAATAATAATGTAAGTACTTAGAAACTGACCGTATCGGATTTTTTTGTACTAGTGCAAACTGCATATGCAACCTTAACAATCTCTCATTGTGATGTCATATTCTCTGGGAGAATTGACAAATAAAAGCCCGAGATCGGGTGTCCTACAACGCTCGAATCAAACAGGATACAATCAGTTTCAACAGTATCTTATGTTGTACGCTGCATACACAAATGCTAACGAAGTAAGCCCACACATGGGATTAGGTCTTAGAATTTGAACCTTATGCTTGATATCTCAATGAATGCTCATCGATCAAGCATGAAAGTAACCATATTATTTGTTTGAGACGCGGGCTACTGATCGCCGACACGTGGCTTCTAATGCTGCGGAGTTTTGTCTGCCTGGATATTGGATATACACTCATGGAGATGCATGGAACAAATGATGCGAGGCGTATGAATCACTGATAACGTTTTCGCCGATTGATTTGCTGTGCAGATATCCAGTTGAGCAAGTTGCGTCTTAGCTGCCGACTGCACCTCATCGCCGATGCTGGCCGAGAATGTGCCGGCAAATGACACCGAACGCTTGGCAAGTTTGTCAGAGTCACAAATGAATGGCGTTTGCCACTTAGTGCTGAGCGCTCTATAACAGTAGCCGACATCAAACGCAGCACCACTGCAGACCTCAAAGTATAATATGCAGGCTAAAAGAGCCGCTAGCGGGATCAAAGTAGACGCTACAAGCCAACCGCAGAGGTCGCAACGACGGACCTCCAACCGTTGTGATGGGGGTTCGTCGATCAATGCCATCTAATATTAGCGACAACATTTGGATCGGGGCTGCAGGTTGCTGAATGTTATAGACAATTGCGTCATAATAGCCCTATACTCGGATGCAGAAGGCGAAATCGGAAATGTTAAATCCCTGCTTCTATATAAATCGAAGTTGAAATACTTCCGACTTCGTCTACCGTGCGTAAGCTCCAACCAAAACGTAAAACGTCACTAGCTCCACCAGCGTTCTCATCTACCAACAGGTCTTAGCCATTACAAAACCCGATGGCCGCACCTCTCCAATACCAGCAGGGTGCCCGCCTCCAAATTTCATCCAATAGTTTACTCCTTGAAGATCTATTCAAATGATGCCATATTCGTCTCAGTCAGGTGGTACAATTATCACAGGATTCTGTATCCAATCTCCATCTAATAAACCGGCCAAGTTATGCAAATGATACATCATATATACTCGGGGTGCGCGGGAACAAAACAACAGTAGATCGATCCTTCCATGCTATACGAGAACAGAGATTGGAGTGTTCCAATCTCACCACATCAAAATCTCCGACGCCAAACACTAATTTATCAATGAAGTTCTCTAAAATTAAATTGTTTAAATATAATCGCCATGCTAACCAATCTACGTTTTACGATCCGACGTGCTAGTCACATTAATAAGGCTCCACACGACGCAAGACAACTTAAACTCAGCCGCTTATATAACATAATGCACATTGAGTTCTGTAAATCTAGTTGATGCGGCTTACTACTCAGGTAGCGATGTTTCATCTCTCTTCCCATCCCTGTTGGACTCGAGCGGGCAACACCTCGAGGGATCGCTACGACCCCCACCCCCACTCTCAATCCCATTAGTGCAACCAGAATAAAGAATTCTTAGAGCACAACTGCAACCCAACCAAAGTGCCCGCTTACATCCACCTCAGCCAAAAGGCTTACCACCGCAACGAAAAAGTTAAAACACAGTATTCAGGACAGCTCCCGCCCTAGATTCTCGCGCTTCTCCTCGTCGGTAGACCCTATGGTGCTAGCCATCAGCGGTTGGGTCGTCGTCGCTGCCGTGGGGTCTGCCTGGTATAGGTCTTTTGGGAAGAGTTAAGATATTCGCCATTGAATGACGCCGTAATTCCCATACTTTGTGGTCCCCCGGACAGGGTGAGATGCGTCAGCAGCTTGTTTGTTTATTTTAATCATTCTGCATTCAGATGCGTTAGTAGCTTCAGTATAGTATCTAACTCGAAAATCAGTTTTGGTGACCTTATTGTGCTATGCTACCGCCAAATAGGCCGCAAAGGCTTCCATCGCAGCAGTAGGGACGTTGTGCACTCGGTAGTACCACTCAGGCATTTCTTGCCTCAGTTTCATTCTCCTCTTAGCCTAATGCCACTGACATTCACCTCCCTCAATATCGGGCTTCTAAGTAGTCTATCCCGTCCAGGCAAAGCCATACCCAATCCCAGATATACAATTTCCGGGCTTGGAATCCATGTCCGCTTTGACCTACTCAAGTAGGGCATTCAATTCCAAGACTACGGCCTGTGGGGCCCTGACAGATTTTCTAGCACTGTTTGTGCGACTCGGAAAATACGAGGGACGAATCAAGGTATATGTCCTGACGAGAGACTATTCTGATTTCTTTGTCGCTTTCAAATTGGAATGGACGCGGTGGTCCAGCACCAGATCCAGTATGAGCGCAAAATGATCCCGAAACGGTTGTCCGAAGTAAATCTTAACAGTACTGCAAACTAGTAGCTATAATAAACCCAGAAGCAGAGATCGCAAAGAACCAAAAGATCGCAGAGGAAATTGAGGTCTAGCGAGTCATGAAAGCCGCCAAGGGTATATTTCTGAGCTACACCAGTAATGGAGACGTACATTGGGAGTTTGCCGCTTGTTCTCCCTCCTGTCATTGCTTTTCTATTCTTTTTTATGTTCGGCATGGAATATGTTCCCTGAGGAAACAATGATGGAACAAAGAACGATCACACATATTAGCCTGTAGGAATTTGTCTATTTTACGTTATATGTAATAGGGTTGGGGTTTTAGATAGGCTAAACTTCAAAGGTTGGAGACAATGGGGTTCTTTTTTTTTTTTTTTTGTTTTAATCATACTGTATTCACTCTATTTAGAGTATGGGTTCCTTAATATACGTCGTGTGTCACATTGATGCCGTGGCAGAGTTTCATCGGTATGTTTATCGTCATTAAGAATTCATAATCAGGCTTTTTAGCACCTTTTCGTAGCTTATCAGATATGAGTAACAATCATATTGTATGTATCTCACTAATTCAAAAAATCGAAGTAGGCATTAGGCACCAATGTCGAACAGCCAGAGATCTATTAGGCAAAGCTATAAATTACTACTCTGCTCCTTCTCTTCCTTCCATGTGTTTCTATCTTTCTCCCGCTTCCTCCCAAACTGCAACGTAACCACAAGATTATAGATAATAAGAACCGTTAGCATCAATAAAACTACTCCGGCTACTATGACTGGGACTATGATCGAAAAGACCGCAAAACCATACGATACTACCTGGAACGTGGTGTCCAGCTGTAGCCAATCCGTACCAAGCCCCACCTGCATCGCAGCTAGCACAATCGACACGTAGGCAAATACGACCAGCAGGAACTTGAAGTTATTATCGAGAAAGTCGATGTAGCTCGTGTACCTAGTATGGTACCCACGCACCAGATCCCGGTAGCCCAATTTGGGTGCGAGCCGACATATTGAGTTTAATCGGTATATTGAGTTTAATCGATTCAGCCGCAGTTCGCCGTACTGATATCTCTTATTAACCTTCTCCAACGTATTCGCATCAATGTGCTGTAAGATATCGTTGACAAGCGCCACCCATCGTATCCATTCCATCGACTTCGGTACTAGTTCCATCTCTTTTGCGATCTTCAGGTCACTTTCGTGCTTGACCAGCCAAACGTAAGAGAGCAGCAACCCGCACCCATTCTTGTGGAGTTCCTCTTCAACACAAATGTAGTCCTCCCAGAATTTGCAGCTGAGTAAGTAGCTCGAGAGTGGTTTCAGGAACATCTTCGATCCATACCAGCAGAGATGGAGGTCGTGTTGCTCGCAGATGATGATGGTACGGCCGAGCAATGCTTGCCAGTGTAGGGGGCGCGATGCGGTTGGACGCCCAGCTAGCCAGAGGTAGTTGTGGATATCGTTCAGCCGCGACATGCTGAGTTCAGCGGTGAGAGAGCCGCGGATATCATCAGTTGACCGCTGGATCTTTCCGTCGGCGTCACAGAAGAAGGTAGCCAGCGTCGGCTGAGTAGGTTCGTCCTTGGTCTGCGAGAAGGGAGGTTTGAAGTTGGTTGACATCTATACTTACAACATACATGAGGAGGTCAAACAGGCACCGTGAAAGTATATCGGGTGGAGCAGATAGTACCTTATGGTCAACAACTCGGATACAATGTCTAGACTGTCAATTCCAAACGTTGAGATGAGTGAGTGAGTATGGTTCGCAAAAGGATTGTTCGCAATATGACTTTGGAGAATTATCGCTGAAAGGGGACTATCCGACTAGTTAACTCATCGGTAATCGACAATTCTGCCTCTCCTCGCAATAGATCAATCCTGCCACTCTTAAATATCAAACTTTCCGTTTTTTTTTGCTTTTTCAAATTATATTATATTCACTCTATCTAGAGTATGACAGTGCCCGATTCCCCTTCCCCTCTCGATAACCGGCTAGGTGGGGGGCTACCCTCCCACTGCTCTCGTGCGCCTTGGCTCTCGGTCGGCAGTAGTTTTGCATGGTGCAGCGGACTTAACTTGCAAACTCCTTGCAGTCAGCGACAATACTTACAGCAACTAGGCTAATAGAGACTTATCAAACAGATCAATGATGCAATCTGCAGCACTAGTGCACCTTACTTCCAGCGAATACCTAAGACGCGCAGCGAGAAAATTGCGATATAGGGGTGGCAGGACAGCTCCAATCTCTTCCTGAGACAGGTATGTTGTTTTCGTTTGGCGGCATATAATTTGCGAGGTTCTGCGGCACGGCGTGCTCTCGTTCCCAGATTTTCTTGTCGCTCGCAAGCTCGAGCGTAGGCATGACCCGCCCTGCGATAACATTTAGTTTAGCATGAGACGCGCACTATGACGTAATACATTACGACGCACAGCTGTAGAATAGTATGCCCAACGAATGCAAAAAGAGCGTCTAAACCGTCTCATATGCATCATGAAAGCGGTACCCCTATGTATAGAATGAAAACAGGCGATATCAACTTATCTACAATCTCTTCTGCTCTGCGTATTATGATATCCATAGTTATTTCTAGGCTGCGAGTGACCGTTTGTGACCACATTCTACCCTACGTGCCCATGGTATCTCTGGACGACCACGTGCGGCAACATACATATTTACATTGACTTATAGGAAAATAACCCGAACTCACGGCGTAAGCTCGGGGACACTCGCTTGACCGTCGACCAATGACGAACATAACGGCTTGAACTTCCAGAAGTAATCAAGTGGTGTTGACAGGGGTTGAGCCATATCGTTGAATCCACTTCCCCGCATCCTTCTCCGCATTTTCCGATTCCAATCCGCCATGTTCGAACTACCCAACGACCCGCTCTTGCAACATCTGAAAACGGTAGCCTTCGGAACCGAATTCCGCAAGGCACTCGACACAATCCGTGTCGCCAAAACTGGCGGTCTCATAGTCATTGGTGACCCCGGTACCCCCGGCGTCCCCGCCACAGTAGATTCCATCTGTGAGGGCGGCTTTGTCCTTAACACCCCCTTCTCCGCTGCAAGACTCGCCGAACTCTCTAAGATGGATGGCGCGGTACTCGTGTCCAGCTGTCTCAGTACCATTCGCAGCGCAAATGTCCACCTCACTCCCCATCCGACGCCAACGACCGAAACGGGAATGCGACATCGAACGGCGGAGTGTGTTGCGAGGCAAATACAGGGTGCAGTAGTTATCGCCATTTCAAAGAGAAACGATACCATTACGCTATTTTTGGCGGGGGAAAAGTATGTGCTGTTGGATAAAGTTCGGCTGCTGGCGGAGAGTTCGCATCCGATTGATATGGCCGAATTTTACGGCCGGGGGTATTCCGACGCTATCTCCAATCTTTTAAGTTTGAAATCGCCCGATACTATCAAGCACGACCTCAAGCTCATCAATCAGCTACGCGACAAGTTATTTAGCACGATATGGACAAGCGGATGCCACAATGCAGAACTGGGCACGGACGGAGACATCATCAATGCGCGATTGACAAAAGTGGTCAAAGCGGTCAATGTCGCAGCAGCAGCGCTAGAGCAGATTAGTGGGGCTATTGTGCGAGACCGACAGACTACGCGAACCGCCGAGTTCAGAATTATAGATCACAGTTCAATGGGGTTTGGGTAGATATGGATAAGACATAGGTGGAATCATTAATTGTTCAACTGAGTAAATATTACCTGTTATATTCTACAGCACATTCTACATGTTTGTAGTAGTTGGAGGTTTGTTGTTAACGGCGAGCTCGGGAGTCTATGAGCTATAGTGATTCCGGTAATGTACCCATATGGGATAGTATCCAATATGAGCCTACATTATGCAGTTATCCAGCGCCCGGCAGGCAAAATTTTCAGTAGTTCGTGCTGCCGGTCAACACCCAGAGTAAGGGACCGGGAATGTAGAAATTAATTTATAGTTTCAAAGGGATTAGTTCGGGATCTTGGACAAGACACCGTCCAGACGAAACCACAGCGCCCATTACAGGTCTCATCATTGTTCACCCACTCGGGGTGCCATTGAAAAGGTTAGTCTCAGGGTTAGCACTGAATCATAAAATCTCGTCAAACAGAGGGTTTAAACCAGGGCGCGACTCTACGATCCAGATATCTACTATCTTCTCCGAATTTCCATCAGATCTCTCCATGACTTCAGGTACCTCGTTCGCGAAGCTGGTTTGAATGACGGACAAACCAACGTTGTGAACTCCTAGTTCAGAACTCAAGTACTTTTAGGTATATCGGTATACCTTCAAACACTTGTGCAAGCACTGTGAGCTCAAGTTGGTTTTACGGTAGTGTCCGCTTGAAATTCTCCTGCGCTAGACTAGCTTAGGATGTAATTAGCATACATGAAGTAGGTTTGTGATGACCACGGAAGATCTGGAGTCACGTCTCATCTTTAGTAAAGTCCATCTCGTCTATCATAAGAATCGGTCGCCATTAAATCAGAATTATGCTTATAGTAATACAAGTCTAATGGAATTAAACTCTATTGCAGCATACTGGTGTTGCATGCGTACCTGCATCGTGCTGTCTGTACTCTCAGGCCCGTTTGCTGGATCGTAGGCAGTTGGTGTTTCAAGAATATGCAGAGCGGCTCATATCAGTGCAAACGGATATGCAAACGGATATAGGTATGGAGACGAATATGGATGTGGATATAGGAGTGTAGTCTGTATATATACGGACCTTTATGCCTCGAGAGATCAATCAAGTAAATCAACAAGTCTTTCTAGCATCCAAAGTGACAACTGGATAGCTTGTTGGGTTGAGTGATACCATATGTGCGAGTGCTAATTGGTGTTTAGCAGCCCTGCCTTACTTACCGACAATGTTGTTCCGCGTGCTGTTGATGTTTTACAAAGTTTTCTCTATACTCTTACAAAGTTATCAAGCGTACTCCCGGGAATCTTGGAGGAGATTTGCTGTGTGACTATGTGTACGTTCTGAGGGGGTCATAAATATGCTTTTAGTACTAGTTCCCCATACAACCAAAATTGAAAAGGCATCAGAACGTGTTAAAACACCTTTGAGTGCCTTTTTGGGAGTTAGAATGTTTTCCCTGAGTGCCCTTTCGGTTTGTGGCTTTGAGAGGGCAATGGTTCCACAAAAAGTGCTTTAGATCGGTTACTTTCTACAACTACCAGTACAGCATATCTTTCTACAAGTGCCATTTCTATTCAGGACCCTCTCCAAGGATGCGTTTGAGTGAGATACTGCTAAATTTCGCTCACACCTTAACTTCGAGCGGTACCTTTATTTAATACAATATCTGCCCGGCTGATCCCAACAGTACCATCTTACCATTCGTTTGAACGTTTAAAACAATATACCAAGGCACTATTTGTAGATAGAAAAGGCAGTCTCTTTCGTCTACTCGTTCCAATCTCGCTACAACTCTCATCCGCCGCAAGTCAAAACGTATCCCCCCAGATAACCTTGCATATGCCGAGCGCCAAACAACACTAGAACTCAGAATACAGCGGATGGTGATACCCAAAAAGCAAAAGGATGTAAGTGGCAGCGGTTGATGCAAAGAGACTCCGAAGATGTGAAGCGAGCCTCATGTTGTGGTTGGATGCATAGGCTGACAGTCATGGTAGAGAGAACTTCACCCAATGAAGTAGACACAACATGACAAACAAAGGAAAAATAAGAAAGGCACTTGAAGTTGCGCGGTTGAATGGAACAGTGGCTGGGGAAGGATAGAGGAGAAAAGGCACGGGAAATGACGCCTGTATAATAGTACTGCGTAGTTCCATTTATCGGTGCCTTTTCTTCGCAGACAAAAGAACCCCTAACACAGTTGTTGTACTTAAAAGCCTCTTGTTCGTGGTGTACGAAATGGCTCTGAAAAGTAGCTTTTCCGGTGCCTTTAAAAGCACATTTCCGACTCCCTTAGAGTACTAGTACTTGTGTTTGTGACTCGCTCAGCGAAATTTCTACGCCTAGGTGAGGATGATAGTATCGTTTTCATTCTAATTGTTAACAAGCATAAGGACTCGGCGCACTAGTTGGAAACCTGGGATACTTATCAGGAGAGAGAGTCGATACGGGTAGTCACTTAGAACATATAGGCAACAATTCAGATAGCGTATCAAACTTAGCGACCTAACAGTGATTTCCTAACAGTTTAAGAAGGATATGTTGAATCTTAAACATAAGGTAAGAGTTTCGGTCTACACAATGATTCTAAACAAGCCTTATAAGGTTCGTCCAGCCCACAATTTTGTGTGGGACGTCAGATTCAAATTAAAACTAAAAGACGAAGAGCAGATGCTGTGTAGGCAGATATTGGGCTTACACCCCTCTACGACTCTTATCAGCATTAGTCGGATCGGGGTTGATGCTCTCCAATGGGTGGGTTCGTTGCATATATTCACTATCCGCCGCAAAGTACGAACACCCTAGTTTCTAGTGTTTGACTACTTGAATCCATATGAATCAATTAGATCTCATAACCTAGCACAAACGGGCTATACAAACACTAACAGTTGAGCCATAGAAAATATCAGACCACGGCTGCATGTAATCGAGTGATAAGCAATGAATATGCGCTTCGACCAAATTTGTTCACCGGCACAGTAGCGTTCACAACGACTGGAATGCTGAATGCTGCACCAGGGTTGGTGAAGTTAGCCAAGGATTGGGGCAGTGCGGCACGAGGGATTTATCACTGGCTGGTCGGCATGCAGTACGACACAGAGAAGGTGACCAATCGCATACGTCCGCTGCGCCTTTTCGTTCCAAATCGCCCATTCCCAGTTGCACTCACCATTTCCATCCTACACGAGAGAACCACCATCACAGTGCATTGTCGATATTCTATACTACAACTTGTCAAGCGAATTCATCGGCACCAGGAAAAGACGGATTCAGACTTCAGCACTCGAGAAACGGAGGCATCAAAACTACACCAAGCGTTCAAAAAGTGCGGTTAAGCAAGGCATCCAAACTACACCAAATCATAGTGCCGGGACAAGAGGAGTGAGTTTCGGTACAGTTTCAAACAGATGTAAGCACAACACCACACGAGCCAAACCTTTCGATTTTAGGAAGAAATGAGAACTAACTCATCAACCACAGCTCTCTATGGAGCCTGTTGGACTCACAATAAGCCTTACCAGCCTATTCATTACTAGTCTCGAAGTATTCGATCGCATCTCATCCGCCAGCACCTACGGTGAAGACTACCACTTGTTCGAAACCAAAGTCTCAGCCGAACGAGTACATTTCTTCCTCTGAGGACAAGCTGCAGGCTTGATGGAATCCTCCCAGCCGCACGAACTACTACAAGACCCAATAGTACAAGACGAAGTTCGGAAGCTTTTGCAATGGGCGATTATTTTTTCGAGAATTTGGAAACGATGAGAGAACAGCACAAACCTATGAGGGGACTCATTAATTTTCTACCAGGACCAAATAGTGTAACAACGAGCATAGTTTTGGATCATCCCCGAGGAAAGGTGGTGAAGCTACAAAAGAGAGTTTCTACAATGGGGAAGATGAAATGGGCATTCTCGGGGAAATGGAAGTGTGAGAAATTGCTACAAGAGATTGGTTGATTCGTTAATAAACTTCACGAACTTGTTCCGACCTCTGGAATACAACAACTTCGGCTGGAACAGCTCCCACCGACTGTCATAACCTTGTCAGGCCAGTCTGAAGCAGTAAGGAGCCGCATTGAGGCTCGTAGGCAGCAGTCAAGTATTCGTCGGATGCGAATGAAACAGCCTCGTCGCATCACTCCGTCGGTGGTTTGGCAACAAAGGTAAAAATTTTGCCTTGTCACAAACGAAACCTTTGCATGCTGACCAGGTGTGCTACAGAAAGCAATTGGGTCAGCGAGCATCATATTTTTGGTGGTATGCAGGTCTTGGTAGCGCATCAGGCACAATAGTTTTTTTTGACTTATGCTTGACTTAAAGTGGCAGTTCCACTCTGCGCAATGACCGAATATAGTAGCTACACTCTTACTGCATGCTGACTACATAAAAACTTGTCGCGTGTGAAGAAGTCATGTGAGATGTACTCAAGGAATATATAGAGTACTATGATAGTACAAAAATCATTTCTTTAGCGCCACGCCTGCATTATCCCTGTCCACAGTAAACATATGTTTTGTTTGTTTAATCATTCTGCATGCACTCTAACCAGAGTATGGCAGTACCTGCATTCGCCCCGCGGCC
>Ga0307515_10017665_pt1 | contig 12976 bp, 9 predicted proteins | sample 17_EM_MG_FD_194513 | JGI IMG/M metagenome (GOLD analysis project Ga0307515, IMG submission 194513) | Populus trichocarpa ectomycorrhiza microbial communities from riparian zone in the Pacific Northwest, United States - 17_EM | ecosystem: Host-associated > Plants > Roots > Unclassified | place...
GTGCCCGAGCACCAGCTCATCGCGCTGCCGCACGACGTGTCGTTCGACGACGCGGCCGTGCTGCCCACCGCGTACGGCACCGCGCTGCGCATGATGTACGCGAACGGCCACGTCACCAGCGGCGAGAAGGTGCTGGTGCTGGGCGCCAGCGGTGGCGTCGGCGTGTGCTGCGTGCAGCTGGCCAAGCTGGCCGGGGCCGAAGTCATCGCCTGCGCCGGCAGTGACGAGAAGGCGGCCAGGTTGCAAGCTATCGGCGCCGACCGCACGATCAACTACAACGAGAAGGACTTCGTCACCGAGGTCCACGCGATGTACGGCAAGCCCAATCGACGTGGCGCCAACATCGGCAAGGGCGTCGATGTCGTCGTCAATTTCACGGGCGGCGACACCTGGGTGAAGTCGTTCAAGGTGCTGCGCGTGGGTGGCCGCGTGCTGATCTGCGGCGCGACGGCGGGCTTTGCGCCTTTGGAAGACCTGCGCTACATCTGGGCCTTCGAGCTGAACATCAAGGGCTCCAACGGCTATCGCCGCGAGGACATCCTGAAGCTGGTCGAGATGGTGCAGCAGCGCCGGCTGGCCGTGGTGATCGACGAACGCTTCTCGCTGAAGGACGCGGGCCAGGCTTTCGCGCGTATCGAGAACCGCAAGGTGATGGGCAAGGTGGTGGTCAATCCATGACCTTTGCCCCGATGTCAACCGCCGAACCGAACGCAGCATGACAAGCCAGACACTCGGCATCCAGCAGCAGGTGCAGTCCGCGGCGGCACCCGTGGTGCCGCCCGTTGCCTCGCGCGCCGCGGGCTGCGAGTTGCAGGTGAGCGGGCTGGTGAAGCGCTACGCCGGTGTGATCGCGGTGGACGGCGTCGACCTCTGCATCCCCCCGGGCAAGCTGCTCACGCTGCTGGGGCCGTCGGGATGCGGCAAGACGACGATCCTGCAGTCCATTGCCGGCTTCGTGGTCCCCGACGAGGGCGACGTGCGCGTCGACGGCAGTTCCGTGCTGCCCATTCCGCCCGAGCGGCGCGAAACGGCGATGCTGTTCCAGCACTACGCCCTGTTTCCGCACATGACCGTGACCGACAACGTCGCCTTCGGCCTGAAGATGCGGCGCTGGGCAAAACGCGACATCGACCGTAGCGTAGGGGAAGTGCTGCGCATGCTTCGCATCGAGGAATACGCACACCGCTTTCCCGGGCAACTGTCTGGTGGCCAGAAGCAGCGCGTGGCTCTGGCGCGCGCCATCGTCACGCGCCCCAAGGTGCTGTTGCTGGACGAGCCTCTGGGTGCCCTCGACCAGAACCTGCGCGAGGCGATGCAGGTCGAGCTGCGCAAGCTGCAGCAAGGCCTGGGCATCACGAGCCTGATCGTCACGCACGACCAGAAGGAAGCCATCGCGCTGTCCGACTACATCGCCGTGATGAACCGCGGCCGCATCGAGCAGATCGGCAGTCCACTGGACATCTACGACCGTCCGCGCAATCGCTTCGTCGCGCACTTCACCGGGGTCGAGAACATCGTGCCCGCAACCGTGCTGGCCTCGGCCGGCAACAAGAGCGACGTCCGGGTATTCGATACGGTCGTGCATGGCGTGCCCGGTGCGCCGCTTGCTGCCGGCAGTGCGGCCGAGATCGCCATCCGCGCCGAGGCCCTGGACCTCGCTGCCGAAGGCGCGGGCGTGAACGGCACGGTGACGTTCGCGCGGGTGCTCGGGGCCTACGTGATGTACGAGGTGCTGGTGGGGAGCCACACGTTGATGGTCTCCGCCCATCGGCGCGATGGCGCCGCGTTCGACGCAGGCGCGAACCTCAAGGTCCGCTTCCACGCGGAGCAGTGCGCGCTGCTGCCTGCCGAGGTCCCATGAAACGCGCCACCCCTTTCCTCCTGGTGGCGCCGGCGCTGCTGGTGCTGGGCCTGTTCGCCGTCAGCCTGGTGTCCTTCATCGGGATCAGCTTCCTCCGGCAGGACCCGGGTGGCGCAAGCTTCGGCGGCCCCCTGACGCTGGACAACTACGCGAAGGCCATCGGCTCCGAATACGCGCGGCACGTGGCCTTGCAGACCTTCATGCTCGCAGTGAAGGTGACGGCATTGGCGGTCGTGCTCGGCTTTCCGCTGGCGTATGTGCTGGCGCGCTCGCCGTCACGGCTGGTGCGCAACACCATCCTGTTCGGGCTGGTCGCCACGTTTCTGTCGGGTGGTGTCACGCGCGCCTATGCGTGGATGCTGATCCTGGGCAACAAGGGCGTGGTGAATTCCATCCTGGCGAGCCTGGGGCTTTCGACGCTGCCGCTCATCAACAACGAATTCGCCGTCATCGTGAGCGTGCTGAATTTCTCGATGCCGTTCTTCGTGCTCACGCTGTTCGGCACGCTTCAGGCCATTCCGGTGTCACTGGAGCATGCCGCGCGCAACCTGGGTGCCAGCCGCACGCGCGTGTTCCTCGAAGTGACGTGGCCGCTGGCGTTGCCCGGGCTGGTCGCGGCGAGTTCGCTGGTCTTCGCCATCGGCCTGGCGGCCTTCCTGTTCCCCGAACTGCTGGGCGGCGGCAAGGTCCACGTGAGCGCGACCTCGATCTACCAGAAGATCCAGACCGACTACGACCTGCCTTCGGCCGCTGCGCTGTCGGTGCTGTTCCTCGCGCTCACGGCGGTGGTCTTCACCGCCTTCACCCTGGTGCAGCGCGGCTTCGCGCGGCGCGCCGAGAAGCGGCTGCAGGCCGCGCCAGAAAACCTTACGCAGGCGCAACCTGCATGACCGACTACACGCATCCCTATACGCGCGGGGTCTCGGTCGCGGCCGGCGTGGCGCTGTTCTTCACCGTCGCACCCGTGCTGCTGATCCTGCTCTACGCCTTCAGCCCCACGTCGTACCTGTCCTTCCCGCCCACGGGCGTGACGCTGAAGTGGTTCTACAACTTCTTCGAGAGCACGCGCTTCCAGAAGGCGCTGTGGAACTCGCTGGGCATCGCCGCGATCGTCACGCCGATCTCGCTGGCGATCGCGCTGCCGACCGCGGTCGCCGTCGTGCGGCACGAGTTCATCGGCAAGAAGCTGCTGCTGGGCGCGCTGCTGTCGCCGCTGCTCATCCCGGGCGTGATCACCGGCATCGCCTTCCTGAGCTTTGCGGTGAGCATCGGCATCGGCACAGGGTTCTGGGCCATCGTGCTGGCGATGATCTGCTTCACGCTGCCGTTCTCGCTGCGCCCGCTGGTGGCCAACCTGCACGGCGTCGACCATGACCTCGAGAAGGCGGCGCGCAACCTGGGCGCGGGGCCGGTCGAAGCCTTCTTCCGCGTGACCTTTCCGCAGCTCAAGCCCGGCCTCATCGCCGGTGCGGTGTTCGCTTTCGTCGAGGCGATCGACAACTTCGCGATCACCGCCTTCCTCACCGACGTGAAGACGACCACGCTGCCGATCGAAGCCTTCGGCTATATCCGCGACTTCGATGATCCGACGGTGGCCGCCATGGCCAGCGTGCTGATCGCGCTCAGTGTCATTCTCGTTTTCCTGATCGAAAAAATCGTCGGCCTCGACCGATTCCTTGCCAACCGCTGAAACCGCCCTTCATAGGAGTCCCCCATGACAGCCACTCTTGGTTCACGCCGCCCGCTGCTCGCAGCCATCGCGGGCGCGGCATTGCTCGGCTCGCTCGCGCCCCTGCCTGTGGCCGCACAGGACAAGACCCTCACGGTGATGATGTGGGGCGCAACCTGGGAGCGCATCTTCAAGCCGCTCGCCGCCGACTTCAAGAAGGAAACCGGCATCACGCTCGAGATGGCGAACCAGACCACCGCCACCGAAGGCCTGGCCAAGCTGCAGGCCACGCGCAACAAGCCGCAAGTCGATGTCTGGTTCACCAACGAGTCGACCGCGCTGCGCGCCGGCACGGACAAGCAGCTCTTCGTGCCGCTGGATCCGGTGAAGATCCCGAACATCAAGACGCTGATGAAGGGCGCCGGCAGCGACATGTTCGCCGGCGTCTACTACGGCGCCGTGGGAATCGTGTACCGGCCCGACCTCGTGCCCGGCGGCAAGATTACCTCCTGGAACGACCTGTGGAAGCCGGAGTTCAAGAACAAGGTCTCCCTGCCGGTGCCCACCATCTTCCCCGGCAAGATGATCATCATCGCCTCGATGCTCAACGGCGGAACCGCGACGAACCCCGATCCCGGCATCGAGTTCCTCGGCAAGGTCAAGTCCAACGTCATCTTCCACAATGCCGACGCGCAGGCACGCCGCGCGCTCGCGCAGGGCGAGCTGTGGGCGGTGGTCACGACGCCCTCGGCTGTCGGTGCGCTGCGCGACCAGAAGATCCCGGTTGCGATGGCGAGCCCCAAACCCACGCCGCTGTTCTTCGAGGGCATGATGATGGTGCGCAGCGGCAAGGAGGAGATGGCCGCGACCTTCATCAACAAGGTGCTCTCTCCGGAGTGGCAGCGCTACATCACCGAGACCTACAACATGGGACCGACCCGCCAGGACGTGCCGCCTTCCGCCAGCTTCAAGGAAGTCGTGCCCAAGGAGGGCGATGCCTTGATCGTCGATGAAGAGTTCATGAACCTCAACCTCGGCAAGTGGACCGAGAAGTTCAACGCGATGGCGGGCAAGTAACCCCGTCACTTGTCAAGAAACAGCCGCTTGACGCTTCACTCCTGGGCCGCCCCTGTGCCCGCGCCTTCGTAGAACGTCAGGCCAGCAGGAGTGATCTCGACCTGGCGGCTGCTGCGCTCGACCAGCGTGACACCCAGGTGGCTTTCCAGTTGCCGGATGGCGGCACTGAACGGAGGCTGGGACACGCTGCAGCGTTGGGCTGCGCGCGCCCTTCAGGCCTTCGGGCCAGGCCGCCTGCGCAAGCCGGCGATCCCCACCATTGCAAGCAACGACGATAGTGCAATGACACCCCACTGCGACAAGCTCGGGATGGACTGCGTATTGGCCGGCGCCGCTGCCAGGATGAGGCCTGCACAGTTGCCCGCGAACGGCAACGGGTTGCTCCAACCGGCGGCCGCCATCTGGACTCCGCCGGAGACGTCATTGACCTGGCGCGCGAACACGGTGTCGAAGAAAATGCCATTGACACTGTTTGCAAAGAGATTGACCGGATCAACCAGCGCTGTTCCGGTCACCGTGTAACTGGCAGCTGTCACGGCCATGTTCGACACGTTCGTGAAGTTGGTGGCGAGGACGCCCGCTCCATTCGTCGTGGCCGATCCCGCTGCGGTCGACGGCGGATCGGCCACCAGATTCTGGGTGAACACGACGTTGGCTGCGGTATTGAAGGTCCAGATGGTGCATCTCAGATGCGCCCCGTTCCACACCTGGCTGACGGCGGAATTGCCGCCATTGTCGAAGACCAGTCTGACCGTATAGGTTTGCCCCGCATTGATGCCGGGTAGTGTGCTTGTCGAGACGGTCCCCGTGTGAACGCTCGAGAACGGATCGGCAAGAACCGGCGCGGCGTGCACGGCGAGCGCGGCGCACAGCATCCATCGATACGACCTCATTGATCGGTCGCTGCAAATGCGCTGCCGTCCTGGGGCGGTACGAGAAGTGCCATGTCGTCTCCTTGCCGGAAGAGCTGAGATCGACACCGTAGCGCGGAACCGGTGCCCGCACCGTGCGGTGGCGCACAGAGCGCCACCGCGATCAGCCACGCATCGGAACAAACCGCGCCTGATTCTCCGCAAGCCGCGCACGCGACGCAGCATCAACTACCGGACCGCCTGAACACCTGGTGCGGTGATCAGGGCCATCAAGCCCTCGCGGATTCGCGTGACGCGCCAACGGCCGCCAGGCCCTGCAGCACATCGCCGACCACGATCACCGAGGGACTCGCAAGCCCCTCCTCGGCGATGCTCGAGCACAGGCTTGCCAATGTCGTCACGACGTGGCGCTGGTTCGGCAGGCTGGCATTCTGGATCACGGCCACTGGCGTTGTGCTGGGCATGCCGCGCATCAGTTCGCGCTCGATGTGGCCGGCGCCAGTGATGCCCATGTAGATCACCAGCGTGAGCCGCGCGTCATGCGCGGTGCGTGCGAGCGCGTGCCAGTCCGTCGGGTGATCGGCAGCGCCAGCCTTGGCGTGCCCGGTGATGAAGACGACGCCTTGCGCATGGTCCCGGTGCGTGAGCGGCACGCCCAGGCTGGTCAGCCCGGCCAGGCCCGCCGTGATGCCGTTGACCACGGTGCAGTCGATGCCGGCATCGCGCAGGTGCTCGACCTCCTCGCCGCCGCGGCCGAAGATGAAAGGGTCGCCGCCCTTCAGTCGCACGACCGTCTCGCCTTCGCGTACCGCCATGACCATCAGCTTCTCGATGAAGGCCTGGGGCGTGCTCTTGCAGCCGCCGCGCTTGCCCACGTGCACGATGCGCGCGTCGGGGCGTGCGTAGCCCAGGATCTCATCGTGTACGAGGTCGTCAACGAATAGTACGGTCGCCGCCTGGATGGCCCGGACGGCCTTCAGCGTCAGGAGTTCGGGATCGCCCGGACCGGCGCCGACCAGGGTGCAGGTGCCGAAGGTGCCGAGCTTGTTCTTCATCATCGTGGAGGGGGACATGGAAGCCTTTCGTTCAGGGTGCCGCGGCGAGTGAGCCGGCTGCGCTGGTGCGCACCATGCGCTGCAGTTCGGGCACGCAGGACCCACAGTTGGTGCCGCATTGCAAAGCCTTTTGCAGCGCGGCGAGGCGCGCCTTCTCGTCGCCCGAACTGCCGCGCAGCTGGCCGGCGATGGCGGTCTCGGTCACGCCGAAACAGCTGCAGACGATCTTGCCGCGCGTCGCGATACCGGCGGGCGCAGTGGTGCCGGGGCGCAGCAGTTGGCGGCCGAATGCCTGGGCTGGCAGCTGTTCCTTCAGCAGGGTCTTGATCCAGGCTTCGGCGCGCGTGTCGCCGGCCAGCAGGAAGGCCTCCAGGTGCGCATCCGATCCCGCGCGGACCAGCCGGGCGGCGCGCCGCTGGCCGTGGCGCGCGTCGGCATAGCGCAAGGTGTCGGAGCCAGAGATGCCGAGCAGGTCTTCGATCTGCTGCAGGATCGCGTCCGGCGCAGCCTCGTAAGCCGCGGCGCGGAACAGGATGCCGGTGCGCTCCTCAGCGCCGGAACCCAAGGCGCCGCCTGCGCTGAAGGGCACGCAGCTCGCGAACGGGAAGGCCGGCATCAGCTGTCGCAATGTCTGCGCGGCGGTGAGCGCGCGCTCGTTCGGCAGCCAGCCCATCGCCAGCAGCGACCACGGCAGCTCGGCCTTCAGGATCTTGACCGCGGCGTGCTTCAGCTCGGGCTGCTTCGAGTCGGGGCAGAACGCAGACGTCGTCAGTGCATTGACACCAGCGACGCGCTCGCCCACGCTGGTGCTGCCGCTCAAATACTCTTCGCCCCAGTGCATCGCGATGAAGACCTGGCTTAAGGCCATCTCCGCGCTGCCCTGCACCGGCAGCACCAGCGAGCCGCGCTTCGATGTCACGTGGACCAGCTCGCCGTCCTTCAACTGGCGCCGCGCCATGTCCTGGCCGTTCATCTGCACCACGGGCTCGGCGACGTGGCCGAACAGCCGGCCGATGGTGCCGGTGCGGCTCATGCCGTGCCACTGGTCGCGCAGGCGGCCGGTGTTGAGCGAGAACGGATAGCGTGCCTCGCGTGCTTCGGCCACCGGCTTGTAGGGCGTGGCGACGAAGCGTGCGCGGCCGTCGGGCGTGGGGAACACACCGTCTTCGTAGAGGCGCGCGAGGCCGGTGGTTTCGCCTTCCTTCAGCGGCCATTGCTGCGGGCCGGCGCTATCGAGCATCGCGTAGCTCAAGCCTGTGATGTCGAGGTCGCGCCCGCGGGTGGATTCGCGGTGCTCGTTCCAGACCGACTCGGCGCTCTCGTAGGGAAAGAGGGTGCCGGTGCGGCCGAGGCGCCGTCCGAGCCGGCGCGCGAAATCGGTGGCAATCGACCAGTCGTGCCGCGTCTCGCCCGGGGCCGCGATGGCCGGGCGCACGCGCGAGATGCGGCGCTCGCTGTTGGTCACGCTGCCGTCCTTCTCGCCCCAGGTGGTGGCGGGCAGCAGCAGGCCGGCGTAAGCACAGGTGGCGGTGGTGGAGAAGGCTTCCTGCACCACGACGAACTCGGCACGCTCCAGCGCGCGGCGCACCGTGGCCTGGTCGGGCATCGACTGGGCTGGATTGGTGCAGGCGATCCACAGCGCGCGGATCTCACCGTCGGCGGCGGCCTGGAACATCTCGATCGCGGTCTTGCCGGGCTTGGCGGGCACGGAAGGCACACCCCACAGCGCCGCCACTTCGGCGCGGTGCTGCGGATTGGCCAGGTCACGGTGCGCGCTCAGCAGGTTGGCCAGGCCGCCGACTTCGCGTCCGCCCATCGCATTGGGCTGGCCCGTGAGCGAGAACGGGCCGGCGCCGGGCTTGCCGATCTGGCCGGCGGCCAGGTGCAGGTTGATCAGCGCGGCGTTCTTCGCGGTGCCGCTCGACGACTGGTTCAGGCCCTGGCAGTACAGGCTCAGCGTGGCGGCGCGGTGCTGTGGGTCGTTGCTCGCGCCCATGGCGAACATGCGCGCGGCCGCGAACAGGTCGTCCTTCGAGATGCCGCACACCTGCGCCACTTGGTCGGGGGTGCAGTCGCGCACAGTGGCCTTCAGCGCGTCGAAGCCGCTGGTGTGGGCGGCGATGTACGGCGCATCGGTCCAGCCCTCCCACAGCATGATGTGCAGCATGCCGTTGAACAGCATCACGTCGGTGCCCGGCTGGATCGGCAGGAACAGTTCGGCGATCTCGGCGGTGTCGGTGCGGCGCGGGTCGGCCACGATGATCTTCAGCGCCGGGTTCGCCGCCTTCGCGTCCTCGATGCGGCGAAACAGGATCGGGTGCGCCCACGCGGTATTGCTGCCCACGATGAAGAGGCAGCCGGCGTGCTGCAGGTCGTCATAGCAGGCCGGCGGCGCGTCGGCGCCCAGCGTCTGCTTGTAGCCGGCCACGGCGCTGCTCATGCACAGGCGCGAGTTGGTGTCGATGTTGTTGGTGCCGACCAGGCCCTTGGCAAGCTTGTTGAAGACGTAGTAGTCCTCGGTCAGCAGCTGGCCCGACACGTAGAAGCCGACCGCGTCGGGGCCGTGCGCGTCGATCACCTGCGCGAACCTGGCCGCAGCATCGTCGAGCGCGGCGTCCCAAGTGACCGGCGCTGGCGCGGCGCCGCGCGTGGTACGCCGCATGGGCTGCAGCAGGCGCGTCTGGCGGGTGACCACGGCACTCGCAGTGAGGTGCAAGGTCGAGCCCTTGGTGCACAGCCGCCCGAAGTTGGCCGGGTGGTCCGGGTCGCCGCGCACGCCAGTGATCTCGCCGCCGCGCGATTCGATGACGACGCCGCAGCCTACGCCGCAGTAGGGGCAGGTGGAGCGCGTCTCCTGCACCGTGGCGCCTTCAGTCTGCGTCATGGCCGCACCTGGCCTGTCATCGCGCAAACGGCTGGCGCGCGGCGTGCGAAGAGAATCGCACCATGAGCTTTGAAGTGGACATCGGCTACAGCAGCCAGCGCGGGCCGCGCGAGGTGAACGAAGACTTCGCCGGCGCCGTGCATGCGCCGCCGGGCGACGAGGCGCGCGGGCTGATCGCCGCGATTGCCGACGGCGTGTCCACCGGCGGGCGCGGCCTGGAGGCAGCGCAGACCACGGTGATGGGCCTCTTGGCCGACTACTTCGCCACGCCCGACACCTGGGAGCCCACGGCCGCGCTCGACCGCCTGATCGGCGCGCAGAACGCCTGGCTGGCCGACCACAACCGACGGCGTGCCGGCGGCGCAACCGCGCTCACCACCATGACCGCGCTGGTGCTGCACGGCCAGAGCTACACGCTGGCGCATGTGGGCGACACGCGCGCCTGGCATGTGCGCGCCGATGGTCAGCCCGCTGTGCCGCTGACGCAGGACCATGCCTTTGAACATCCCGACATGCGCAGCCGGCTGTCGCGCGCGATCGGGCTGGACGACCAGGTGCGTGTCGACTACGCGCAGGGTGATGTGCGCATCGGCGACTGCTTCGTGCTGAGCTCCGACGGAGTGCACGGCGTGCTCAAGCCGCAGCAGGTGGCCGCGCTCGCGTTGCAGGGTGACGCCGCAGCGGCCAGCCAGGCGCTGGTGCAGGCGGCGCTTGACGCCGGCACGCGTGACAACGCCACCGCGCTGGTGCTGCGCATCGTTGGCCTCGACGCGCGGCAGCTCGACGACGAACTCGGCGACGGCCGCCGGCTCGCACCGCCGCCGCCGCTCAAGGTGGGCGAAGCGCTCGACGGCTACGTCGTCACCGCGCGGGTGGCCGACACCGGCGTGCACCTGCTCTACCAGGCGCGCCATCCGGCCACGCGCGAACTGGTGGCGCTGAAGACGCTGCATCCCTCGCGCGCCGGCGATCCGCAGGAACGCGCGATGCTGGCGCACGAAGCCTGGCTGGGCCAGCGGATGGGCCTGGGCAATGGGTTCGTGCGCGTGCACGAGCGCGCCGAGAACGCCAGCGCGCTCTACACCGTGTTCGATTGGCACGGTGGCCGCACGCTGGAGCAGATGCGCAAGGCCGGTGCGCGCGGCACGGTGGCCGAGGTGGTCGCCGCGGCGATCGAGGTAACCCGCTCGCTCGGCCTGCTGCACCGCCACGGCGTGGTGCACCGTGACATCAAGCCCGGCAATCTGCACCTGGGCGACGACGGCCGCTGGCGCATCCTCGACCTCGGCGTGGCACTGTCCGGCCGTGAGGGCGCGGCCCAGCGCGAGCTGCATGCCGGCACGCCGAGCTACATCAACCCCGAGCAGTGGGAAGAGGGCGGCAGCGCCGATGCCGGCAGCGACCTGTTTGCGCTCGGCGTCACGCTGTACCAGTGGCTCGGCGGGCATCTGCCCTATGGCGAGATCGAGCCCTACCAGGTGGCGCGCTACCGGCGCGATCCGGTCGCGCTGTCGCGCCTGCGGCCCGATGTGCCGGTGTGGCTCGACCACCTGGTGCGCAAGGCCATCGCGCGTGATCCGCGCGAGCGCTTCGAGACCGCCGAGGAGATGCTGCTCGCGCTGGAGCGGGGCGCATCCCGGCCCGTGAACGCGCCCACCGCCACGCCGCTGATCCACCGCGATCCGCTGATGCTCTACCGGATCGGGTTCGGCGTGTCGCTGCTGTTCAATGCGCTGCTGGTGGTGTGGCTGCTGTTCCTGCCACGCTGAACTCGCGTGCAAGGACGTCACTGGAGTACCTTCGCCTCCGGCTTCGGTGCGAGCTTGCTTGGGGCGGCCCGTCGCGGCGCTCACGGCCGTGCTGCCTTTCGCGATGCGTTGTGGGTATTCGCGACAGGCGCATGCGAGGTGCGCGCACGGCCGCCCTTCTCGGCCCAGGTGCGGGTCCAGCGGATCTGCATCACGCGCATCACGCCCAGCATCGCCAGCGACAGTGCACCAAAGAAGACGAAGCCCCACAGGTAGCTGCCCAGGTATTGCTTGGACAGCCCCATGGCATTGGGCACCAGGCCGCCGCCCAGTGCGCCGATCTCGCCGATCATCGAGCCGGCCACCGCGGTGCTGGTGGGCCAGCGCAGCGGCACCAGCTGGAACAGCGCGCCGTTGCCCGCGCCCAAAGCGGCGAAGCAGACGATCAGCAGCAGCGTGGTCAGGGCCAGCGACCCCGACGAGAGCCCGACCAGCACCAGGCCCACCGCCACCACCAGCAGCACCACGGTCAGCGTGTTGACGCCGCCCCAGCGGTCGGACAGCCAGCCGCCGACGATGCGCACCGCCGCACCCATGAAAGCCGCCAGCATCGTCAGCTGGCCGGCCTGTACCTTGCTCACGCCGAACTGGTCGTAGTAGTACGACGGCAGGAAGGTGGTGAGCCCGATGAAGCCGCCGAAAGTGACGCCGTAGATCAGGCTGAACACCCAGCCGTCCTTCTCGAACAGGCAGGCGATGTGCTCGCGGAAGCTGGCATGGCTGTCGACATCGGGCGGCTCCTTGGCAAGGAACACCATCACGACCATGGGGATCAGGATCGCGACCGCGGCCACGCCGTACACCGCCTGCCAGCCCAGCCATTGCGCAAGCGGCGGCGCCACCAGCACCGACACCGCCGTGCCCACGTTGCCCGCGCCCACAAGGCCCATCGCCAGCCCCTTGTGCTGCGGCGGGAACCAGCCCGAGCCCAGCGACAGCGCCACGCCGAAGCTGGCACCCGCAATGCCCAGCAGCACGCCCATGGCCAGCAGATCGTTGAAGCTCTTGACAAAGAAAAAGCCGAACAGCATCGCCACGGCGATCAGCGCCATCTCGACCAGCGTGGCCTTCTTGCGGCCGATGTACTGCGACAGGATGCCCAGCGGAAAGCGCATCAGCGCGCCCGCGATGATCGGCACCGACAGCATCAGGCCCTTCTGCGCCGGCGACAGGTCGAAGGTCTCGCCGATAAAGGGTGCCATGGCGCCGTTGAGCACCCAGATGCAGCAGGAGAACGAGAAATACAGAAAGGCCGCGAACAGCGTCGGACCGTGGCCCGATTGGAGGAAGCGCTTGAAGTTCGACATGACAACAGGCCGTGAAAATGCCGCAGCGCAGCCATCATGCGGCAGCGTTGTCGGACTGGGTTGGGGGGAGGTTGCCGGCAGCGCTGCCGGCGGCCATGGTGCCTGGCGCTACGCCAGGAAGTCCCGCAAAGTCGCGGGGTTCACACCAAAACGGTGCTTCATCACACCGTCAGCGGGTTTTCATGCAAGGAACATGCCTGCGTAGCCCATGGCTTTGGTGCGTGCTTGCCATGGTGACATCGCGCGTGGGCGCAGAAATACCGTCGACTGCACTGGCTCCGCGCGCCCCGCTATGAGGCGAAGCTCGACCGCGGGTGCACCCAGCCGGGTTCGCCATGGCTTGCAACCGGCACCGGCATCACGCGATTGCGCCCCAGGCCTTTCGCCTGGTACAGCGCGAGGTCGGCTTCGACGATCAGCGACTTTGCCGTCATGGCGGACTG
>Ga0307515_10017666_pt1 | contig 12975 bp, 7 predicted proteins | sample 17_EM_MG_FD_194513 | JGI IMG/M metagenome (GOLD analysis project Ga0307515, IMG submission 194513) | Populus trichocarpa ectomycorrhiza microbial communities from riparian zone in the Pacific Northwest, United States - 17_EM | ecosystem: Host-associated > Plants > Roots > Unclassified | place...
TTATGTCAATACAATATTTATATATATATATATATATATATATATATATATACTGCAAGCGAGAGTTCTAGGATGTGTATGGTTAGTAAATATATTTTGTAATTAATCGGTTGGTTACACGTAGCATTAATTAATATAAAATAAATTTATTATTAATAAAGGTTTTTTTATCTTTAATATTCATTGATATTTAATTAATAAATCTAACATTTAATTAATGAATCTAGAGTAAAGATAAAGTCTGTGAAACTAAAAATGCTATGTAGAAAAAAATTATAAATTAAGTTGTTATAATTATAAGACTCATATTGCATCAAAGCATTATTCCTGAATATTCTTAGTCAATGTTCTATTAAGATTGAACATTAATTAGAGTTGTTGAGACCGGTGTATATTATGTTCATTCTTTTATGAAAGAAAGTAGTTGTTATCATAAACTGAGGTATGAGGGATACTTAGAATTAATATATAGGTGTTTGTTAGATGACATGTACACTAAACTAACCTGCAAGAGAATCTCATAAAAAAAGATCACTTATGTCTATGGAAAGGCTCTCGTGATAGCTGTGTAAGTGATCCTTAGATTTGAGATCACTAGATTATCTTATATATGAAGTGTTATACATTGATCCTGACCACACATTGTTCTAATTAATGGTAACAAACGGGCAGTTGTTAGGTATAACATAAACTATATGAAGATATTTGAGTAATCAAGAGAGGATTCATCACTCTATGTGAATTAGAAAAAATATTTCTTTTGTTCTCAAATAGTATTGATAGTGAAGTCGTTGGCCAATGTGGAATGAGTTTTGAAATCTTATTCAAAGAATCAATAACTATAATGTTCAAAACTAACATGATTTGACAAAGCAGACATATTACATGCTATAATGTCTAAATCAGAACATTATTGATGAAATGATAATAATTGCACTGAAAAACTAGTCACTAAAAGGTTAAGTATATGATTTTTCTAATATTTAGAGGATTATGACAGGTTGTTAGACATTGTACTTGATCTTCAAATATAAGTCAATCAATTGTTGAATTGATAATAAATTAAATTATTTAATTTATTTAGGATTATGATTTATATTTGGACCAACTTATTAAAAAACCTAATGGGTCACACATAAAAGAACGATAGGTCAAAAATTAAAATGGGATGATTAATCAAGTGAAACTTGATTATAAATAAATTTTAGAAATTAAGAAGTAGAATGTAATTAATATAGAGGATTACAATTCTAGACCTACAAAAAATCAAGTAGGGACTTAATTGAATAAATTTCTAAAATTATCCTAAAATAATATATGTGATATTATTTAAGGGGCAAATTAATATTTTTTTATTTATTTATAGGGTATTTAGGTTACTCTATAAATAGAATACTATGCCTCTTATTTTCTACGAGAAAAGAAGGTGAGTATAGTACGGAACCTAAAACACAAAAGAAAAGAACTAGCACTCTAAGGTACAACAATCTCTCTCTTCTAAAAAAGTTTAGGAGATTTCTTACTAGTTCTTGTGGATTACCACTAGAGGCCGGATACTTGGACGACTTGTGGTTTGTGCTCATTTTTTCTTGCCAAGGAAGATAGTAAGTATAATTCAGCCTTGAAGCAATTATTCAAAGCAAAAAAGAACATCTAATCTTCAGATAATCTTCGAATAAACCCTAAACAACTCTAGATTTATCTAGTGGAATCTTTGGGACTTTCAAGATTTTTAAATTTACTATTTCCATTACATATATGTGTTTCAAGAAACTCAACAATATCCACATCAAGAAATTGAACTCCTTGTCACAAAGGCAATTTTTGAACACTTTTAAGTGGATCTGTTCTTTTCCCTCATAAATATAATGTTTGTCAATACAATTTACAAATTATTGGGCATTATTTTAAATTAAGTTTTTAGTATTTTTGGATCATTTTGATGTACTGGTGTCAAGAATGATTTTTTTAAAAAAAAAAATTATTTTGATGCATTTCCAAGTGAAAAACACTTTAAAAAGTAACATCTACCACACTTTTAACCACCCCTAAATAACCATAAAGTCCCACTCATTAGTTTTTTTTTTCATTATATTTCTTGGCACAAAATAGGTAATTCACAAGTTAATTGACCATGCAGACACATAAAAGCTCAAGTATTAGTTTGCAAGGATAAATAAGTAGTTTAGTGATAACTTTTGATTTCAATATCTATTTGAAATCGTAAAATAACAATGAAAAATATGATTAAATATTTTATAATTAACACAGGATCAACAAAGAAGTCATCAAATGTTGTTATTTTTTTTATATCAAAATCCATTTATAATAATGTGCATTTATAGGCCATTTTGTGATCTAGAACATTTATTACATCAAACTTTTGCTTACACCAAAAACAGATCTCTTTTCTATAAATTTAGAACTGTAGATGAAATTGATGCTCAAGAAAATAGTGCAATAGGTGATGAAACAAATGTATGTTACTTCCATGCTTTCATATTTTTTAAGTGATGTCACTATGCATACTCGATATCACTAAGTTTTGAGAGGGTAAATTAAGAGGAAATTTTTCCAAAGAAGCAATGTTTTTATTTGAACTAAGAGACATTTACTTTTATATTACTTATTTTTTTAAATAATGAAGACTTTATTTTGAAAAAAAATAAGACATTTACTAAATTGTTAAAATTGATAGACTAGTTGGTAATAAGTCTTATGGTTTTATAGTTTGACATTGTTATATCATAATAATGATTTTGAAAAAATCTAGTATGTGTATCAACACTTCAATATATTAACAGCCACATGAACATATTGTGACATGATGATATTTTAATATGTCAACATATTTATTGACATTATAAATATCTATTGATTTGTGGACTACGACATCATAAAACTATTGACATAGATTTGTATATGTATTATGCGTCAATACAATAGAATTATGGGTAAGTGACATTTAGTCTTGTTTATATTAGAAAATAAATGTAAAGATTCTACATTAATCATAGCCTAATCAATCAGATGCTTACATATAAGATAAAAATAAATACATAACAAAAGTGATTAAAAAATTAATAAAAATTCTATTTTTTTTATTTTGATAAATGCATCCATATTCTCCCACAAATACAAATTTGTTTTACACTATCATGATTGATAGACATTATTCAATCATACTAAGTTAGTACTAGATTAGAAGTGTAAAAATATTATTAAATTACTAAGAGACTCATTTGGCTTATTGGAACTTAGTTTTTCAACTTAAGTAATGTGAAGGACTTGGTTTACAAAGTATTAAGGCAATGGACAAAGCTTTTAAGCTTAAATAGGGTTGGAATATTTTACTAATGGTAATGTTTGGTGGATTAAGAGCTTTATTAGAAGTATTATCAGTATTATCAAAATATGTTGCGTTTTTCTTACTCTTTATATGTTAGCAATAAGTTTGCAATTTGAAAGGGGGTTAGTTTAAAATGATCATTTTTAATTCAAGGTGTTGGATGTTCTATTAGAACTAATAGGATCATTCAATTTTGGTTATATAATTGGTGTTGGCCCTTTTATTAAATATGCTACTAGTGAGCTTATATATGTATTACATGCTAATTGCTAGTATGCAATCTCCTGTGGTGATTTTTAATTTGGGATGCAACTAGTAATGAAAAGTTCTCCATTAAATAAGTTTATTATGAGATTATAAGAGTTTTGGCAACCTCTAGAAGCAATATAGAATTTAATTTGGCATTGACTACTTTGGAATGTGGTAAGGTCTTTTATGACTAGTTATGTATAGGAAACTTCTCACTAATAAATAAAGAGTTTTGAGACGTTTAATTTTTTATCCAACATATTCTCTTTATGGTGCATCTATTGAATATTCTCTTCACACATCCAAGAAGTGTTTAAGGACTCATTTGTTTTAAATAGGATACTCTGCACCTTAACATGTTTCTAGTCTTTTTATAATTAATCTACATAAATGGTTATTATAAAATTTATCATGTCATCAATCAATTATAAGAGGAAATTCTTAAGATATTTGGTTTTGTGTTGCATATTTGATGTTTTAGCAATGGATAAATGATACTTTTTTTTTCAAATTTAATTACTTTTTTTTATTCTTTAAATTTCTTAGGTTATTAATGCTATTGAGATTATCATTTAAATGACTATAAAATATTTTTTGGTACGTCAAAAGATATAAGCAGTTGATTGGTTGGGTATATCCATTTATTGGTTTTACGAAGCTGAATGCTCATAGTTTTTATATAACCTCAACATGTTTTTAGCTAAATGGATTTAACAAGAGGTATTTTAAGTGATTTTGCTGGTTTTTAGCTAAATAAATTTGTTTATAATATTGGAATTTGCTTAATTTTAAAAGTAGAATCATGGGAATTTTAGTGGATGTAGGTTATCTTATGGTAGAGCTTGAAGGTGATTCTAAACTTGTGATGAATGTTTTTCTTAATAATGATTCATTTTACATCATCATTCTCAACTCATTCAATCTATTTTGATCATTTTGTAAAAACCTAAGGAGGTTAGATTCTATCATGGTTATTGTTAAGAACATAATTATGTACATTGATTGACTAATCATACTTATTCTTAGGATGTTGGAATTACATATTTTGGAATTACACTTTAAAATAAATATACTCACAATTATTTAATCATCCTAGATCCCAACATTTCAATCCACAACACAATAACAACTTTCCTTAACATTATCATCTTTTGGTTCATATTTATATAATTACAAAGAATTACTTTCCATATAGAATGCATTCCTGAAATGAACAAAACTTTAAAAAATAGATAATAAGCTAAGAAAGTAAAGCAAATAAGAGTTTTTCTTAATGAATCTAGCACTATAGAAATTAATTCCAATCCTAATAATGATTTGATGAAGACTAACATAGAAATTGTAATGAGGAAGAATATTTAAAATACCTAAACTTAAGTCTTAAAATAGTTGACAATTAAGTTAATAATATTCAACTTTCACATAGCATTCCAAGATAGGACCAAGATAGGAACATTAGTCTACGATTACATCCAAATTTACATTAACAAAAGTCTAACTAATTATCACAAAATAGATAAGTCTCTAGCTAAATCATTACTCATGTCGGGATTATGATTGACTTGTAAATTAAACATACGCATTCAAGTTACAATCACAAGGAGCATGCTTAATCTTAATAACTAAGAAAAATAATACATTATTGTTTCCCTTATATTACTTAAACTACTTCTTTTAATTTATCTCTTTAGACATGTATTAATTTATCTAAATGAAAAATCCATGTTTTGATTATATGCAATCAAAATAACTCCATATATCCATACCTAGATATAAAAAATCATTTATTTCCAAATTATATTAATGTCAATCATCCTGATATCATTTAACTTCCACTATTTTAGTGATATAGGTACCAGCACAACCTTACTAGCATCATTAACTTCTATAATTTGGAATGACTACTTAAGTCGTAAAAATATTTATATCAACATAACCTTGTTGATATTTCCAGCTTCGATGATCTGGAAGAAAACACAAACTTTATAATATTAATATTAACATAATTTTATTGATATCATTAGTCTTCGAAATCTAGTAGGCTAATCAAATATTTGTTTAATGCCAATAACAATATCATCTTATTGATATCATTAGCCTTTCATAATTACATAGATAATTAAGACCATTCAACATATAATCTCTTCCTTTTATAAAGATGAATGTTTACGTTAATAATACTTTATTACCATCATTAACCTTTAAATCGTTAGAATAACTAATCAAGTTCATATTTATAATTTGTTTTATATTATTTCCCCCCAGAAATAATTAATCTAGCTTATCGATAAATTTATTCACAGCTTCAATAATACACACAACAATTTTCAAATCATAACTATTTAATTCTCTCTCTTATTCTTACCTGCCCGACGCCTTAATTAATCCTAACACTCTTACACCATGAGATCTCACCAAAATATCACTTTTAATATTTACTTTTAGGCTCATATAACACACTTTTCAATTTCTACCATATATTAGCATTTATTCCTTACTTACGAACCAGATTTAACCCCACATTTTCATAGGATCCCAAAATCATATTTTTATTTTCAGCGTATACAAATTAACACCATAATAACTAAACAAATAAAATCATCCCATTTAATTTTTCAATGATTTTATTTTTGAATGTTTTTGAAATTATGATAATAGTTGTGATTCAAAGTGCTTTTTATTTAAAAATACATCAAAATAATATTTTTTTTATTTTAAAAAAATTATTTTTGATATCAACAGATCAAAACAATAATATATATATATATATATATATATATATATATATATATATATATATATATTTGTACCGTGTTTTTAAACAAACCCCTAAAATACCAATAAATCTCTTATTGTTTTTTTTCAAACTTTGCAATCAAATCACAATTACAGCATAAACATCAATTTTGGTATCCATCTTGATTCTCACACGACAACTTTATATTCTTGCAAAATACAAAAAAAAAAAAAAGTTTAAACTATTATAAAAAGTTTTTTATATAAAAATATATTAGAAAAAAAATTATTTTTAATATTAAAATATTGTAACAATTCAAAAATATAAAAAAATTAAAAAAACTTCAAAAACACATTGTAATTACAAACAGCCCAACAGGCTGCACAGTACAGCACAGCTCTGAGCACACTAAAGTGAACACCGATGGTCAATTTGGCGCCCAAATCCAAGAGCGCGTGAGACGCACCGCTCATTCCATCCCGATGTATATCCACATGCATACATAAAAGAGAAAGTGGGGTTTTTCGAAGAATCAAAGTTTGGGCAGAGGTATGGCGGACGCTCATCTCTTTAATAATATCTCTCTCGGAGGTCGTGGAGGCACCGTAAGTTCTCTTACCATCTCTCTCTTAACTAATAATCAAAACCATTTTGAAACCCTAGCTTGCTCGAACCCTGTCTCTTTTCTTTTGAATTTTCTTTCTTTCGATTCTGCTTTTTGAAACCCTAATTTTTATTCTATGCCTACTTTGCCTGTGTTTTAGGTTGGAAAATCAGGTGTTTAGATTGTGGTTCTTGAAACCCTAATTAGTTGCCTAATTCTTATTTGTTTCAGTATATGAACTAGGTATGAATAATTGTAACAATTAAGTGACAAAAATTAAAAAAAAAAGGTTTAGGGTTTAGGTTGGATTGGTTGCCGAGTAAAGTTAGGAGGGAGGCATCAAATAGTAGTTTTATAATAGCCATTTATTAAATTTATACCATAATTTAGTCAAGATGATACTTTGGCTACCTTGATTTGTTGTTCAGTTTCTAATCAGGTTTTCTGATTGTTGAGACCGGATGCATGGTTGTTTAGACATTTGTGGTTTCTTGTTGAGTTCATCGCATTGATGCCCTAATTTTTTGAAATGTCTTGTGAATTTTGGAGTCTATTGTTTTTTGTTTTTTTGGGGAATGGAGATGCAAGATAAAGGAACAGAAATATATGAGATTCTCATTATCTAATGCAGAACCCTGGGCAGCTTAAGATATCTTCAGGGGGAATCCAATGGAAGAAACAAGGGGGTGGTAAGGCTGTTGAAGTTGATAGAACTGATATTGTTGGAGTGACATGGATGAAGGTCCCAAGGACAAATCAACTCAGTGTTCTAATCAAAGGTGGGCCCTGGTACAAGTTTACTGGATTTCGTGATCAGGTTTTTCTCCAATCTCCTTGTTATCTTATTTTAAAGTTGGAACTTGTTTGTGCATTTGTCTTCATGTTAGAGTTTGTGTATTCTATTTTAATGAAATCAATGTAATTCATGCCTATACTTTCTAACTTTGAACATTTTGATTCCCTTTATAACTTAGAATATCCCTTACTGCATGGCTTCTTGAACTTCTGTGTATATAGTTGGTGGGTATCTTAAATGATCACAATAGTCCAGTGCTTGTTAGTGATAGTTCATTAGTCTCCACTGTGCTGAAGTTTTCAGTGTTTTTTTTTCTTCTTATAAGTTTGATGTTTACAGTTTGCGACGCGTTTTCTTACTTTGTTCCATCCATTGCTGGCCATGTAGGACCTATCTACCTTGACCAATTTTTTCCAAAGCCATGGAATAACACCAGAAGAGAAGCAGCTTTCAGTCAGTGGCCGTAACTGGGGAGAAGTGGACTTAAATGGTGGGTGACTTTTTTTGACTTGCCTAGTTGCTGGACCCATTAGTTTTTTTTTTCTTTATTATTATTACCTTTGTTGTTTATGATAGAGGGGAGTTTCTTTAGTTGTACAACTCATTCTTTTATTCTCTCCTTGTTGTGCTGTTAACTCACACCTTCCTAATGTTTCTAGGAAATATGCTTACATTTTTGGTTGGATCGAAGCAAGCTTTTGAGGTATCTTTGGCAGATGTTTCACAAACACAAATGCAAGGGAAAAATGATGTCATCTTGGAGTTCCATGTGGATGATACTACTGGAGCAAATGAGGTGGGTCTATTGATGTTGTTTGTCCTTTCTGCAGTACAAGCCATATGGCTGCATTTCATGCATATGGGTCCACAACAGAGTTATCTGCAGAGGCACCTGTATTATGTTCTTGTTTTGTTCATTTCTGAATTGCATTAAGTAGCCAGTAGGAAATAATGGTTCTGCATTCATATTTTCTTGTTTAGGAGTGATGCTATCAATTTGTAATCATATTATGTTATGTTTACAGAAAGATTCATTGATGGAGCTAAGTTTTCACATACCTAATAACAATACGCAATATATTGGTGATGAAAATCATCCTCCTGCTCAGGTGAGTTTCTTCCTTTTTACCACTGTCTACTTGTGTCTGCCTTGTGTCTGCTGATTTCTTGTCAATTGATTTTGTGTTAGGTTTTCCGTGACCTAATTGTGCAAAGGGCAGATGTTGGTGCTGGAGGTGAAGAAGCTGTTGTTACATTTGAGGGTATCGCAATCCTCACACCAAGGTAGAAATTGTAGACCCCAACCCACACACATGCATACTCACTCATGTACTTCCATGCACAAACATAACTCATCCATGTCACATGCTGGTTCTTTAATGTGACTCTTTTCAATGAATTTATGACTTGTAAAACCATTTTTCAATTTAGGGGTCGGTACAGTGTTGAACTGCATTTGTCTTTCTTGCGGCTCCAAGGACAGGCTAATGATTTCAAAATTCAGTACAGCAGCGTTGTCCGCCTCTTTTTGCTTCCAAAGGTTTGCGTTTATTACCTCTCCACTTATATATGCATGTGTATATGTAATTTTATCATCTTCTCTCTATGCTATTCACGTAATGATTTCTTTAGTGTGTTGGTGTGATTTCAATCCTTTTCATGGCAAACTGATGACTAATGGAATCTCATGCAAACTTGAATTTTTTTTTGTGCAGTTTAACCAGCCACACACCTTTGTTGTTGTGACTCTTGATCCACCAATCCGCAAAGGGCAAACTCTGTATCCACATATCGTGTTGCAGGTATTGTTGATTGTATTCCATTTGAACATCAGTGTTTTTTTTTTTTTTTTTTCATATGATTTGGCTACCATTCATTATTCTATTTTGTACAGTTCGACACTGACTTTGTAGTTCAAAGCAACTTGTCAATGAGTGAAGATCTTTTGTACACAAAGTACAAGGACAAGTTGGAACCATCCTATAAGGTAGTAACCTAGTTACATTCTGATGTGATTATGCTTCACGTGTTATTCATTTTCTTTTCTTCTTTTTTCAGAAGGTAATAGCATCTGTTGGGACATAGTTGATAAATTAATCTTAGGATAGAAGTTATATAAAATTTGTTTGTGCTGTGGATAAATAGGGGCTTATTCATGAAGTGTTCACCACTGTAATGCGTGGATTGTCTGCTGCCAAAGTTACTAGACCAGGAAAATTCCGTAGTTGTCAAGATGGTTATGCTGTGAAATCATCATTGAAAGCTGAAGATGGAGTCCTGTACCCACTCGAAAAGAGCTTCTTCTTCTTACCCAAACCCCCAACACTCATTCTTCATGAGGAGGTATAGTTCAGCAAACTATAATGTGTTCCTGATTTGTTCATTAACATGCATATGATATACTTCAATTGGATTTTGACATGTTTATTTTAATTCTTCTTCCTGTTTCTTCATACAAGATTGACTATGTGGAATTTGAGAGGCATGCTGCTGGTGGCTCAAATATGCATTACTTTGATCTTCTTATAAGACTTAAAACAGAACAAGAGCATCTTTTTCGGAACATCCAGAGGAACGAATATCATAATCTTTTTGACTTCATAAGGTTGGTTTGTTATCACCTAACAGTTTGAGTCTACTTTCCATTTTCAATGGCTTTACCTTTCATTTAACCATACAGTGGGAAGGGCTTGAAAATTATGAACCTGGGAGATATGCAAACCACAAAAGGAGTGGCTGCTGTTCTTCAGAATGATGATGATGATGCTGTTGATCCACATCTTGCACGCATTAGGAATGAAGCTGGTGATGATGAGAGTGATGACGAGGCAAGTTCTTTTATTTTCTTATAATTTTGTGCTGCATTTCCCACAAGCTTATGGCTGCTGAATTTTAATTGGTAGGGTTAATTTCATGTATATAGATAGCATTTTCTGCACCCCTCTTGTTTCCATTATATTTCCCACAGTTTTTTGTGTCTCCATCCTGTTTGAGATCTAATAGTCCTTTTGCATTTATGCAACGAAATCTAAGCATGGTGATGTTGCAGGATGAAGATTTTGTTGCTGGGAAGGATGATGGAGGTTCTCCTACAGATGACTCTGGAGATGGAGAATCTGATGCCAGTGAAAGTGGTGATGAGAAAGAGGCAAGCCATTCAATTCACTCTACCTGCATGCTCTATTGAAGAGAATTTGATATATGGTCATCTGTTTGAATGTATATATCCATTGAATGGCCCAATTGCAGAACCCGACAAAAAAGGATTTTAAAAGGGAGGCTTCATCTTCTAAGGCAACTACGAAGAGGAAAAGCAGAGATGGAGAGGAAAGCCAAAAGAAGAGAAAACCGAAAAAGAAGAAGGATCCTAATGCACCGAAGAGGTCGAAATCAGCTTACATGTTCTTCTCGCAAATGGAAAGGGAGGTGGGTTAATTGCTGTGCCATTGTAATTTCTGATTAGGATTTGTTCATTGCTTGTTATGGGTATGCTAACTATATTATTGTGATTGACAAAAGAATGTGAGGAAGAGTATGCTAACTATATTATTGTGATTGACAAAAGAATGTGAGGAAGAGTAACCCAGGAATTGTGTTCGGGGAGATTGCAAAAGCACTTGCAGACAAGTGGAATGCTATGTCAGGTCTGCATTCTTTTCAGTTCACTAATTTGTGGCGATTCCGTTATCTTTTACTACAAGAATATTTCACCATTTGGTTTTTACCTGTTTGAATGCAGCGGAGGAGAAGGAACCGTACGAAGAAATGGCTCGAAATGATAAAAAGCGGTATAAATTACAAGTCAATGACTACAAGAACCCACAACCAATGATGGTAGACTCTGAAAACGAGTCTGACAGTTGAATAGATAGAAGCCCTATGTTCTAAGACTTGTCATATATCTTAGGGCTTGGTCGGTGCTTTACCCGTCTTTATACAATTTTAGTGAAATCTAACTCTCAATTCTGTGTTTCCAAGGTGCCTTGTTTATTGCAGCTCGTTGCATTAAAGCAAATAGTGGTCTGTTGCGGAGCAACTCATTAGAAATGGCAGGAACTGGATTTTGCTCCATAAATATCTAAATCCATTTCTCGCTTCTGAGTTCAGCCCAGTTGGATAGGGTTAGAGGAGTTGTTTCTACACCCGGCAAGTATATCCATTGGGTACCTTATGTTTTTTTTTTTTTTAAAAAAAAAAACCACTAAAATCTAAACTTAGACAATAAAATATATATTCATTTAGAACTTCGAATTCATGTGTAAAATATTGTTTAAACTTCGAATTCATGTGTAAAACTACAAAATTCCTTTTATGAATTATGAGATCAAAGTTCATATATTATATTGAAAAACAAAACTAGAACTCCACAAAATAAAAAAGGAAAGAAAGAAAATAGGTTAAAAAAGACTTGATGGGAGTTGGAGAAAATTGATTTGATCAACTTGGATGACATTAGAAATTCAAGTCTTATTCATGCTCTTAAAGTCTTTGATTGAAAGAAATGAAATGCACAAAGAAGTGAGAATTATTTTGTTTTCACTAGGAGAACAAAAATAAGAGTCTTTCACATGGAAGGAGGGGAGAATAAAAGCAATGATTGAGAATATAGTTTTGAGATCTGACTTGGTTATTACTAGGTTGTTAGATTAATTTACATGTAATTTGATTAACTAGGGTTACTTATTTTGTTCAAAATTATATTGTTTGTTTTTTTATTAAAAAATTCCTTAAAATTGTCATTGTTGGATTTCACCTGTAATTAGTTAGGTCAATCAAATTACATGTTAACTTAGCGAGTAATTTGAATTTAGTTAGGTTAATACTTTTAGGATTTTTGCATATTTTATTTTAGTTTCAATCAAGAAAAACAAATGATGAAGAGAAAAATATTAGAAAGAAAATGAGAAAAAATAAATAATGTATGAGAGTTAGGATATTCTTGACCCATTTTGTCTTAATCTAATTATACACTTAGAATTTTTCTTAAATCAAGCCAAAAACCCTAAGTAAGGTGTTGCCCTAAAGTTTTCCTATAAATTCATCAATTATACAAAATAAGGAAAACACACCTAAGAATACATTAAAAAAATAATAAAAATAAATAACACTCATCCTTCCATCTTTCTAAAAAATTCCAGCCACCCAAACACCTAAGAAAAACCACAAAACCACTTTTAACCCTCAAATAAATACCTTTAAATTAGTCTTCTATTATTATTATTATTTTTTTTTCTCGCAAG
>Ga0307515_10017668_pt1 | contig 12973 bp, 9 predicted proteins | sample 17_EM_MG_FD_194513 | JGI IMG/M metagenome (GOLD analysis project Ga0307515, IMG submission 194513) | Populus trichocarpa ectomycorrhiza microbial communities from riparian zone in the Pacific Northwest, United States - 17_EM | ecosystem: Host-associated > Plants > Roots > Unclassified | place...
ATGTCGGACACGCTACGAACCCAGAAATGGATCGTCTAGAGACAGATGTCCCGGCATTTTCACGGATTCATCAACCGGCGAGTACGCCTGGTCCATCGTGGGGCTCCGGATACGCCGGGAAATTCCGGGCAGGTACCCCGAAATCGACCCACGCCGATCGGAACAGCCAGCGCGATCGCCGGTATTCGACGCCCGATCAGGTCGGCGACAGACAGTGCTGCCGAAAATGCATTACAGACCCGCGGATACGCATTGACCGACGTGTGCCCCGCACCGCGCCGGCCCTCGCCGGGTACGCCGGGTCTGCGCGTGTCGCACGTCAGCCTCTTACATCTCCAGGTGTTCGCGCAGCCAGTGCTCGGTGTTGCTGATGTGCACCAGGGCGGCCGCCTGGCTCAGCGGAGCGTCGCGCCGCAGCAGCGCGGCGAAGATGGCCTCGTGCTCGGCGAGCGTGCGCACGGTCGACCCGTCGTCCTGCATGCCACGCCAGATCCGGGCGCGCAGAGTACGACCGGAGATCCCGTCGAGGACAGCCGTCAGGGTCTCGTTGCCGGTGGCGGCGATGATGGCCCGGTGGAAGGCGGCGTCGTGCCGGTTCAGCAGCTCGACGTCGTCGTCCGCGTCACGCATCGCGTCGAGGTGCAGCTTGAGATCATCCAGCTGGCGATCGGTGATCCGGCCGGCGGCCAGGCCCGTCGCCACCGGCTCGAGCATCCGGCGCACCTCGAGCAAGTCGAGCAGCCTGCCCGGATCCGCCTGCAGAAGCTCCACCGCGCCGCCGAAGCCTTCCAGGAGCAGTTCCGGCTGGAGGCTGGTCACGTAGGTGCCGTCGCCGCGGCGCACGGCGAGGACACGCGCGACTTCCAGCACCTTAACCGCCTCGCGAGCCAGGCTCCGGGACAGCCCGAGTTGGGCGGCCAGCTCGTTCTCCGGCGGGAGCTTCGACCCGGGCGGCAGGTCGCCGGACCGGATCAGCTCACGGATCTGCTCGATCGCCTTGTCGGTCAGTGACAAACGAATTCTCCCAGCTGCGGTAGGCACGTCGGGGCTGATCAAGCCCTGTGCGTGGCGGTCGTTCCAGCGCGCTTCGCGCACCGGTGCCCGACGCAGTTCCGCGTTCCGGCCGACCTGCGGTGAGCTTCGCATGCCGAGCGTGACGGTGACGATCGGCGGGTGTCATCTACCCAGCCAACCGCCGTCGACCGGCAGCACGGTGCCGTTGACGTAGGCGGCGGCGTCCGAGGCGAGGAACACGGTGGCACCCACGATGTCGTCGGCCGCTCCCCAACGGCCGGCCGGAATGCGGTCCAGGATGGCCGAGCTGCGTACCGGATCGTCCTGCAGTGCCTGGGTGTTGTCGGTGGCAACGTATCCGGGGGCGATGGCGTTGACGTTCACGCCGTGCGGGGCCCATTCGTTGGCCAGCGCCTTGGTCAGACCCGCGAGGCCGTGTTTGGCCGCGGTGTACCCGGGGACGTTGATGCCGCCCTGGAAGCTGAGTAGTGACGCGGTGAAGATGATCTTGCCGCTGCCTCGCGAGATCATCGTGGCGCCGACCGCTCGGGCGAGCGTGAACGGCGCGGTCAGGTTGACCTGCAGGACCAGGTCCCAGTCGGCGTCGGTGTGCTGGGCTGCCGGCCTCCGCCGGATCGTCCCGGCGTTGTTGACGAGGATGTCGACCGGCCGCCCCCCACCGGCGAGCCGCTCGCTCAGGGAACGGACGGCGCCGGGATCGGCGAGGTCGACGGCGATCGCCTCGAACGAGCGGCCCGCGGCGATCACGTCCTTCTCGACGGCACTCCCGTTCGGCTCGAGGGTGGCGCTGACGCCGATGATGTCGGCACCGGCCTCGGCGAGACCGCGCGCCATCGCCCGGCCGATCCCGCGCCGGGCGCCGGTCACGACGGCGAGGCGGCCGGTCAGGTCGAACAGGCTCATGCGTCGGCTCCCTGGGCGGTCTCGGTGCAGTCCACCAGGATCTTCATGACATTGCCGCCGGCTTCCAGCGCCTCGAACGCCGCCGGCGCGGCGTGCAACGGAACGATCTTGCTGATCAGCACGTCGGCGGGGATGGTGCCGTCCGCGACGAGGTTCACGGCCTCTTCGAAGTCGGCCCGGTCGTAGAGGCGGGCGCCGACGAGGGTGAGCTCGCGCCAGAAGAAGCGGTGCAGGTTCACCTCCCGCGGGCGGGGGTGGATGGCGACGAGGCAGAGCCGGCCGCGCACCGCCAGCACGTCGACGGCGGTCTGCACGCCGGCCGCGGCGCCCGACACCTCGAAGGACGCGTCGGCGCCGGCGTCGCCGGTCCACTGCCGAACCAGTTCGGGAACATCGTCGTCGGCCGGGTTCCACGTGGCCAGGCCGAGCGCGATGGCGAGGCTGCGGCGGTGGTGCGCGTCGACGAGCCCGTTGTCAGACACGGGAGGTCCACACCGGGCCGTCCGGATACGCGTACTCCTTCAGCGACTCCGGCAGCATGTGCGCGCTCAGCCCCGGCGTGGTCGGTGCGAGATAGTTGCCGCCGCGGAGGCGTACCGGATCGACGAAGTGCTCATGCAGGTGATCGACGTACTCGATCACCCGGTCCTGCCGGGTGCCGGAGACCGCGACGTAGTCGAACATCGACAGGTGCTGCACCATCTCGCACAGTCCGACGCCACCGGCGTGGGGGCACACCGGCACCCCGAACTTCGATGCCAGCAGCAGGATCGCGATGTTCTCGTTGACGCCACCGACTCGCGCGGCATCGATCTGCACGATGTCCACGGCACCGGCCTGAAGAAGCTGTTTGAAGACGACCCGGTTGGCGATGTGCTCCCCGGTCGCAACCTTGATCGGCCGCACCGCCTTGCGGATCGCGGCGTGCCCGAGAATGTCGTCCGGAGACGTCGGTTCCTCGATCCAGTACGGGTCCTCGGGGGCGAGCGCACGCATCCACTCGATCGCCGGTCCGACGTCCCATCGCTGGTTGGCGTCCACGGCGATCCGAATGTCCGGGCCTACGGCAGCCCGCGCGGCGCGCAGCCGCCGGACGTCGTCCTCGAGCGAGGCGCCGACCTTCAGCTTGATCTGCGTGAAGCCCGTCGCGACCGCCTCCCGCGCGAGCCGGCTCAGCTTCTCGTCGGAGTAGCCCAGCCAGCCGGGGGTGGTGGTGTACGCGGGGTATCCGGTCGCGAGGAGCTGCGCCATCCGCTCCGACCGGCCCGGCTCGGCCTTCCGCAACAGGTCGAGGGCTTCCTGCGGGGTGAGGGCGTCGCTGAGCCAGCGGAAGTCGACCTGCGCCACGAGGTCCTCCGGTGACATCTCGGCGAGGAACCGCCACACCGGCTTGCCGGCGCGCTTGGCGGCCAGATCCCACGCCGCGTTCACGACCGCGCCGGTGGCCATGTGGATGGCGCCTTTCTCCGGGCCGAGCCAGCGCAGCTGGGGATCGTGGACGAGGCGGCGGGCGAACGCGCCCAGGTTCGAGCAGATGTCGTCGACCTCGCGGCCCACGACGTACGGGGCGAGCGCGGCGATCGCCGCGGCCTGCACGTCGTTGCCGCGTCCCGTGGTGAAAGCCAGCGCGTGGCCTTCTAGACCGTCGGCGGCGTCGGTCCGGAGAATCACGTAGGCGGCGGAGTAGTCCGGCTCCGGATTCATGGCGTCGGATCCGTCCAGCTCCTCGGAGGTCGGAAACCGAACATCGAGCACATTCAGCGCCGTGACACGGGCGCGGTGGGCGGCAACAGGCATAGGGCATCTCCGGTTCGAGAACACGCCTGGCCTTGCTCGCCAGACATATGATGTATACCCATGCGGCGGCCGACTTGTCTAGGGCCAAAAATCCAACCATGGCAGTTCAGAGGCTCTACAAGATCATCGCTGGTGACTAATACATGTGATGTTTGGAGTCTCGCTGGGGTGGAGCTGGACAGCCAAATTCGCTTGACCTGCCCGGCAAGCTGGTTGGCAAGACGTCGAATAGATCGCCGCCCCGGCTAGCTAAGGACCGCTCAAGGTGATCACACCGAACCTCGACCAGATAGCCGTGGAGCGGCCCCGTTGGCTGATTTCGCCCGCGAGCACGTGTTCGAACCGCTCGGGATGTCCAACAGCCAGTACTGGTCCGGCCCAGCGCCGCATCCGCCCGCAGCCGCGCCGCTGGACGCGGACTACCCGGCGGGATTCTCCCTCGGCGACGCCGGCGTCTGGTCAACCGCCCCGGATCTGCTGCGCTGGAACGAGGCGATGGACCGCGACGAACTAGGCGTCACCACGCTACTGCAGACGCCCGGTCACCTGGACGATGGCACGGACCTTGACTACGCGTGGGGCATCGATGTCCGCACCCACGCGGGTTGCCGAATCTACCGGCACGGCGGTGCCTGGGCTGACCGCGCAACTCGTCCGCATCCCGGAGCGGAGTACCAGCTTCGTGATACTGCTGCTGGAGTACGACGAGGACCGCACGGGCACCTTGGCGAACGCCATGATCGACGAACTGACGACCTAGACCACCAGTCGTCGGCATAGCCGAGCCGGAGTCGGCGCCGCCCGGCTGGCGCAACGTCACGTGCGCACCGCCCAACGCAGCCACCGGCCGCTGTTGGCTCTCATGCTGGACATCGACCACTTCAAGCGAGTCAACGACACCTATGGGCACGCCACCGGCGACGAGGTCATCAAGACCGTGGCCCGAATCCTCGCCAAGCACCTGCGCGACCACGACATCGCCGGCCGCCTCGGCGGCGAGGAGTTCGCCGCGAACATGCCGGAGATCCGAGGCGTCAACCCTAGGCCTAGCCCCAGTATCCGAGGGCTTGCCGCCCGAGTGAGGCCTGGCCGGCGGTGTTGGCGTGGCAGCCGTCGGCGACCTCGCCTACATGAAGGTGGAACTGGCCGGGGTAGAGCACGTTCTGCGTCGGGTCGGCCGCGGCCTGCTTGGCGAGGTTGTCGGTCAGTTCCGGGCCGTTGGCGCCGGCGAGGGAACAAGTCTGGCCGGCGTCGTAGAGCGGCTGACCGGTGAGGTAGATGGTAGCGGCGGAGGCCGCGTGCTGGCGGGCGTTGGCGATCAGCCGCTTGACCTCGTCGTAGGTCGCCCCGCTCGAGGCGAAGATGCAGATCTGCACCCAGACGGCTGTCGGCTTGCCGAAGCCGCTGGCTTGCTGGTCGAACTTCTGCCAGGCGGCGGAGTTGGGGTCGGTCCAGGACTGCACAACCAGGCCACCGGTGCCGTACGGGCCCCACATGCGTTTGCCGCCGTCGGCCACGTATCCCTGTGCCACGTTCTCGGCCATCGAACAGCCGATGAATCCCATCGAGTTCGCCGGTTGCGGACCACCGGTGGTGGGTGTCGTGGTGGGTGTCGTGGTCGGTGGGGTGACGGTTCCGGTGCAGGTGACGCCGTTGAGCGCGAAGCTCGTGGGCGCCGGGTTGCTGCCGGTCCAGGAGCCGTTGAAGCCGAAGCTCGCACTGGCGTTGGTGGCGAGGCTGCCGTTCCAGGAGGCGTTGCGGGCGGTGACTTGGGAGCCGCTCTGGGTGACGGTGGCACTCCACGCCTGGGTGATCTGCTGGCCAGCGGCGTAGGACCAGGTGAGCGTCCAGCCGGTGAGCGGGTCGCCGAGGTTGGTCAGGTTCACGGTGGCGCCGAAGCCTCCGGGCCACTGGGAGCTGACCGCATAGGTGACCTGGCAGCCGGCGGCCGCGGCGTGCGCGGTCACCGCGACCAGGCCCACGGTTGCGGCCACCGTCACGGGCACAGCGGTGGCAACGAGCAGACGGAATCGGGACAGGCGCATACGGCCCTCCTCAGGTGCGTTTTCGGGACGGGGATCTTGCCGTCACGGACGCGGCGAGCCAGTCAGCCGAACACATCGACAATCATCATTGCGTTGGTAACTGTACGACGTCGTCGTGACGGCGGTCAATGCCTCCGTCAACCGTCGTCGATACCTCCAGCGCGAGGCGTCAGTTCGTGCGGGCGTTGGCGTCGAGGCGGGCTCGGGATGCCGGACCACGCACAGCGCACCCGTAGGCACGGCCGATGGAGTCACTCGCTGGTCTCGAAGGCGACGTGCTGTTCCTGCACAACTGGGCAGCCGGCGCGGAGTGCTGAACGCGTGACAGATCACCGCCGGTGGGCCATGGGCCGGACCGCCGCGCCGAGCAGGGTCTTGAGGTGTCCAGGGTCGGGTCTTCGTCCTGACCCTGGACACCCCGAACGAGTGAAACGGCCCGCGATCCGCGTACACAAATGATCCGGCTCCGCCCGTCAGCCCGTAACGACGACATCCGCTACACCGAACCGAACGGACCGATCATCGACACGTTCCCCCTGGTAAGCGCCGGGCACTGTCAGGCCCCGCCCGGTCCAAAGCGCCTTGGGAGCGTGACTGTCGCCGGCCGCCTCATCACCCAGAACCGTGCCGCCCCGGCGTCAGGCATGTCAGGCTAGCTCAATGGTTGATGGCTTTGCCCGGCTGCGATGGAACACGAAGGGGCCGTCCTCCGGCAGCGAGAGGCACGTTTGATGTCATCATCCCGTCGCGCTGCAGCGGGGAACCTTCCCCTTGAGCTGAGCAGTTTTGTCGGGCGCCGGAGGGAGCTGGACAAGGTCAAGCGATTGATCGCCGACTCGCGGCTGGTGACGTTGACCGGCGTGGGCGGCGCGGGCAAGACCCGCCTTTCGCTCAGGGTCGCGGCAAGCCTGCGACGGGCATTCCACGACGGCGCCTGGTTCGTCGACCTGGCCGAACTGCGCGATCCGGACATGCTTACGCGTGAGTTCCAAGACGTGGATGTGCTGGCGTATCTGGTCGCCGTCACGCTCGGGTTGGGTAAACAGGCCAGCGGACCACCGCTGCGGCTGCTGACCACCCAGCTCGCCGACCGGCAGACACTGTTGATCCTGGACAACTGCGAGCATCTGCTATCGGCGGTGACAGTGCTGGCCAACACCTTGTTGACCAATTGTCCCGGGCTACGAATCCTGGCCACCAGCCGCGAACCGCTGGCAGTCGACGGAGAGTCCGTCTTCCCCGTGCCCCCGCTGGCAACCCCCGATCCGCGACAACAGTCGAGCGCGGCCGCCCTGGTCTTGTACGAGGCGGTAGCCCTGTTCGTGGCGCGGGCGCAGATGGTTCGGTCGGAATTTCGCCTGACCGACGACAACCGGGTCGCGGTGGTTGAGATCTGTCACCAGTTGGACGGGCTGCCGTTGGCGATCGAGTTGGCCGCCGCGCGGATCCGCGCGCTGGCCCCGGAGCAGATCCTTGGGCGGCTAGCCCACCGATTCGCACTGCTCAACCGCGGCAGTCGTGACGCACCCCGGCGGCAGCAGACCCTGCGGGCCTGTGTCGACTGGTCGCACGAGCTGTGTTCCAAGCCGGAAAGGGTGCTGTGGGCGCGGCTGTCGGTGTTCGCCGGCGGATTTGATCTGGACGCGGTCGTGGGCGTGTGCGCCGACGACGTACTGCCCGGGTACGACATGCTGGAACTGGTGGCCACGCTGGTGGACAAGTCGATTCTGGTCCGCGACGGCGGGCAGGGCGAGCATGCTCGGTACCGGCTGCTGGACTCCCTCCGCGACTATGGGCAGGAAAAACTCAACGAGTACGCGGACGATACGTCGCTGCGGTGCCGACACCGCGACTGGTATCAGCAGTTGGTGGCACTCGGCCGGACCGAGTGGATCAGTAACCGGCAGGGGTACTGGCTCGATCGGTTGACTCGCGAGCACGCCAATCTGCGGGCGGCGGTGGAATATTGCCTCGCCGAGCCGGGGGAAGCCGGTGCGGCGCTGACCATCGCGGTGACCCTGCCGACGCCGTACTGGTGGGGTGGCCGGCTCGGCGAGGGGCGGCGCTGGCTGGACCGGGCCTCGGAGCAGTCGACCGAGCCGACCGCCCTTCGTGCGCGGGCGCTGGTGCTCGCCTGTCACCTGGCACTCAACCAGGGCGAAACCGGTGCCGCAATGAGGTTGCTGGACCAGGGCGACGACCTCGCCCGCAGGCTAGGCACGACTGTCGTACGGGCCTATGCTGCCTTGATCCGCGGATTCAAAGAGTCGATCGACGGCGACCACGCTCAAGCGTTGAGCACGTTCGAACTGGGACTGACATTCTTGTCCACCGCGTCGCCGTCCGAGGTCGACATGCGCGTACAGCTGCTGAACGTTCTCGCCGTGACCGCCGCACTGGCCGGTGACTACGAACGGACCATCGCCTGGCGGCAAGAGATGCTGGACGTCACCGAGCCGCGGGGCGAGGTATACAACCGTTCCGCCGCGGTCATGGCGGGTGGGCTGGCGCACTGGTTGCACGGTGACCAAGCCACCGCCGCCACTCAGGTTGTGGAAAGCCTGCGACTCAAACGCGCAGGCGGACTCAACGATCCATGGAGCACCGCCTTCTGTCTGGAAATCCTGGCATGGATCACGGCCAGCCGACGGCGGTACCGCCGCGCCGCCGTCCTGCTCGGAGCGGCGGAGGGTATCCGGCTGGATATCGGCTTCTCCTTCACGTCCTACCGGCACATGGTCGGGTACCACGATGCATGCCAGCATCAGGTCCGCGACGTCCTGGGCGACGCCGGGCTCACCGAGGCCCTCGGCCAAGGGCGAAGCCTGGCCCTCGGGGACGCCCTCGCCTACGCGGTCGACGAGCGGAGTCCCACGGTCCGGCGATCGGCGGAAGGCCCGGCATCACTGACTCGGCGCGAGCGGGAGGTCGCGGCCCTGGTCGCTCGAGGGTTGACCGACAAGCAGATCGCCACCACCTTGGTCATCTCTCCGCGCACCGCGGAAAGCCACGTCGAGCACATCCTGATCAAGCTTGCCTTCACAAACCGAGCCCAGGTAGCGGCTTGGACCGCGGCGCAGGGCGCCAGTAGTCACAACTCGCGACCCAGCGGGTAGGAACCGAAGGCCCGCGGAAATACAAAACCGACAGGCCGGTCGCCGGCGAGCGATCAGGTTCGCCTCGGCGCGGCGATCTCGCCGAGGCGCTGCCGCGGCAGGCCAAGACGCGCCGCAAGCAGCGCGCCGACGGCGATGACAAGAAAATAGACACCTGGCACGATGGGACTTTCTGTAGTGGCGACCAGCCAAGTCGCGACATACGGAGCGGTGCTGCCGAACAGGGTGGTAGCGAGGCTGAGACCCACCGCAGCGGCCGTGTACCGAAAGGCGACGGGAAACAGAACCACGCTCAGCGCATGACCAATCGTCAAGCTCGCACCGAGGAACGCCGCCCACACGCATTGCGCGATCAACGCGGCGGCGAGCGTGCCCGATCGGCTGATGATCAGAAATGCTGGCACGGCCGTCACCGCCAGTCCAGCCATGACACCGACGGCCACCCGCCGTAGGGCAAACCGGTCGATCAGGTATCCGCCGAGCATGGCCGAGACGGCACCGACCAGCGACGCGGTGAGGCTGACCGTGAATGCGGCGGCCGGTGGCATTCCAGCGACACGAATCAGGTAGCTAGGCAGGAAACCGTTCAGCAGGTAACCACCAACGCTGACCGCAGCCAGCCAGACGATGAGCACCAGCATCCCCCGCTTGGCGTCGGCGAAGGCGTCCACCAGCGGAACGCGGCCGCGCTTGGCCGCCTCACCAAGCGCGACGAACGCCGGCGTCTCCAGCACCCGGGTACGCACGTACAGGCCGACGAGCCCGATCGGCGCCGCTGCCAGGAACGCCACCCGCCACCCCCACTGCGCCAACTGCGCGGCCGACAACAGCTGCGCCAGGATCAGCGCCACTCCCGCCGCGGCGGCGATACCGAGATGAACCGCCGCGTTGTTGACCGCTACCGCGCGTCCCCTGCGCTCCCTCGCCGCGTGCTCCAAGATGAGCAGACTCGCGCCCGGAATCTCGGCGCTTGCCGACAGCCCCTGCAACAGTCGGCAAACCAGCAAAAGAACCGGTGCCAGCACACCGACCTCTCGGTACGTCGGCAGCAGACCGAACGCCAGAGTGGCAACCGTCATGAGCAGCAACGAGACGGCCAACGCCGGCTTCCGGCCGATCCGGTCGCCGAAATACCCGAAGATGAGCCCACCGACCGGGCGTACGACAAAACCCACCGCGAAGATCGCGAAAGTGGATAGCAGAGCCGCCGTCGGATCCTGACGCGGGAAGAACTCCCCCGCAAGGACCGTCGCCAAGTAGCCATAAACCACGAGATCATAGTTCTCGATGAAGGTGCCGACGCTGGCGGCAACGACGACCCTGCGATAACTGCCGACCCGAAGGCCAGTCTCAACCTCACCCATCGCATGCATCTCCCACGACGCCCGGGCACCAGCCTGCCGCTGTCGTTGGAAGCGCTCAATTCGGCGCACCCTGCCCGAGGGTAGAACGGTGGCAGAGCGACGCCAATCCCGCCAGGGAGTGACAACGAGTTGGTCGGTCACCGTGTGCGGGTCGATGCTGGCTTCGTGCGCGAAGAGCTCCGGCAAGGCTTGCATCCGTACGCAGCCACGAAATCGGCGGTGGACCGGCGGTCCCTCGAGGTTGTCGCCGCCGAGGTCCTCCAGGACGATCACCCCCGAGCCGCCCTCGGTGAGCAGCCGCGGCGCAGCAATCCCGAGGGAACGACTCCGCACCGCTGGCGCCACGGCGCTGACCACGGCGGACCTGCGTGCGCCCCCGCCGGCGAAATCTCCGACCAGCCGAGCTCAGCGGGTGGGTCCGCCGGTGGCGCACCGGTCGGCGCTCCGATCTCACTGAAGGCGCAGGATGGTGAAGGAATGGGGCGGGACCTCGTAGCTGAATGAAGAGCCGCTGAGCGTGAAGTCGGCGGTTCTCGATGTCGCTGTCACCTGGGTGACGTTGCCGGCGTTGTTTTGGTCGGTCAGGTTGCCGGCCAACTGGGTGATCTGCACGGTCCGGGAGGCGGGAGTGAACCCGGTCAGGTTGATGGTGGGTGCCTGGTAGTCCCCGCTGTTGTTGATCACCTGGAGTTGCAGTTGCCCGCTCCCGGTCTTGGCGGTGACCGTGAGCGCCGGGTTGCTCGTGCTCGCCTGGACGGCTGTCGGCAGGTAGGAGTCGGCGATCATCTGGGTCACGTAGCCAGGCGGCTGCAACCAGCTTCGGTGCGTGTCGAAGAAGACCAGGCCCTGGTTCCAGCCGTCGTTGTTCTGCCCGTCGGGCTGCAGCGCGTTGGCCGAGGTCACCACGGACACCCGGTTGCCTTTGCCCTCGAGCAGGCTGATCGCCACCGCGTTGGCCAGCGCCCGGCTCACGTCGTGCCGGTCGGCGTTCAACTCGAAGATGTTGATCTTGTAGTCGACCGAGGGCTGGTACCGCTGGATCCACGTGTCGAAGCCGGACACGACGTCGACCAGGTGTGGCACGTACTCCGGCTCACTGGTCCAGAGGTGCAGGTCGATTGCCAGGTGCCCGTTCATCGCGGCGGTCGTGTCGAGGATGGTCCGGTACGCCGACAGTGACGTCAGACCGCTGTCCGCGCCGGTCACCTGGTCCGGATCGGCGATCATGTCCCGGTACCCGAAGTCACCGACCGTCAATGTCATCGTCGGGTCCTTGGCCCAGATCGCCCGGGCCAGCGCGACGAACTTGGCCGCGAACGCGTCGTCGACGCGTTGCTCGTTGCCCAGTTCGAGGTGGTGGACGTCGTACGGCGCCGGATGGCCGTCCGCCGCCCGCTTGGCACCCCAGGTGGTCGTTGCCGGCGCGTTGAGGTAGTCGACGAAGTCCGCCATGTCGGCCGGTGTCTCGTCGATGTTGAAGGTGGGGATGCCCAGCACGCCGAGTGCCTCGGTGTAGTTGAGGAAGTCGACGATGCCCCACCCGTTGGTGTCGAACTTGTTGCTCCAGTAGCCGTGCAGGATCGGCCGGAACTCGCGCGGTCCGATCATGTTCTTCCAGCGGTACCCGTCGGCCAGGACGGCCGAGCCGCCGAACCGGAGGACGGTGACGTGCTGGGCGACCATGGCGTCGGCGATGTCCTTGCGGACCGGCAGGCCCTGGTAGCGTCCTGCCGGACCGGGCTGCAGGAACACGTATCCGATGTCGACCTGGCCGGGAGTGCTGAGCGTGATGGCGATCCGGCCGGTCGTGTCGTTGGCGGCCGCGGTCAATGCGAACGGGTACTTCGTCCAACCGGACGAGTTGGCGGTGACGGTCGTACTTGCGTAGGACGTCCCCGTCGCGCTTTCCGCCGACACGGTCACGGGCACCGACCCTGGCGTACGGAGATAGGCGTACCCCTCGTACCGCATCCCGGCGGTGATGTTGATCCCCCAGCGGTTGAGGCCGCGGTTCTCCACGCCGAGCCGCCCGGAGCCGCCGGTGTAGGTGATGCGCTGGCTCTGCGTGCCCCGGAAGGGCTGGTCGGCGGTGAGCGACAGCGACCCGGCCGCGGAGCCGGTGCCGACGCGGCGCCACTGGCCGCTCACACCGGCGTCAACCGGCGGCTCGCCGAACACCTCGCCGTAGATCATCTGGCTGTAGAGGCCGCCGTAGACCTCGTGGTTGACGTCCTCCAGGCCGGTACCGGTCATGGTCGGGCTGATCGTCGCGGCCTGAGTATCCAGGGCGTTGACCGACACGGTGTTGCCGACCGGCAGGATCTGCCAGCTCTGATCGCGCGCCGCCACGTCGTCCCAGATCTGTGCCTGCGACTCGCGCGCGGTCGCCGCGTTCACGATGGAGAGGATTCCGGACGGGCGACGCTGGTTCGCGAGCCGGTAGCGGCCGTCCGGTCCGGCCTTGATCGCCCAGGCCTGATCGGTGGCGTTCACGTTGTCGAAGATCATCGCTCGGGTGCCGTTGCTCGTCTGGCCGCCGAGCAGGGAGAGCAACCGGCCACTCTTGTAGTTCACCACGTGGTAGTAGCCGCCGCCCACGTCGACGATCCGCCAGAACTGGTCGGGCTGGTTGATGAACTCGAACAGGTCGGCGATCGAGTTGTTCGTGGTGGCGCCCTGGAAGACTGACAGCGCGTGCCGGCTGTTTGTGTTG
>Ga0307515_10017669_pt1 | contig 12973 bp, 10 predicted proteins | sample 17_EM_MG_FD_194513 | JGI IMG/M metagenome (GOLD analysis project Ga0307515, IMG submission 194513) | Populus trichocarpa ectomycorrhiza microbial communities from riparian zone in the Pacific Northwest, United States - 17_EM | ecosystem: Host-associated > Plants > Roots > Unclassified | place...
GCAGCACCTCGTTGGAGTACGGCTTGCGAAGGTAGTCGTCGGCGCCCGAGTCAAGGGCTTCCACCTCGTCATCTTCGCCGCCTTTCTCCGTCACTATGAGAATCGGCACGTCCACACGGCTTCTTCTCAGTTCGAGACATACCTGGTGGCGATTCGAGCCGAGCTCCGAGATGTCCATCAGAACAGCCCTGTAGGAATGTCGACCGACCAGCCGCATAGCGGTGATCCCGTCACCTACGAGATCCACCGTATAATCCGCGGATTCAAGTCCTCTACGGATCTCGACACCCGCACATGGATCTGCTTCCAGCACCAAAATATCGGCGTCCATGTCCAGGCATCATGCCACAGCTTCGAGTTCTAAACCTGAGATTCCTAAATTCTTCCTGCTGTCCATTAAGGAAGGTCAGGCGACCCTGCGACGCCGGCCATGCCGCCACCTTCTCAGCCAAAAGGGACCATTTCCTCCCTTCGGATAGTCTCGCGACGGAGGCCCACTCATACTCGAGAATGATTCTGCTGGCGCCCCAACGAACACTGCCCTAAAGTTCAACTGTTTCCGCCGATCATTGGCGCGCATACCACTATTCGATGCACTTCGAATAAGCTGTACCTCGCATTTTTCATGCCATATGCAGAGCGGGAGAGTTCGGTTTTACCCTAAGTCCTTGAGAGCAGAGGCAAATCGATGCGAAAGAAACTCAGGCATCCGGTCCTGCCGGCCGACCGGCTCGCCACCCGCCGACGGCTGATCGCCGAAGGCAGGGATCCTTATCCGCCGGCCGTTCGGCCGACCCACACCCTCGGGCAGTTGCACCGCCTGTATCGAAGACTCCCCGCGGACACCGCGACCGGCGAAACGGCCGTCCTAGTCGGCCGGGTCATGGCCCACCGTGCTCACGGGGGCATGGGTTTCGCCGACCTGGTGGACGGCAGCGCCGACATCCAGCTCATTCTCACCAATGACGTCTCGGAGGCTCCCCGCCTCTACACGGGGTGGCAGGCCGACGTCGACCTGGGGGATCAGGTCAGCGTTACCGGCGAGATCGTCACCAGCCGTACGGGGGCCCTCTCCGTCCGGGTCATCGGTTGGGAACTCGCCGCCAAGGCCCTTCGCCCACCGCACGGAACGGCACGGGCGAGACACGGTTCCGCGAGGGCCTCGGGGACCAGCAGTGGCGAACAGCTCCCCTCCTATCGGCGGATGATGCTCGACCGCCGGGAGGTGGCGCGCGCCAAGGGTCGTGCGGCGGTGCTGCGGGCGGTGCGGGACGCACTGGACTCGGCCTCCTACCTGGAGGCGGACACCCCGTTGCTGCATGCCCTGCCCGGAGGCACCGCCCGCTCCTTCCGAACCTGGATGAACGCCTGGCAGGTTCCGCTCTACCTTCGGGGCACCACCGAGCTGTATCTGAAACGGCTGATCGTCGGCGGTGCCGAGCGGGTCTTCGAACTCGGCCGGCTTTTCCGGAACGAAGGTACGGGGGCGATGAACCACCCCGAGTTCACCGTCTGTGAGGCCTACGCCGCCCACACCGGCTATCTCGACAGCGCCGAGACGGTGGAAAGACTCGTCCTCGCCGCCGCGTCGGCCATTCACCAGGCGGAGGGTGCGACCGGCATCACCTCGGCCATCCTGCATCGGGGCGAGGAATGGCCGGACCACTCAGCTTCCGTGATCGTCCAGGAGCGTACCGGTCCTCCCCCTGACCCCGGTGGTGATCCGGGCGGCCTCCGCAGCCCCGGCGGCCCCCACCCGCCCGCACCGTTCGCCCGGATCACCCTGCACCAGCTCCTCTCCGAGCACCTCAAGGAACCCGTCACCGCCGCCACCTCCAGTGAAACGCTTCTGCGGCACGCCCGCCGACACGGACTCGACGCCCCGGACGACGCCAGCGCCTCAGCCCTCGCCCTGCTTCTCTTCCGCAAGGTCGTACGGCCCACGCTGACTCAGCCCACCTTCGTGTTCGACTTCCCCTCGGACGCAGCCCGGTTCGCCCGCCCCCGCACCGGTCACCCCACACTGGTGGAGGCGTGGAGCCTGATCCTGGCCGGAACCGACATCGGACAGGGCTGCACGGAACTCACCGATCCCGTCGAACAGCGCCGCCGACTCACGGAGCAACGACGCCAGCCCGGGCTGGAGCACCTGGCGCTGGACGAGGACTTCCTCACCGCCTTGGAGTACGGGCTGCCCCCACTCGGCGGCTTCTCCCTGGGCGTCGACCGACTGATCGGCGCCCTCCGCGACGACGGCCGCCGCCTCAGCGACCACCTGTGCCTCCCCCTCGAACGCGCCGGCACCGGCGAGCGGATCGGCAGTGAGCCACCACCGGCCACCAGTGGGGCGGAGCCGGAGACCGGCCGTTCAGAAGTGAGCTGACCATGCGCATCTCCTATCACTTCGGCATCCTTCTCCGCCACTCCCCCAGCTGCTTCGGCGACCGCGCAGCCCTGACCGACGGCTGGCCGTTCGTCGGCGAGCCACCACCGGTTCATGGAACACGCGACGCGGCAGAGCCGGTGGAGCACGTGCGGCCGGTGCCGTACAAGATTCCCGAAACCGTCCATCTCGTGCTGGAGAACCTCCTCGGCCTCACCGGGAGGACCGACCGGGCGGCCACGGCGGACCCGGTGGACACCCGACAACGGACGGCCACGCGGTGACCGTCGAGCCGAGGCCCTCGGGGTCCCCCACACCCGAGCCACCCGGATCCGGCCCCCGCCCGGCCCTCGGTGTGTCCACCAGCGTGCTGCACCACCACAGGGCGCTGGACGCGCTGTTGCCGTACGAGCCCGAGGTCGTCGAGTTCTACAACTATCCCGGCGCCATGGTTCCCGAATTGGCCCGGTTCTGTGCCCGGCACGGGATACGGCCGGCACTGCACACCCCCGTGCCGTACGACCTGGACGAGCCCCTGCGCCGGTTCGCGCCCACCGGGCCCGACCCGGCGGAGGCCGCGCTCGCACTGAGCCTGGCACAGCAGACCATCCGACTCGCCGCGGACCTGGACGCGGTCCATGTCGTCGTCCACTTCCCCAGTCCCTATCCCCCCTACCCGAGCGAGGGTTTCGCGGAGCGCTGCGCCGAGTTCCTGCGGGCGCTGGACGAGACCGCCCGCTCGCACAGTGTGTCCGTGCTGGTGGAGAACCTGACCGGGCACCCACTGCTGAACACCCCCGAGCAGTATGCGCGCGTGCTGGACGGTACAGAACTGGGTCTGTGTCTGGATCTGGGGCACGCACACCTTCTCGGGGAGCGCGGCACTCCATTGCACTTCGGACAGTTCCTCGGTCCCACCGTGCGCAGTATGCACGTCTACAACACCACCCTCGAGCGCTATCCACAGCACGGGCACGAGGCGGCCGCCCCCAACCAGTCGAGCAAGGACGGCTATCTGGACCTCGGCGTCCTGCTGCCGCAACTGCTGGCGCTGACCCGCCCGCAGGTCGTGGTCATGGAACACAATCCCTTGCCCACCGGACCGCGCGACCGGCACGGACCGCGGCGGATCGCGGACTGGCTTCGCCGGCTGATCGACCGGACACCGGTCCCGGACACGGCTCCGGTGTCACACACGAAACCCATTCCATACGTCGTAAAGAGGCAAGATGACTCAGCTTGACCATGTCGAACTCCTCCGATGTATTTCCGCAGCGGACGGCAAAGAACGCACAGAGCGGCTCAAACAGCTCTCCGAGCTGACCCAGGGGCTGATCGACACGACCGGTCGGGGCCTTTATCTCGTCGAGGCGGAGCTGTCCAACCTCCGGCTCGACGAAGTGGATCTACGGCGGGCCACACTCAACCGGGCCGTGCTGCACGGCACTCAGCTCCAGCGGGCGAACCTCGACGAGATCACCATGGTCTGTCCGGGCATGGAGCGCACGAACCTCTCCGAGGCAAGCCTGCGCTCCGCCTACGTCCACGCGCTGGCCGCCCAGACCTGCAACTTCGACGGTGCTGACCTGACCGACCTGCGGGACGCGACCGGAACCCTCTTCCACGGCTGCAGCATGCGCGGCGTCCACCTGGACGGCGCGCACCTGGCGGGCAGCTCCTTCTACCAGTGCGACCTGTCCGACTCCTCGATCCGCCACGCCAACCTCCAGGGTTCGCTGATCAACGAGTGCCTCCTCGACGACTCCGAATTCCACGGCGCCTGTGTCGACCAGCTCACGGTGACCAAGACCAGCCTGCGCGGCACCTCCTTCGAACGCGCCGCCGGGCGCGGCCTGGTCCTGCAGCGGCTGACCGCCTCCGACAACCTGGTCCTCTCCGACGCGGACCTGCCCGAACTGCGGCTGTCCGACATCAGTGGTCAGGGCTGGAGGGCGTCGGGGCTCAAGGCCGCCAACGCGGACCTCGTCGATGTCGCGGCCCCGGCGGCCGACCTCCGCGGCGCCGAGTTGAGCGGGGCCCGGCTGCTGCGCTGCTCCCTGCCCGAGGCGACCCTGGCCGGCGCATTGCTGAACAACGGCAAGATCTCCGGCGGCAGTCTGCGCCGCGCGGACCTGCGGGGCGCCCACGGCGAGAACCTGCACATCGTGGAGGCCGACCTCTCGGACGCCGATCTCACCTCCTTCACCGGTCGCTGCATGACCGTCCGGGACGGCAACCTCGCCCGGGTGACCCTTCGGTTCGCGAACCTCTACCGGGCGATGATCACCGGTGACCCGCCCCGTGGCATGAGTCTGCGCGGTGCCGTCCTGGAGGGCGCGACGCTGGTGCAGGCCTATCTTGCGGCCGACCTGCGGGAGGCCAACCTCAGCGGCGCCAACTGCGCCTACAGTCGATTCAGCCAGTCCGACCTGTCGGGCGCCCGGCTCGACGGCACCAACATGTACCAGTCGACCTGGGTCAAGGTCACCCTCCACGGAGCCAGTGTCAAGGACGTCCGAGCCCCCGTCTTCGCCGACCGCTGCCCCGGGCTGCGCAACTCGCTCGACAAGGCCGGCGGGCTGGCGGCCGACGAGTTCCGTACCTTCCTCGACTCGTTCGACGCCACTCTCGCAGCCGGCCGCAAGGGCTCGACGTGACCCTGCTGGGCGACCGGCTCCTGGTGATCGCCGCCCACCCGGACGACGCGGAACTCGCCGTGGGCGGCACAATCGCCGCCCTCACCGGCCGGGGAGCGAAGGTCACGGTCGCCGTGCTCACGGTCTCGGAAACGCCGTCCGACGGCGACCGGGACCGGCGCACCCGCCGGGTGGCGGCGGCCGAGGCCGCCGCCACCTTACTGGGCCACGACCTCGTCTGGGTCGCCGACGGACAGTACGACCAGGTGGAGGACATACCCGCGTACCGTGTCGTGGCCCTCCTGGACGAGTTGCTGGACCGGGTCCGCCCGGACACCGTGATCAGCCACTGGGACGGTGACTCGCACACCGACCATGTGCGGGTGGCCCAGGCGGTGGTCTCCGCCTCCCGGCGCCGTCCCGAAGTCACGTTCCTGCAGTTCGGGCCGAACGAACACCGGACCGTCCGCCACGCCCAGTTCGCACCCACAGTGTATGTGCCGATGGGCGACCACGGTGCAGCGAAGGCGCGGGCACTTGCCTGCTACAGCTACTCGGGCCAGGGGTTCCGTGCCCTGGACCTGGAGACCGTAGAAGCCTTCGACCGGGCGCGCGGCGCGGCGGTCGGTACCCGGGCGGCCGAGGGACTCGTCCTGCTCCGCCACCGTCTGGCCCCGGACCGTCCCGCGCAACACTCCGCTGACCTCCCACCGCAGCACCTAGCTGCGGACCAGGCCTCCGGCCTGCGTGCACACGAGAGCGAGCCGCTGTCTTGAGCGATGTGACCGAGCAAGAATCCCGAGACGAGCAAGGGAGCCACGTGACCACCGAGGAGAAACAGACGCCGCGTCCCCTTCCCGACGCCGTCGCCACCCACCGTGCCGAACTGCTCGGTTGGCAGAAGACGGCCTGTGTCTGGGGTCTTGGATATATCGGCTGGTCCACGGTGGAGGCGCTACAGGCCGAGAAGGTACGAGTCGTGGGTTACGACGTCAGCACCGCCCGCGTAGCCTCCCTGCAGGAACACGATAATCCGGGCCTCCTACAGCTGACCGACGACCGGGAACTTGCGCTCGCCGTCGACATAGCCGTCTATTTCATCTGTGTCCCCACCGAACGGCAGGACGAGCCGTATTCCGAGGCGCTACTGGATGCCTTCACCTCCATCGTCCGTGCGACCGCGGCCCGCCCCCGGACCGGCACGCCCCCGCTGGTGATCATCGAGTCGACGCTCACCCCGGGCACCGTGGAACAACTGCTGCTGCCGCAGGCCCTCGAAGCAGGGCTGGTCCCCGGCCGGGACCTGCTGCTGGCGCTCGCGCCGCGCCGGGACTGGTTCCTCGCGGAGGGCTACGGGCTGCGCGACCTGGACCGTGTCTACGGTGGCGTCGACGAGACGTCGGCCACCGCCGCGCACGGGGTGCTGTCACTGATGTGTGACACCCTGCACCGGGCCCAGGGACATCTGGAGGCCGAGCTCGTCAAGTGCGTGGAGAACTCCTACCGGCATCTGGAGATCACTCTCGCCAACCAGCTCACCCTGGGCTACCCGCACGTCGACATGGTCGAGGTGCTGCGGCTCTCCGGCACCAAGTGGAACATCGGCACCTACCACCCGAGTTTCGGCACCGGCGGCTACTGCATCCCTCTGTCCAGTCGCTATCTGCTGCGAGGTGCCGCACACCCCGAGGAACTGTCGCTGCTCAGCCAGGCCGTCGAGACCGACATGCGGATGCGCTCGCTGGTCGCCGAGTCGGTGGGCGACGGGCCGGTGCTGATCCTCGGCCTCGCCTACAAGGGAGGCATCAAGGTCGCCACCCTCAGCCCCACGATCCGCATCGCAGAGGAATTCAATCGGCTGGGTGTCCCGTTCTGCGTGCACGACCCGATGTACACGGGCGAGGAGATCGAGGCGCTCCTCGGTGTCGGGACAGTCGTCCAGGACCTGGCCGAGGCCGTACGCGGCGCCGCCACCGTACTCATCGTCCCGGACCACGCCGAGTTCCGCGGCGAGCCGTACCTCGGCCTGCTCACGGAACAGCGGGAGTCGCCGCTGCTGATCCTGGACAACCACGGAGTGCTGGCGGACCATCCGTCGTGGCCCGAGTGGGTGACGTACCGTCGGGCAGGCAACTCCCTGTGGCTCGACACCTCAGTAGCGGACACACCCGCCGCGAAGGACCTCGTGTGAGTGGCGTCTCGCAGCGGCCGGCCGCAGACCGCGGAGGACCGGCGGCCCAGGGGCGACCACCTGCTCGACCTGTGCGCTCTCCCGCACGCGGCGACCGGGAGGCGAGGGGATGACGACCGCGAAGCTGCCGCGAGCGGCGGACCCTCGGCAGCCTGCTCCGCCCAACCGCCGCGTACGGCTCGCCGAAGTCGGCAGCAACATCTTCACCGAGATGTCCGCACTCGCCGTCCGGCACCGTGCCGTCAATCTCGCGCAGGGCTTCCCCGACACCCCCGGGCCCGACGCCGTCACCGAGGCCGCCGTCACGGCGCTCCGCGCCGGGCATCATCAGTATCCGCCCGTCCCCGGCCTGCCCGCGCTGCGTGCCGCCATCGCCGACCACCAGCGTGACCGGTACGGCATCGTGCTCGACCCGGAGACCGACGTTGTGGTCACCACCGGCGCCTCCGAGGCGATCGCGTCCGCGCTGCTCGCCTTCGCCGGGCCGGGCGACGAGGTCGTCGTGCTGGAGCCGTACTACGACTCCTACGCGGCCGGCACGGAACTGGCCGGAGCCAGGCTTGTCCCGGTCCCGCTGACCGGCCCGGACTTCCGGCTCGATTCTGACGCGCTGGGCGCCGCCATCACCGACCGGACCCGGGTCCTGCTCCTCAACAACCCCCACAACCCCACCGGCACCGTACTGAACGAGCAGGAGCTGGACGAACTCGCCCGCGCCGCCGTCGCGCACGACCTGGTGGTGATCTCCGACGAGGTGTACGAGCATCTCGTGTACGACGGTCGGCACCACCCGATCGCCGCGCTGCCTGGGATGTTCGAACGTACCGTCACCATCGGCTCGGCGGGCAAGTCGTTCTCGTTCACCGGCTGGAAGGTCGGCTGGGCCACCGGCCCCGCCGACCTGGTGGCCGGAGTTCTCTCGGTCAAGCAGTATCTGTCGTTCGCCTCCGGTACCCCGTTCCAGCACGCGGTGGCCGAGGCGTTACGGCTGCCCGACCGCCACTACACCGATCTGCGCGACTCCCTCCGGGCCCGGCGCGATCTGCTGGTCGACGGGCTGAGCGCACTCGGCCTGCAGCCCAGTACTCCGGAGGGGACGTACTTCGTGCTCGCCGATGTACGTCCCCTCGGCGCGGTGGACGGGCTGGAGTTCTGCCGGGAGCTGCCGCGCCGGTACGGGGTCGCCGCCATTCCCGGCCAGGTCTTCTACACCGCTCCGGAGACGGGCCGCCACCTGGTGCGGTTCGTTTTCTGCAAGAAGGAGGAGGTACTGCGGGACGCGCTGCGCCGACTCGCCCCACTGCGAACGGCACATTGACCGCCGGTGCACACCGGTTTCCGGCGTGGCGCGGGAGGCCGGCACTGCGCCACAGGCCGGGCCCGGGCCGCACCGGGTGGCGTACCGCCTCTGGGTTCGGGCCGCCCGAGGAGTACGAACGGTCGAGCAGTCGCCCACGGGCGAACGGCGTCCGGCTGACCGAACTCCGACCGCGCACGGCCCTGCCCCCTCTCCCCCACCCCTGTCAACGACCGTCTGTGGAGTGTTCTTCCGTGACCGATGTAATTGCCGCCCCCATCCCCCTCCCCACCACCGTTCCGCAATCACGCGCCGTCGAACTGGAGAGGAACCTCACCGCCGTGCGGGCCCGCGTCGACGCCGCCTGCCGGGCCGCGAGCCGGGATCCCTCGGACGTCACGCTGGTGGTGGTGACCAAGACCTGGCCCGCCGAAGACGTACGGACCCTGGCCGCTCTCGGAGTCACGGACGTCGGCGAGAACCAGGACCAACAGGCCGCCGCCAAGGCCGTCGAGACCACGGATCTGCCGCTGCGCTGGCACTTCATCGGCCAGTTGCAGCGCAACAAGGCCGCGTCGGTCGCCCGGTACGCGGACTTGGTCCACTCCGTCGACCGGCTACCCCTGGTCGATGCGCTGGCCCGCGGTGCCGAGCGGGCCGGGCGGCGACTGCGCTGTCTGGTTCAGGTCGGCCTGGACAGCGACTCCGGCCGCGGCGGTGTCGCACCCTCCGAGGTGGAACAGCTGGCTGACGTCATCGCGTCCTGCGCTCCTCATCTGGAACTGGCCGGCGTCATGACGGTGGCCCCGCTGCACCTCTCGCCCACCGCCGCGTTCGAGTGTCTCGCTTTCCTGCACGAGCGGCTGCGGGACACCCATCCGGGCGCGGTGATCCGCTCCGCGGGGATGAGCGGCGACCTGGAGGCAGCGATCGCGGCAGGCGCCACGCATGTCCGCGTGGGCTCGGCCGTCCTGGGCACCCGCGCGCCCCGCATCCCGGCTGCGTGAGACCGGACACCGTTCTCTGAGGCAGAAGGGGCGTCGGGTAGGCCGTCCTCGAACGACATCCCCCGCAACGGGGTGGCCGGCCTTCGGAGTTGGCATGACTACCTCCCCTTGCCGAGTGCATGGCCCGGGGCGGTGTCACCAGCTCCGAGGGCGCTGACAGACCGCTGATCGGCCGGGCCGGTCCTGCGGTCTCCGCCGGTGGCCAGGAGCCTGGCCCGGGCCGACAGCGCGGAGGGAACATCGACGACATCCCCGCCCGGCAGCCGCCGGCTGCTGGGCGGGGGTTCGTCCGAGGCCGCCGACGCCTTCGACAGCGAAGCAGCACTCGGGCCACTGCTCGCTCCAGCGCACCAGATGGCCGAAAGGCCCATGCCCGGCACCGGCATCAGGACCGGCGCCCGCATCCTCATCGACGTCGGCGACGCCACCGCCTTCCCGTCCGCCGCCCATCTCCCCACCTACGCCGACCTCGCCCCCGCCACCAGAAGCTCCAGGGCCCTCGGCCTCCATGCTCCGCGAGGGCACCCTCGGCCTTGGCTGTGGTGTGTCGTACGCGCGCAAGCACGTTATGCAGACCTGCCGCCCGCGAACTGTCCGGCATTGCGCCGGACCGGGCGGTGGCCGGACCTCTCATCAGCATCTCCCGGGCGGAGGGTCACCCTTCGCCCTGGAACAGGCTGTGCTGGAGAGACATGAGGGCTGCTTGAAGCCGGTCCCGGGCGCCCAGCTTGGTAAGGATTCTGGACACATGCGACTTGACCGTCGCCACCGTCAGTGAAAACTTCTGCGCGATCTCCTGATTGGACATGCCTTTCGCGACACTGGCCAACACGTCCTGCTCGCGGGGGCTGAGAGCGGTCAGCACCTCCCGCAGATCACCGTGATATTCCCGCGAACCCAACGGTCCTAAGTTCCGTATGCCCGCGAAGAGCCTGCTTGTGAGCAGAGGCTGGAGGACGCTGTGGCCGCTCGACACCTGCCGTACCCCGTAAACTAGTTCGTCCTGGGTGAGACCGCGCAGCAGGATTCCGTTGACGCCCAGTTTGATGGCCCGGACCAGGATTCGGTCCATGACCTGCTGATTGGCGAGGATGAGTACGCGCGGCCGGATTCGGGGCGAGGCGGCGGATAATCCGGCGACCAGCCTCAGGGCGTCGTCCTCGTCGTGGTTGTCGATGTCGAGCACCACGACCTTCGGCTCCTTCCTGGCCACCGATCCCATCACGCTCTGATCTGTCTTCTCCTCCGCGACGACATCGAATCCGGAGGCCCGCAGAAGCGCTTGTTTGAGAGCACTGCGCAGCAGGTCGTCGTCACCGACGAGCATGACGGCGGTGCCTTGCCTGAGATCCTGCTCGGCCAACCGATCACTCAATGAAATCATAATGCCCGCTCCATTCTTCGAAGTAGCGCAGACGAGAGAATCTCACCGTCCGCACGATAAGTCGTACGGCACACATAACAAGCCTTCCTGGCGACCTCGGCCGACACACCCCCAGGCCCGATCCAGCCAAACGGAACCCAACTCGACTCACCATGGGAAGGAACTTCCAGAAATCAGCAGAGCGAGAAATCAGGTCGACTCCCTGCCGTCCGACAAATCGGAATCCACTGAAGTTCTTCGGACGCCGGAGAAAGAATACGCAGGAACCCCCTCAACGAATCCCATCAAATACCAACAGAGCGACGTCCCGAATTCCATTCCGGGAAACCTGCGCGGGAAATCGCTCGCGGCTACCCACCGAAGAACATCCCAATTTATGCCGCGAATCGGGAGACCGTTTCGAGACAGCTCCGGGCACAGCGGGCCGCGGACGGGAGAAAGACGTCCCCGCACCCCTTCAGCAACGTTTGCGGCCGCCTTCACAACAAGGGCCCGGGCGACGTTACGGCCACTCGACGACCGCTCCCGGGTCAGCGACCGGCCGGGACAGGGCGCCAGACGCACCGCCGCGACCTCGCGGCCAGGCAGTCGGCAAAGTTCGGCCCATCGATATCCGGTCGCCACTCTCGCCCTCCTCGACTTGCGGTCCCGCGCTGATCAGCCATCCGGAACGCCGCCGTAAAACTGTTGGAATCTTCAATGAACCGTTCGCGCCCGTCAAGGCCATGATCTCGCAGGAGATACGGCCAATCGCAGAGAGTTAGGCCCCAGGTCGTCATTTTCGCTTGCGACCTGGGGTTCTTGGCGAACCAGCGACAGGCGACCCCGCTCTCCCGGGAGAGAAATGTGATCCACGCCACTCCTTGAGTGACAGAGGTCTGAACCAATCGATCTGGTCGATGGCGACCAAATACGCCCAGAATGAAGCCTTCCGGGGCTGCAGAGGGTGGATCATCTCGGTTTTGCGCGGATCGTCACCAGCTTTGCACAGGCAAATCACCGGTTCGGTCGGCGACGGACGGCGCCCGTTTCCCGCCCCCTGGCGAGCAAGGCATTTACCGAGACTCTTCCGTGAGGCGGAAAAGGCATTGCCGTGTGTCGACCACCTCCTCGACGATGCCACCAGCCAAGAGAGGACGGCGGCCGTATTCATACTTCACATGGCCGCCTTCGCCAGGAATCGGTGGTGAATGCGCAAGTGGTGACCGACCAGGCCGAGCGGCCGGATCTGCGAATGCCAGGGCATCCGGTACTCAGGGTCCCTTGCATGATCGAGATCTGTCCGGATTCATCCGGTGAGGCCGAGGGCGGTCAGGGATCTGCGACAGTCGCGGGCGGTGTAGCGGAGGGCGGCGGCAATGTTGGTGCGACCGTCCTGACGGTGGACGCCGATGGCAAGGTTGCGCAGGCCGGCCATGACGCGTGGGAGGCGACCGGCATGGATCTTGGAGTCGTCCTCGCGGAAAGTACGGTCGCGGACGTGGTGCAGGAGATTTTCAGTCTTCCAGTGCCCTCTGATCCAGGCCGCGAGCTGGGGGCCGGTCGCTGTGCCGGGCGGCAGGCTGGTGACCAGGTAGACGCGCTCGATGGTGAGCCTGCCGCTGGTGAAGTCCTTTCTCCAGCGCACGACTTGCAGGGCCTGGCGTGCGTCGGGGTAGTCGAGGTGGGCGAAGGCGACGGTCTTCAGCCGCCGGATCTCCAGGCGGTGGTGAGCGCGGGTGCGGTCGTGGTGGTCGAGCGTGATCTCGCGCCAGGGCAGGTGACGGACACGGTCGAACAGGGCGGGATGGCTGGCCTTGACCTGGGCGATGTAGTGGGCGCCACGAGCGCGGAGGTAGGTGCCGTGGGCGTGCTGGGTATGCAGCGCATCGGCGGTGATGACCGTGCCGGTCAGGTCGATGCTGTCCAGCAGGGGCTGGAAGGCGGGGGTCTCGTTGCTCTTGTCGGCGACCTGGCGCTGGGCCAGGACGTGACCGGCGTGGTCCATCGCGGCGAGCAGAGTGACATACGGGGTGGTGGCGGTGCGTGAGCCGCGCAGGACCTTGCCGTCGACGGCGATCGCTCGCAGTCCGGGG
>Ga0307515_10017670_pt1 | contig 12972 bp, 10 predicted proteins | sample 17_EM_MG_FD_194513 | JGI IMG/M metagenome (GOLD analysis project Ga0307515, IMG submission 194513) | Populus trichocarpa ectomycorrhiza microbial communities from riparian zone in the Pacific Northwest, United States - 17_EM | ecosystem: Host-associated > Plants > Roots > Unclassified | place...
AATATCAGCATTTTGCAACCATAAAAAAGTGAAATGAGCTGAAATCGTTTGAAATCTAAAACCTCTGAAACCTTTATCCAGCAATATTTTCAAAGAACTATTGTATAAGTTAACGAGACGCTAGTGAAGATGACTAAGTAATTCATTTAAGCTTTGCGGTTACTGTGCTCGTAACGCTTGACAGCCTGAAGGTTTGATCTTTCCTATTTTATGGAATTTATCCGCGATCACACTCTAAAAGATCACAACACGGCCTCAGACATTTATTGTCTTTCGATCAAGTGAGACATGAAAAAAGTAGTTATAAGTAGCAGCACCAATTTTATTGAAGTTGGCTTGCATTAGAATTAAATCAAGTAATAAGACAAAACCTATAAATATGTAGCCCGCAGCACGATCTAGCGCAAATTTCCCGGAAAAAAGAGGATGAAAATCGCAGGGGCCTTTCAGGGGGCCTGTTGAATTTTCGGAAGTGCAAGATATTGATTTATAAAAAGTTGTACCACCCGGTTTGAATCCAGTCCGGATCATATGAGACAGATGTTACCGGTTTATTTAAACCAATAAAAAGTAACGGAAAAATCCTACTTTTAATATCCCAGGTCGACCTCCCTTCTAAACGCATTGTGATTGGAACATCCGAATGAGAAACTATAAATTTTCATTTTAAAATTTACAGTTATGAAAAAAAATTATTCGGGAACGAAGCTTTTCATGTATCTGCTATTTTCTGTTGTCTTCAATTTTTCTGTAAAGGCCAGCATCTATCCTTTCTCCCTTACCTATTCAGGCGCCAATGAAAACCCTCCCAATGCCTCTGCGGCAACGGGAACTATTACAGGCACCTTTGATGATTTTACAAACAGGATATTCTATACCGTTAGCTTTAGCGGATTAACCACGAATACAACAGGGGCCCATTTTCATGCACCTGCGGCTCCGGGCGCTAATGCTGGTATTATTATCCCTTTTACCGGCTTCCCGGCTGCTACGTCGGGTACTTACTCTGGTTCTGCTGTTGTTACAGACCTTCAGAAAACACAGCTTTTTGCAGGTTTGTGGTATGCCAATATTCATTCCTCTACTTATCCCGGAGGAGAGATCAGAGTACAGGTGGTTCTTGGCGCCGCTTCCACCACCATCTATTCTTTTAGTCAAACGTATAGTGGCTTAAATGAAGCGCCGCCTAATTCATCTACCGCAACAGGCACCGTAATGGGTACTTACAACAGCAGTACTAACAGGATATTTTATACGGTTAATTTTAGCGGATTATCTGCCAACGCCAGCGGGGCCCATTTTCATGGCCCTGCAGCCCCGGGTTCAAATGCACCTGTACTGGTGCCTTTTACCGGTTTTCCTGCGGCAACATCAGGAACCTATTCAGGTTCTGCCGTGCTAACGGATCTATGGGAAACACAATTCCTTTCCAATTTATGGTATGCAAATATTCATAGTTCCGTTTTTCCCGGTGGCGAGATCAGGACACAGATTATTCCTCAGCTTCCACCTGTTATTACTTGTCCGGCTAATATTGTGGCCAGCAATGATGCAGGCCTTTGCACTGCATCGGTAACTTTAAACACCACCGCTACAGGCATCCCTGCCCCAACAATCGTTTATACCACCGGTGCCACTGTTATTACATCACCCCATACTTTTCCTGCAGGCAATACTGAGGTTAAAGCAACCGCTACCAATACGGCAGGAACCACAAGTTGCACTTTCACTGTAAAGGTGAATGATACAGAAGCTCCGGTTATCCAACACTTGTCTGCAAGCCCCGGCAACCTGTGGCCCGCTAATCATAAAATGAACGATGTAGCAGTTAATTATACAACTACCGACAACTGCCCCGGGTCTGCAGCTTGTGCCATTTCGGTTACCAGCAATGAAGCTACCAACGGTATCGGCGATGGTAATACGTCGCCAGACTGGGTTGTAACAGATGATCATCATGTACAGCTCAGGGCCGAAAGGGCAGGAAACGGAAATGAAAGGATTTATACCATAACCACCACATGCCATGATCAGTATGGCAATACCAGCCATAGCAATACAACTGTAACTGTACAACGCGATGCCGGCAAGTCTGCCAACAGGGAAATGTCCGGAATAAATGCTGAAGCTGCGGTTGCGGGCTTGTCAGTAAAAGTGCTGGGCAATCCCGCCAGGAATTATTTTACGTTACAAATTCAAACAAATAATTCAGATAAGATCAGTATACGTGTATATGATATTTACGGACGGATGCTTGAATCTAAAAACAGCCTTGCAGGCAGCAGCCAGTTGTTACAGGTGGGCGCTAATTTAAAAACCGGCTTTTATATGGTTGAATTAATACAGGGTAAACAAAAAACACAATTGAAACTGGCGAAGTTGAGATAATTGAAACCATTATTTTTTAAAAGCCGCCTCAACGTTTGAGGCGGCTTCTTTGTACCCATAGGCTAATGGCGTCCTCTGCCCTAGGCAGATAACAAATAACTATTTCAACGGCCGGGCCACTTCAACTAACAATACTTTCATAGTTGTTTTACCAACGTTTTTTACGGTGTGCGTGCCAGCCGGTGCAATAAACGCTACGCCTGTTTTAAAGTCATTGGTAAATTTCGTACCATCTTTTTGGGTAAACGTTGTTGTGCCGCCGTTAATTGCATACACTGCCGCGTCAGGATGAGCGTGCATGTTAGATAATTCACCGGGCTTGTAATTAGCCTCAATAATTCTGATGCCCATTGTATCGCGCATTAATTTGTAATGAGCAGCAGCAGCTTTTGTTGCATCCAGTGAAGCATCCAATGCAATGGTGCCCTGCGGACGGCTCACTTCCACCAGCAGCACTTTCATGGTTGTCTTACCAATATTTTTCACGCTATGGAATTCAGCAGGTCTTATGTTTACCATTCCTGTTTTCATTTCATTCACCATCCTTGCACCGTCTTTTGTGTAAAATGCAGCCGTACCTCCAGCAATTGCGTATATGGCATAGTCGGGATGCGAATGCATGGCAGATGAATCACCGGGTTGGTAAGTGGCTTCCACAATTCTTATTCCCGCCGAATCGGCTAACACTTTGTAAAAATTCGGAGCAACTGTTACATCGTCCGTAGCAACTTCTTTTACTGTTGCTGCTGGCTTAGCAGAGTCTGTTGCTGCTTTACTGGCACTGTCAGTAGCAGCCGGTTCTTCTTTTTTCTCTCCCTGGTTATTGCAAGCCATAAGAGACAAAGCAATGCCTAATGCCAAAATTAAACGGCGGTTTAGTTTCTGGTTCATAAGTTTTTTTTTAAAATGAGTGGATGGATGAGAGGGCGGACAAGCAGTTATTTCAAGAGTGGGATCGTTACTAAATCTAAGGAATATCTATAAATCTAACGCATATTATCATTGGCAACCCAAAAATTTTGCTTATGGTTAAGGGCGCTCTTTGAAAATGGGCGATTCATCGCTGTGACAGCTTTTGCGGATTCGGATATGAGTTATGTTCATAGCTTATGCAAGGTCGACTATGTCGAATTCGATTTTTTCATTAAACTGTAGTAAATTTTTCCCGTAAAGAATTCATGTCATCGCTGACTTTGATATCCAACACCTGAGCATACTGCTGGGTTGTAGCAATCTTTTCATGTGCCAACATTTTGGAAACTGTTTCAATAGGTACTTTGTTTGAAAGGGTCACAGTAATTGCAAAAGTGTGCCGGGCGACATGAAATGTCAGCGGGATTCTGATATCACACAACTCGGCAATTTCTTTGAGGTATTCGTTTGTTTTCTGATTGCTGCGAACAGGTAACACAACATTTTTCTTAAGACAATCCGGGTCATTCTGGTAGGTGTTCACGATTTTTTCTGCAGTAGGCATTTCCAGGTAGTCATTTATCGGCCGGGCCTCGTCGGATTTTCCTGTCACCCTATTCGCTTCAACAGACCATTTGGCGCGTTCGGCTTTTAGTTGTGTACTCATTTCCTTTTCAATTCCATTTACTGTGATGCGGAAATAGATTGGCATTGGACCGCCTGTAAAACCTTTTGGTTTCTTAAGATAAAAAAGTAAACCCTAGCTGTTTTCCATAATTACTCATTTTAAAGTGATAAAATTACCTTTCGAAAGACATGTTCAAAAGGAGTTCATCGCTCATAAAGTGTTAATAAATAGACTCTTGTGTTAAGCTGGGTGAGTATCTGACAAGTAGAGTAAACTCACCTTTTAACTCACCCAAAAACTGAGTAAACTGGAGTAAAAGCTGGTATGCTTAAAAATAAAAAAGCCTGCAATTACTTGATTTGCAGGCTAGCTTAATAATACTTTACCTAACTAAACAATAGGTGGCGGAGAGAGAGGGATTCGAACCCATCTCTGGACGTATTTATAATCAATTATTTAAATTCTGCAAAAACAACTACTCCACGGATCACTCCGCGAATAGCTAAAATTATAAGAACTGAACAACTATTGTAAAGATAAATAAAAATAGAATCCAATTGCTCGCGATTGGGTAGTGTATCAGTTTGAAATTTTTCGTGGGTTGATGGCGGTAAAAAAAGATTTTGCCCATCCAATATGCTCGGCATTATTAACTGTAATTACGCAAACTAGAATCTGCTTGTTTGATTTCTTCATCCCTTTAAGACACCATCCATTGTCAACTTCGGCTACCGTTTGTGTGTTAATATTGGTATCTATTAAAGATGAAGTATTTCCATCATAATTTAATGCCGAAAAGTAAATTATCTTACTAGCATCTTCGTCGACATATTGTATGGAATCGGTATTTAAAATTGTTTTAAAATCAGATATGTCGTCGATGTGCCAGTCTTCAAGAATTGTTCTTTTTTGTTTTTTTATTTTGAAGAAATTAAACATAATTTGGTATTATATTTTTAAGGCACGTTAATATTTTATGGTTAAATATAAATAAAAAAACCGCTTATAATTTTACACAGAACAATTGCAATAGGCCAACTTTGCAAACATGTTGCAAGATACTTGTAAAAAATATTGCCGGAAGACAAATATTGAAGCATATCCTGGCCATATGTTCGTGATAATTACAATTTTATAACATTACTTGTCACAATGGCTTGAATTTCTTCAACCTCAACATTATGTTTCTCACAAAGCTTTATTAATTGCCGTACGGTAGCACGCTGATTCCTTAACTGTTGATCTATCTTGAATATCTATCGAATCACCAGGGCCCGGGAAAAAAGAATTACGGATCCAACAACGATAAAAAAAGTAGTGAGGCAAGCGCCATGGAAGCATCCATTATAATAGGGGTACTATTAGCGAGGGTAAATTCCTTTTCATGTTGCGCAATATAACAAAGGGGAAAAGGTTAAAAATTAAGACAAAATTTTTGTATGAAAGAGAGTCACTGAATGTAGATGACATGAAGGATGCCGCTGCCATTATTGTTGAGTGCAGTTCTCTACTACATAGGCTGCCGGGGCTATAGATGTCTCAGCCTTGGAGAAGCTGAAAATTAATTGAATCATCACTTACCGCTTTATGAATTGTTTGTGTTCATTGATAGTTGCTCCCTGCAATTTCAGATAATATACACCCTGCTCCAAATTGTTAACATCCACCACTATCGTTGTGTTACCAGTAATTTTTGCCGGCTTTTGCATTACCGTTCTTCCAGCGTTGTCTGTGATGATTATCGTTAGGTTTTGGACAATGCTATTGTTTATGACCAGGTGAACTTCGGTGCTAACTGGGTTGGGATACAGCAAAATACTTTTGCTTTTTTCAACCGCAAGTGCAATTGTTCGGGAGTTCCTAAAGTGACTATCATGATCAATCATTTTAACACGATAGTAAATAATTCCTGGTCCGGGTTCATTCACCCGCTCATCAATGAATGAATATATATGGGTTCCGGCAGTATTTGCAGCCTGCACCGCACCAATGCTGGTAAAAGCAGTGCCGTTAAAGCTTCGTTCTATTACAAATCTTGCTGTATTTGTTTCGTTATCCGTCTTCCATGTCAACTGCGCGTTGCCGTTATTCAGTCTGCCATTGAATTCAAGCAGGGTCAAAGGCAATGCAGTTAATAATTTGTTTGCTACATAGAATGAGGAAAAAGAGTTGATGCTGGCCGTTAAAACATAGTCACCACCCCATTGGGCACCTGTTGCAGAAACCGGAATGGCAGTAGATTGAACAAACGACTGGCAGAGCTCACTATTTTTAAAAAAACCTACATCATTGATGTTGGAAATGCCGGATGGATCACCAATTGAGTTAACTGCATTTTTTAATGCTTCATATTCGGAGGCCTTTATATAAATGCGGATATCAACCGGCGATACCGGTTGAAACTGGGGAGTAATGGTAAGGTTTCGGTCGAGGTACAACCTTTTTGCATTATCCTCCCGTACGGGTCCGTTGTTAATATAAGCCGATGATGTAATGGTGCCGAGGTTATTTCCATTGGCCTTGATTTCTGCCACAGCGTCCCCATGACTGTCTGTAATAGGTATCCAAATATTGTTATTGCTGTTATCGATGGCAACCACCGGGAAGCTCTCGCAGGAGTTGGCTATGCCGTTGGCAGGCGGGGCGGGTGCAAGTGCCAATGTGCTGCCATATTCAAAACCGCAACATTTTCCGGGCGTTGGTGTAAAATTTTTCTTTATTGTGTAATTGTTACTCACCGGATCCCACTGAAATAAAACGCCGGCGTTGCTGGCTCCCCCGCGCCCGGTAGCGCCATAAAAAAAATTGCCACTCTGTATAAGGCTGCCAATGACATTATACCCGATTGTTTCGTTGAAATCAATTTTCTTTGTGTAAATATTTGCAACCGGATCCCATTCAAATAATACTCCATAAAGATTGAAATCTATTTGCCGGGACATGCCATAGAATTTGCCATCCTTGTATGTCAAATGCCCTACTGGATTAAAACCCGTTTCCCGTTCCAGGTCTATTTTTTTTGTATAAATGTTTGTAGCAGGGTCCCACTCAAATATTACACCGCTGTTGTTAACGCCACCACTGATAGTAGTTCCATAGAATTTATTATTAAGCATAACAAGTTCATTGGGATTTGACCCTGTATTATTCTCAAGATCAATTTTTTTTGTATAAATATTTGAAACGGGATCCCATTCATAGATAACGCCCGCATTGTTATCACCGCCATATTGCATAGTTCCGTAAAACTTACCCGCATACAATACCGGTGAACCCACCGGGTAACTTCCTGTAGCTGCTGTACAAGTGATCTTTTTAGTGTATATGTTGGCAACCGGATCCCATTCAAAAAGTTGTCCGTTGGATGGAAAATCGCCTTCGAATAAGCTTGCATAAAATTTATCCTGGAATTCCGTCAAGGCGCCATATGTGCCCGTAGTACCGACAACAATATTTAAATCAAGTCGTTTTGTATAAGCGCCGGTACTGGCATCTATTTCAAAAATCACTCCGGAACCGAAGACACCCCCGTCCCTTGCAATGCCATAAAGCTTGTTGCCTTTGAGTGTCAAATCAGCTGGAACTGCACCAGTGGATTTAAAAAAATTTTCTTTTACTGCATAATTGTCCGTCGCCGGATCCCATTCAAACAATACACCCAGACCGGCCGAGCCACCGCTTAACGTCGTACCATAAAATTTTCCGTCAATTAATGCCAGCCCGGTTTGGGCGTCAATTCCTGTAGCCAGGGCAAATGCTCTTTTTACGGAGTAACTGTCGCTTGCCGGATCCCATTCAAAAATTTTCCCGGCGTTTGCTGTAACCCCATATAATTTTCCGTCTTTTATCGCCAGTATAGTACCCGGGTGGCCACCATCCCCCGCAGTAAAGCTGTGTTTTAATAAATAAGTATTTGTAATGATATCCCACTCAAACAGCGCACCGTTATTTCCAAAAGCCCCTCCGCGTGCAGTAAGTCCGTACATCTTTCCTCCCGCTTCCACCAATGTTCCCCCGGCCATGCCTCCGGTTGCAGTGGCAAGATCAATTTTTTTATTATACGCGTTGGTAGTGGGGTCCCATTCAAAAATTACACCCACATTGTTAACCCCGCCTTCCCATGTTACTCCATAAAATTTACCGCCCCGCAACGTAAGCGATCCGTACGGATGGCTGCCGCCGGCTACTGCCAAATCAACTTTTTTAACAAAAATATTCGTGGATGGATCCCATTCAAATATAGTACCCGACCCATTTGCGCCGCCGGCAGATGCAAGTCCGTAAAGTTTGCCATTGTACAATGCAAGCCGTCCATAGGGTTGCGCTCCACCAGCTGTATTAAAATCATATTGCCTGGTATAAATATTGGAAACAGGATCCCATTCAAATATAACACCCAGGTTATTGGCGCCTCCCTCACTGGTGGTGCCGTAGAATTTGCTTCCTGCCAGATAAAGCTCAGAAGGTTTGCGACCATTGTTTCCGTTCAAACTGATTTTTCTTGTATAAACACCTGTCACAGGATTTAATTCAAAAATTACTCCTGCGTCTGAATCACCTCCAAATAAAGTAGTGCCATACACTTTCCCATTAAACTCAGCGGGCACAGAACCCGGATAGTAGCCTGATGAATTGAGAAAGCTAAACTGGTAATCCTCAATGTAATTATTCCCCGCAGCATCTGTGTGATAAATATACCCGAGATTATCGGTGCCCCCATCGGCGCCAGTTCCCCAAATCCGGTAGATGCCCTGGCACTGCAACGTGTAAGTACTTGCGAGGATAGCTAACAGTAAAACTATTGTTCTCATTAGTAGTAATAATTAAACAAAATCAAATTATTCGCAATTATACTCAAATACCATTTAATAAACTAACTTTTGCCATTTGCATTCACGAAGCTATCATTCTACAATTAACTACAATACGCACCCTGTCTGTCGCTGTTGGGTCATATCATCCATTTTAAAAGAGGATAACATGGTATATTGATACAGATCAAGGACCTGTTGACCAGCAGGTGCTGGGGCTGGATTATGCCTATACGGTACAGGGTTGGTTAAAAGGGGTCAACAGCAGCAGCCTGCAGTCTAACTACGATATGGGCAGGGACGGCGATACGACCTGGGCCAACCGTTATGTGGCGAGGGATGCATTTGGTTTTAACCTGAATTATTTCACAAATGATTATAAACCAATCAGTAGTACTGCTATTCCTTTCCGGGGTATAGTGCTTATCTTGGTACCACCTATAAACCGCTGTTCAATGGCAATATCAGTTCGATGGCGGTGAATATGGGCCAGTTTAATAACCCTATGCTCAACGCTTATACATATGACCAACTGAACCGCCTGACAGCAATGGATGCGTTCAATGGACTCAACCAGTCCACCAACAGCTATAGTGGTTTAACTGCACTTAATGATTACAAAGAAAGGATTGGCTATGATGCAAATGGTAATATCCTTCAATACTTAAGAAACGGAGTCAGCAGTGTCAACCTGACCATGGACTCACTAAGCTACAAATACAACCGCGACGGGCATGGACGACTGTTGAATAATCAGCTGAATTACGTGCGTGATGAAATCAGCGGCAGCAGCTCCCACAGTAGCAATTACACGACTGACATAGACGACCAGGCAAGCAATAGTTATGGATATGATGCTATTGGCAATCTGATAAGGGATGATGCGGAAGGTATTACTAACATTAGCTGGAGCGTCTATGGAAAAATAAAGGAAATACAAAGGACGGCCAATGTTGGAAATCCCACAACGAATGTCAAATATACCTATGATGCTAGGCGGTCCACAAAATCAAATCCGGAAAATATAAGTTCCCGGAATATGAACTGGTTGGCGAAAAACAGCTATTCAATTAACTTACAATTCGGGCGGCAGAAAAAATTGCTCAGGTTTAGATTTATCATCTGGCTTAATCTGGTCAACTTTTATTTTTTCTATAAATAATTTATTCGGTGGCACAGGGTTTAAAACTGACTTGATACTTCTTTCAATTCTATCCGGGTCGGTATCTTGAATATAAATTGACCTTTCCATAAAAGATTGAAGTATTACTCTATCTGCGTCACGATTAAAAAAAGGAAATGAGTAGCCAATAATTACTAATGCGGTGCTGTTTTGAATGCTGTCGTGAATTTTAATTAAGTGTTTATTAGGATTGCCTTTGTCATATTTTTCATCCCACGCAAACCTTAGCATTGACCTGTATTCTTTTTGATGTCTGGTTGACAGATAATAAATTCTGATCAACCTGGCCATGAAAGTCTCTTCTGACATTATATTAAAGGTGTCGAAAGCATGTTCCTGATCCCCGCCGTTACGATTTTCTAAACCTGTAGTTCCGTTTAGCTTAAATATACTGAAGGTATTGGGGTTCATATGAGATACATCTGTATCCCATGAATAAACTTTTAATGCTTGTTGGTTTGATTTTAAATCTGCATGAGTGGAATATGCTTAATATGCTTTTTCAAATTGAATATCATAATTCCAGGACAATATTCTAATATTATCATTCACTGGCGACGCTGACTGGCCTAGTATTGCTGCAAAAAAGGTATCATAACGTTCATCTTTCCTGTCGCCTCGTTGCTCATACATAAAATAGAGAGAAAGAATTATTTTCAGCCAATAGTAATCATTCCAACGTTGCTGAATTGTCAATTTTTTTGCAAAAGTATCAACACTGGCATGAGCCTTTATATCTGGCAAAAAAATATTGACAAGTTCAATTATTTCCTTTAGAATTTCTGCATAATTAAATTGTGGGAGGTCGGGTAGGCTGGGAACCTGGCCATCCAATAACTTTTGAAGTTCATCCCGGAACTGTTCAAATCGCGAATCAAATTCTTTTACAACTGGGAGACATTGACAACTTGCACCGGCTCCAAATAGATAAGTAACATTGCCCATCGTTAAATATTTAAACAGAAATTGCCACCAATTCTGCCACCCTGGAAAAGAAAAAGCCTTACAACCGTTGCTGGGTAAGGCTTTCATGGTACAGTACAGCGGAGAGAGAGGGATTCGAACCCCCGGAAGCTTGCACTTCAACGGTTTTCAAGACCGCCGCATTCGACCGCTCTGCCATCTCTCCGCGGCAAATATATGTTGGCAGGTTTACTTAACAAAAAAGTTATTTATCAGCATTTTATTGGCTGTTTCTCAGGCAGTAAGGGGCAAAGACCGCCTAAAAATAAATTTGCAAAGCCGGTAGTTCAGGAGCCCTGTTCAAACAGTCCCAAATGGTGAAAAAAAGGCGGGATACTGATGGAGTTGGGGTTATGGATATGCCCTAATCCACCGTTACGATCACCCGTTGATACCGGGTGAGCCGGGGACTGCCCGTATCGGTCACATCCAGAATAATGTGAATAGTATTGCCTTTTTGCGCATCAGCCGGTACAGTAAAAGAGGACTGTTGTTGGGTGGGATTTGTAAGGGCAATCTTTCCGCCGTAGCTATCTGCCTCTTCATATTGCCACCATTTGCAGTCCACCGGATTATTATCCGGATCCTTAACGGAACAACCCAGCTTTACCAATTCGCCCGGTTGTGCATGCAGGTTAGCAGCATGTTGCAGTGCCGGTACCGGTGCATGGTTGGCAAGTGCATAAGATTTCACACACCAGTCGGCCCGCGCAGCAAAGTCATTTTGCAATGCATCAATCCATCTCGTCTGCGGAAAAGAAGCATCCTGTTTTTGCGTATATGGATTGTAATCGGTAATTGTTTTACCATCTTCCCAACGCCGCGGGTTAGTGGCGCTTTGCACCATTCTACCGCCCCAACCACCGAAAGAAGCATCTTCCCGGCTCCGCAAGCCTACATCTACCAGGTAAAAAAATGCCGGTGAATCACCTTCCGAAATAAAATCATATTGGCCCATGGACAGCTTGCGGGCTTCAGCCGTATCGCCCTGTGTATGTTCCGGGTCACCGGCAATATGCTGTCCATCTCCCCACAAAAAATATCCTGATAACAACGGCCCATGATTGTGTTTGATGTTTTCGGCCATCCATTTTCCCCTCATATACGGCTGTAAGGCCGGCGGCACTACCCGCGGCCAGGGATATGCCAAGCACCAGAACTGATCTGCATTGTACATGACCTTTATACGGGGCCAGTGCGGCGCAATGTATTTTTTGTAGGTAGCATCCTGGTCGAGCACGGTATACAAAATGGCTTTCTCACTGATCTTTTGGTTGATGGCATCCCATTGCGGCTTGTCGCGGTAATCATCTTCTATAGACTGAAGTGCCCTGGCAATGGTATTGGTGCCGCCCCAAACCTGCAGGTATACCGGCCCGGGTTTGTCATCCAGCAATATTTTTTTTATAAAATCGGAGCCTTCTGTGTTGTGATCCATTGATCCTTCGAAATCGATATTGCCGGTCTTTACAATGCTTTTTAAATAGGGTGGTGCGGGATAATTTTTATCATGCAACAACAGGTTGTTGTATACCAGTGCATATTTATCGATGAAAGACTGCATCCAGTCTGTTCCGGGCCAGCGCAGTTCGGTTCTTTTACCATACCGTTCCGCGGTGTATTTCATTTCTGACGTAAATAGTGTGCCTTTGCCATCGCCCTTATAATGCCATTGCGAACTGCTGTACACCAGCCCTTCAATATTGAATTCGTTGGAGTATAATAAAAGGCGGATAAAAGAATCCTGGTCATCTACTTCGCCGTCTGTGGTAATGATGGTGCGCAGCCGTGATAATTTTTGCTGCGCAGCTACAGTAGTATAAACAAAAATGTAGCATAACAGGGCAATAAAGGGTTTATAAAACATATGGCGACGTTTGTAATGAAAGTAAACATTTATTGCTTCGCCGCATCAACTCATTTAAATTAATAGTTACTAAACGAGGCTCGCAATGACGCCGCAATGACGTCGCAATGACGCCGCAAAGGAGGTTCGGCGTCATTGCGAGCTGCCAGCAGCTTTTTATAAGTAACAGGGGTTAACGGCAGCGAAGCAAACTGAGGACCGCATCTGCTACCGGTTGCAG
>Ga0307515_10017671_pt1 | contig 12970 bp, 6 predicted proteins | sample 17_EM_MG_FD_194513 | JGI IMG/M metagenome (GOLD analysis project Ga0307515, IMG submission 194513) | Populus trichocarpa ectomycorrhiza microbial communities from riparian zone in the Pacific Northwest, United States - 17_EM | ecosystem: Host-associated > Plants > Roots > Unclassified | place...
CACCGCGGGGGTGACAGGCGTGCACATAGAGGGTCGAACCCGGGACGGGGGCGGAACAAGTCACACGGTTGACCACAGCAGCTAGACCCTCAAGTGCACTGCATATCACTCGTCGTAACTGTGTTTGTTTTATTACTAACGTAAAAGTTAGCGGAAAACAAACGCATCCATCTCTGATAGTCTATTCTAGAATAAAATTCTTGCAAAAGAAAAGACTAGGATAAGATGATTGAAAACTTGAGAGGGAAGTCGGGAATAAGATTCTTGCAAGCCTTAAAAAAGGTCTTCCTTGGAGCAGTTACGACGAAGAACAACATTTTCTTTCTTTCACATCACGGCAGCCATGCAAATCGAATACGAGTGATATGCAATTACCTGCTTGGTAGAACTTCATAAGCTAAATATGAGAATTGCCCTTTAATTTAATTTTTTACTGGTATATTTTTTTTTTTTAGTTTAACGTGGGTGTTCGGGCAGCTTGCGCGCACCTCGACTAATTCCACGAGCCCTGAAGTTAACGACCATGTAAGCCTCCAGTAGCCACCATATGAGCAACCACAGGGCTCGAATCTGAGATCACAGAGAGAACAAATCTCTTAATTCCAAACTTTTACTCGTATATTTTTAGACTTTGGTTTTGGTTGCTTTTGTTCCTATTCGGTTATATTCTATTTGGATTACTTTGGATTTTTTTTTTCCGAGTAGATGACTCAATATATTCTTACACTACAACGAAAAAGGCTTAATTAAATCAACTTTTTTAAAAGATGTTTTATTAGAAAATACTATATCACTCATACAGAACTCCCCCCGCATGAAAGCATGGCCCTATATATTCTCTAGTTAATTTTTATTAACACTAACAAATAAACTAAAAAATTTAGGAAAAACATTGTTCATGTATACTGATAATGAATCTCCGGTCATTGAAATTCTTACCTCTTTTCATTTTAATTGAATTTTATTTATTTTCAATTGCATCTTAAATTATGTTTATATAGTTTTATTTATTGTTATCTTCTTTAATTTACATGTTATCAAATGTGTCACTAAAGGTTTCGATGTAAAATTAGAGAACAATTTACAAAAACTAATTTTTTATTGCTCTTAAAGCTAAAATTAAAAGATGAATGATCAAAAATTGATATTTCAAAAAACAAAAAACTTTTTTTTATGTGTATGTTGTTCAAATGGCATAGAGAAGTTTAATTTGGTCCCTCATGATTCATTATTTTTCATATCCGGTCCTTCTTCTTTAGGCTTTTTATATTTCAGTTCATAAGTTTATTTTTGGTCCCTCATGATTCATTATTGTTAATTGTTTTTTATATTTTTATATTTCATATAGAAATTATTTATTTATGATTTTTTTAATTTTTTATTCAAACTTTGTTTTAATATTATGATAAATTTTATTTTAAAAAACAATACTTCATAAAAAAGACATGTCTTCGTAAAAAAAAAAAAAAAACATATGAACAAGAAAAGAAGGTTTTGATTAGAGATATATATATTTTTACTCTGAATTTCCAATCAATAATTTTTTTTCCTAATTTCTATTTTAACTGCCTTCGTTTTTTTTACAATATGTCATACCGCTAACAAAAATAAATGTCTTTAAATAAAAACATTAATAAAGAATAGAATTTTAATTAACTGTCGCTTGATATTGGATTTGATGCATTTAAAAATATAACAAATATTTTTGGATGTATGACTCCAAAACAATTGTACATACAAAAAGTATATATATCTAACTTTCGCTTGATATTGGATTTTTTATATAAAATATTTATATGATAGTTTGCATGTTAGATTTCTAATTTATATATAATATTTATTATATGACTAGAATGCATGTTAATTTTTTGTGTAAGAGATTACAAGTTTTACTTATTTAGATACTTTTGCATGAAATTTATAATCTAAACAATTGTGATTCTTTTTGTTTAATCTATAACTGAAAACAAATATTTTACCAAAATGTTTTCAAGAATTACTGTTTAAAAATGTATGTATTATATTTCATAAGATTTCAAGAATATTTTGATAAGTCTTTATCTTATTAAAAAATAAGATGTTTTCTAATTAGAAATCATACAAATTTATCAAAGATTTGTTATTAAATTATAATCCAAAGCCTCACTTCTTTTAAAAAGTTTTGAAAAAAATAATAATCAAGATTTACTCTTTTGTTTTTTTAAGGTACGGTTCCAAGGCAACAGTGTCAATTAGCATAAATTCCAAGCAAAGGAGATCCGTTTCGCAGCTTTATAGAGACTCCACATACAGAGAGAGTTACAGCATTTTGTCAACATACTCTCTCTCTCAGTCTCTCACCGAGACACTACAAGCTAATGACCGATATTGAACAAATCCTAGGAGACCTGAACAAGGACTCCTTTGTTTCCCTCTTGAAAAACATCATTGGGGAGTCCAAATATGTCCAGAACAACCCACCAGAGTTGATCCCTGAAGAAGACAGGGTTGTCACACATGTATTGAATTCTCTTCTCCCCTACAGCACCACCACTAGAGGAGGTCCCTTGATTGTGAATCATGTCTCTTGTTTCCCTAAAAGAGGCAATCTTATTGTGGAGTACCCTGGTACAGAACCAGGAAAGATCTTGTCTTTTGTTGGCATGCACATGGATGTTGTTACTGCTAATCCCAATGATTGGGTTTGTTCCTTCCTTTCTTTTTTCTTTTCTTGTTTATTGAAGTGGGGTTTGTTTGATTTTGAATTGGTTATGAGAGTTTTACAATTTCCTCATGAAGTTGTTGCTGAATTTTATTTGGGTTCTCATGTTTATGTGGTGTGGCTAAGGTTTCAATTGCATTCAAACTTACATTTTTCAGTTTAAAGTTTACACCTTTTGAGTTATTAATTACAAAATTTGAACCGGGTTTGTTTTGGTTTGAAATATTGTAATTTTATCTCAGGAGAAGATTTCGATATTTTTGCTCAGTCATTGTTTAACACTGAATGCAAAATGATGGTGATTGTTTTACATAGGAGTTTGATCCATTTTCGTTGAGCATTGATGGGGAAAAACTTCGTGGCCGTGGAACCACGGATTGTTTGGGACATGTTGCTCTTGTGACTGAACTGATGAAGAAGTTGGGGGAGACGAAGCTGAAATTGAAGTCAACAGTAGTTGCAGTCTTTATAGCCAATGAGGAGAATTCTTCCATAACAGGGGTCGGTGTGGATGCACTTGTGAAAGATGGTCTGCTCAATAAGCTGAAGGGAGGCCCTCTGTAAGGAACCTACAATTTTGCAGGAAAAGAAAGGGACATGTTATTATATAAATCATCTTTATGGTCTTGTTGATGTCTGTCTGAAGCTTCAGTGAAATTTAGTTTCATATTCTTCGTTTTTTTCCAAGGTATAAATTTGATCTAATCGATGTGATTTCGTGTTTGTAGATTCTGGATTGACACAGCAGATAAACAACCTTGCATTGGTACTGGCGGTATGATTCCTTGGAAACTTCACTTCACCGGGAAACTTTTTCATAGTGGTTTACCACATAAGGTATACTATCGCAATCTCTATTGTCTTATTAATTCAACTTGGAACTTTTTTCATGCATTTATTAACACTGGGGAAACTATTGCCACCTTTCTGATATAAATATATGAAACCTAAAAATTTTATGAATGGTTTGCTGGTTCTGCTTTTCAAAGAGGAATATTATAATGTAATACGTAAACCAATGTGTGTAATTTGGATAGAAATCAAAAACTAATGAACAATACTAATGCATAAACTGATGGCTTTTTCTAGTGGAATAATAATAACAGAATTCACTGACTTTTGACCGACTTGCACAATGAAGAAAATAAAATGCAACGTGCAGAAATTTATATTGTATAAATGGATTGTGTGATTAGAAACTAGAAATAGTAAGTGATGGAGTGAAGACGATAATATGCAACATGCAGAAATTTATATTGTAAAAGTGGTTTGCTGACTATTTCTAGTAGAATAATAAGAACAGATTTTTGCTGACTTTTGATTGGCTTGCACAATGAAGATGATAAAATGCAACATGCAGAAATTTGTATTGTAAAAGTGGTTTGTGTGATTGGAAACTAGGAGTAAGTGATGGAGTGAAGATGACAAATGCAACGTGCAGAAATTTGTATTGTAAAAGTGGTTTGTGTGATTACAAATTTTAAAAGAGCAAGTGGATGGAGTAATTTTCTTTTCATTTCCCTTTTTTGTTTACGCAAATAATGATAATTTAATAAAAATTGAATTGACATAAAACTCGGTTCCATTCACCATACCTATTATCCTGGTTCGGCGGGGTCAACTTGTATGTTTCTAGTTTGCGCATTCTTTTGGGACGAAATCATCTGAGTTGCTGTGATTTTAAATCACTTTTACCACTCCATCCCACATGGTTTTAAATCATCTATTTTGATCTAAATCACTTTGTATCTGTGTGGCCATATGCCTATCTTGGAAAAACCAAGATGTTATAATGACCACAGTTTGGATTATTGGAACTGAAATAATTACATATTTGAAAGGAACTTACATGACATGAGTTATTACCTTTTCGGAAGCAAGTACTGTTTTTCCTTTTCCTTTTATAGCATGACCAATTTTAGAGTATGTTGTGTGCACATGCATGTCTATGCAAGCTGGTATTAATTTGTATAATACTGACATGCATGTGGAAAAATACCTTTTCCCCACTTTCAGCTTAGCTGTACATGCTGCATGCATTGGTATAGAACAAGGTTGTTAAAATCGCGATTCAACTCGTATGATTTTACGAGTTAATATATACTTAACGTGCTGAATCGCTTTAAAAACTCGAAAATTGATAAAATCGGGTTGAAATCGATAAAATCACAAAAAAATCACGATTTTAATACCGATTTTACGATTTCAACGTAGGAAGAAATTTTGGGCCACTTTTTTTTTTATATCGAGATCTGCTTATAGCAGTTCAATGTTGAAAATTGTACTCGTATATGCTGACATGTCAATAATTACGTACTGCTGTCCATTACGTACTGCTTATAGAGTGAACTCCTTCCTTGACATCTTCAAGGGCATATATAGAAAAAAAAAATGGCCCAAAATAAAACGTGTGTTTTCTTCCTTATTTTTCTGTTACGACTGCAATTAATTTCTTTTTCATTATGCTCTTTGTCTATTTTATACTTGAACTATGAATGAATTTTTATTTGAACCATGTATTTTAAGGTGCTTGAACTATATATATAAAAAAAAATTCCTTACGATTTTACGATCCGAGTTTATTTTGCATTTTCTTTGCCGTGTCAAAAATGCGTTTTTGACAACCTTGGTATAGAAGTAGAAAGGAAGGTATCCAGTTTAAAGCATTTTGGATGATGAAGAGCGGATTTGAAAACAATTTCTGGAAATACATATAACCTCTTGACTGCTAATTCATTAATTTTAGAACCAGAAAATTAAGAATTTATTACTAAACTAGTTTCAATTTACAATTGACCCCTTACATGTTAGTTTCCCAGTTTTGAGAGTTTGCTAAAAAGACACGATTTTATGGCCCTTTGATGAGTATCTTTAAAGCAGTAGATTGTGCAGACATATCTAGATTTGTTTTATATAGATGATGATTTGCTCACAAAATTAAGTCAAATAAGGGACTTTCTAGTTTCATATGTGATATAAATTGCTCGCTACTTATGTCATTATAACTTTCTGAAACAATTGTTATGTAGAATATAAGATGGAGTGACATTTCCAATTTCTGCTTATTTTCTAATTTCAAGGAGTGTATTATTTGCAGGCTATAAATCCTTTGGAGCTGGGGATGGAGGCACTTAAAGAGATACAGTCTCGATTTTACGAGGACTTCCCACCCCATAAGGAAGAGCAAGTATATGGATTTGCAACACCATCAACAATGAAGCCAACTCAATGGAGTTGTAAGTTTTGTATCAGTATGCAATGATTTATTGTGGAAAGAAAATGCTTTAATTTCTGAAATCCATCTTTATTGTCGCAGATCCAGGAGGTGGGATCAATCAAATTCCTGCTGAGTGTACAATTTCAGGAGATGTCAGGTTCATAACTTTTTACAGAGATTTTTATACAAGCAACTGATATGAAAATGAAGTCTCACCATCTGTTCCTTTTCTTCTGTTTCAGGTTAACACCCTTCTATAGGTACGTTGCATGCCTTGTGTTAATCCCAGAGTCTTAGCACTTATAGAGCATGTCCTTGTAATTCTGATCTGGGTCTACTTTGTTCTGGATAACTCCAACATTTCTTTTTCCCAATAATATATCAGGTTTCTGATTTCCAATATTTTGATTATTTACAGTGTCAAAGATGTGATGGACAAACTACAAGAATATGTGGATGAAATAAATGAGAACATTGAGAAGCTTGACACAAGGGGCCCGGTTTCAAAATATGTCCTCCCAGAAGAAAACCTGAGGGGGAGGTGTGTCTTCTTTCTTGTTCTGTCACCTTGGATCTCCCCTGTTTCTGGGATGTAATTATTTTTGTTCTTAAGAATTATTTTTTTGTGTGCTATTCTCATTCATCATTTCAACCTCTTCCAGGAAGTTGTTATATATGTTTTTTTTTCCAACAGCCTTACTGTGACCTTCAATGAAGCGTCATCTGGAGTTGCCTGTGATCTTAAATCCCGTGGCTTTGAAGTGTTGTGTAAAGCAACTGAAAAAGTAGTTGGGCATGTAAAGCCTTACTCAATCACAGGGACTTTGCCACTAATTCGAGAGCTGAAAGTAAGACATATCTCCTTTTTTCCATTTTTCATGGTAACTTGCCTTTAAGTTTTCATCCGTTAGTTAATGTTTTTGGATTTTGTAGGATGAAGGTTTTGATGTTCAAACTACAGGCTACGGTATGATGCAATTGCTTCTTTTCATCCTTTATTTTTAATCTCACTGTATAAACTCAAGCCTTATAGATGCTAGGGTGTAATTAAGATTGTCGTTATCTGTCGAAGGAATTTGTGGGGCTAATTTACCCATATATACTTACTTCAGAATACATTAGAAACTTTGAATTAATCCACACTTTCCAGTCCGTAGTTTCATTTCATATCCTTCTTTCTTTGTTTTGTCCTTCTTGCCTTCAATCTCTTTAGAGCTCATTGGAAGAGCTTGAAAATTCACCATGAAAATGGTTAAGCATGTGGTGAATTCAGAAAGAACAAAAAAAAAGCAGTAGGATGGATGTACATTAACAAATTTTTGTGGCTGGTGTAATCATTAGGCAAATATGCAGGTGTTAATTTGGTTATCCATTAGGCAAATACACATTATTCTGCATTATTAGTCTTGTAGTTGAAAGTCTAAAAGGTGCATTTTGGTATCATCTCAACTTTGACAGCTTTGATTTGATTTTTTTAATTTTTTTTTTCATGTATGAAGCTGAAAGTAGCTTATTCTGAGAGTTTACTTAGTGCTTCCCTGAAGTTGTACTCTATGTTACAGGACAAACAAGATGCAAAATACAATAACAACTCACTATATAGGCTAGGGATTGAGCAACAAAGGAAACCTAGACCTACTGCATTCATTTTTTTGTCTAACTCGCACTCTTTTGGCTAATGATTTAGCCTTCACATGAGCATTTATTGAAATCTAGAGAAAGCTAGTCACCATTCCTTGAGAAAGGTCAGGTATCCAACATGAGGTGAAAACATCCCCTGGGAGATGGTGTTTCTAGAATCCAATGTGTAATATAAGAAGGCTACTTACCAGGTTTCTATCCGAGTCTGAGTGGATGCTCAAAAAATTTATCTCTGAGCTTTTACCAGAAATATGGTGTTGAAAGAGCTTTCTTGCACATGGACCTTAAAAACCCAACCAACCTATGGTATAATTCCATAAATATTACCATTGGAGACTCAAAAGTACTTGTAGTTGCCATTTTCTGAAACCTCTATTTAATTGTGGAGTTAAGGTTTTAAGTTCTTTTTTTTTTCAATGATTATTCTACTATTTATCAATTTGTCCTCAGCATCATGGTTAAGTGAATAGAAACTCGTTGAGTGGATGATCATTCATTCTACACCGAAACTCTTCATCCCTGTGCAGGTTTAATGGCCACATATCATGCCAAGAATGAGTACTGCCTGCTTTCTGATATGTGCCAAGGCTACCAGATTTTTTCCAGCATCATCAGTCAATTAGAAGCTTGATTTGCAACGAAGTGGATGTCATAACAATACCACCAGATTCTAGATGAGAAGCGTGTTATGTTAAAGAAATAAATGACTATCATGTAAACTCTGTTAATTTCTAGTTTTGAAGGGCATCCAATATGCTTCTTTTTTCTCTTTTTCTTTTTTTTTTTCGAGTTGCCCCAGCTTCCTGGAAATTGGAACGTGATGTTTCCAATATATATCTGGATTTTGTTCCATTTATAGTTTGTCCTTGGCTTGTAGTAGATTTGGCACTTGGACATTAAGCGATGATTCTCATATCCAGCATTCCTCGCATTGAGCTCCCCTGGCAGGACTAGCTGCGTGGATGTGTTCTCTCACTAATTTGGGTGTATCTCGAAATGGGTAAATCCTAAACTAGCTCATTTTTCGTTCTTTCTTTCTTCAGGTTCTGGACGAGGAAGCTCATTGATTCTCTTGATTTTATCGTTATGTAATTTTCTAGGATTTTGTATACATGTAAGCTCAAGTCACGACTAAATACTAAAATGTACATATCGCTAAATTATGTCATGATATTAGACAAGTAATTTTTAAAGTTTTTTAAATTTATTGAATTTTTTTTTTTAACGAGGCACCTGTATGTATATAAAATGTCATGCTCAAGATTTTTTATGATTCTTTAGCTTTGTCAAATAAGGCTGAAAATTAGCAATAGCGTGGAGTTCAAGATTCGAAAGATTAATCATAAGTTATTTATCTTTAGTTGCTTCATAGGTTAATCATAAATTACAAATTCTTTTCCCCCTACGTTGTATTATCTATAAGTTATAAAAAAACACTCCATGCAAGCTCGGATACTTATCTAGCGTGTTAGTGAATCTTAAAAACTTTTCAATCTCGAAACAAAAAATCAGTAATTCGGCCCTTGGATTATTTATTACTACTTTATATTAATATATCCTTCCAACATGGCTGTTGAATTTTGTTTAAATGTGCGTGCTTTTTTATTAGATATAGAGACAAAAGCACAACTAGAGTGCGCTGAAATCATGGCTAAAATGGAGCTGGAAATCATGGTTATATTTCTACCATTGTTGGTAGAAATCTTGGTTGAAAGTGAAAAGTTTGTCCCCCGTTTATAGTCATAATTAGAGGTAAGAAGAATCATAATAAATACAGCCAATTGAAGCAGCGAGTGAGAGAGAGCTTCCATAGTAGAGGGTGAGAGAGATATGAGATAATTACAAAATGAGTGGGAGTTAAGTTGAGTAGAGTTCCTCCTCCTTTATTATTATAGATTTGTATTTTCTTTCCATATATTGATATTGACTGCTCCGTGGATATAGATGAATTATTGAACCATGTTAAAACTTTGTGTTTTGGGTCTACATAATAATCAATCGATCCTAACAATTAGTATCAAAACATTAGATAAAGAAAATAGTAGGTGTTTGATTTTTACCCAATAATAAAATGGTCCAAAATATGTTTTAAACATACCATTATAAAGAGAAGACTGAGATAAACACAACATAAAAGTTGCATGCATAATAGAATCCTAGAGAGACTATATGTGCCTTCATATATTGAGGAAAGGGTTAACCGCGTGCCTTTTTTACCTGGACAATTGGCTCAACATGAATACCAATTGACCAAACCTGGATACTAGAAGATGATGTCATTTATTATGTCATCCTGACATCAATATAGGTTTAGTCGGCATACATGTTAGTAAGAGCGTTCCACCAACCATGTTATTGAGCCATAAGCCGAGCCGAAATGAGTTGAGGCAAGTCATGGGTGAGTTGAGCCGATCCATGAGATTATGGTAGAGATTGAGTACAATCAATCCTATATGCAACTAGATTTGTTATTTAATTTAGGCTACCCATTAAGCTAGATTCTTGTTGAACAAATCTAAGCTGTCTAAAATGCGATTTAGACGAGTTCTCAGCTAATTTAAGTCTAGATGCAATGATGTGGTCCAATTGTCGAGAATTGGACTAGAAATGGTGGCAAACTAAATTATGATGGATTGCCTTTATAAAAGTCATCTAAAGGTCATCTTAGTAGGCAATAATGTTGAAGAAGAAAAATCGCACATGTTAACCTAATACTAATGTTGAATTACTAAGTTGAGGAATTTATTAGAGAAGTTTAGCCTTGTCAAAGAGAATTTGGCATGCTTAATGCCGTAAAGAAATGTGGAATTAGGTATTCTGGACACCCTAACATATGGAATGTGGAAAGGTCATGATGCATAGAGAAAAAGATGAAAAACCAATATTGACAAGTCTCTAGCATTAGTAGTCTCGCTAGGTGTAGAGAAATAAGATAAATTGATTACTTAAGATGTTCAAATAATTTGTGATGGGATTAGAAAGGAAAAGTTTATGACCAAATATATGATGGAATAGTTGTTAAAGATAGGTAAAACACAACTAATAAGTTAAAATTATTTATGTAATGCTATTCACATATACAAGATTGCTTAAATATACAAAAGTCAGTACGATGGATCGATATAGTTTAAAAAGTTCTATCTAATATGGAATTGCCAAAAAAAACTTTTACCAAATAAGATTGTTGATCATTAAATTAAATCTCATTCCTAACACCACATTTTATCTATAAAGAGAAAGGCAAGTGAAAGTCTTAGGATACAAAGTAGAATGTCTATCTTTATAAAGTTAAACTTGTAGTTGGAGTTTTATGTTAGAGACAAGCGTGAACATTCTTTAAAAATGATGTGGCTAACCATCTAATTGAGTGATCATTTAGTGTGAATAGAAGTGTGATTTGTTATCTCTAATGATAGAACTAATTTAATACTCAGATAGAGATACATAGATAGACAAGTATTGGCATAGATAATGATAAAGTATTGACTAGAATGAATATGGAGATGATATTACCCCTGTGATGAAGTGCAGAGCTAAGTAGGTCTCTTGACAATGAGCAAAATACTCATGAAGTAGTAAGACAAGCTCCTAGTTAGGAGCGAACCACATTTATAGGGTTTTATAAAAGTAGTGAGCTTTTAATGACATTACAATACTCGGAGTATGAAGACAAGTGCAAATCAATTTTATATATTGCCTCTTCAAGAAGAGTGGAGAGCTAGTTAAACTATTGGATAAAAAGCAGATGACTTATAAAGTGGTAAGATATGATTCCTAGGTTGGAATAGAGTAAGGAAAAAACTCTTGGATAAACAATATTTTGAAAGGGTGGTGAGCTCTTAATAGCATTATAATACACGAATGATGTTTATCGCTTTCTAGACTAGAGTTATTATTAGATTCATAGGTGAGGAAAAGATTCTACCATATTGTAAAGAAAGTTGTAGCCTAGATGAAGTGCAAGGATGCACAATAACATAGGCGAGATGGACTACTTTAATCAAGTGAAAGTTCATCAAGTGATGCTTATTCATATCAAATGGGAGTTTACCATACGGATATAATCGAGGGTAGAAGAAAATTTGATTCCTTTTATCTAAGTACGAGATTGTTAGATATGAAGATAAAAGCATAGCTAAAGTGTGCTAAAATTATGATTGAAGTTGAGTTGAAAATCATTGATGTATGTCTACTAGTTGAAGCAGTCAGTGAGTGAGAGTTGAGTTAAGTAGAGTTATTCCTTCTTCTCCTCCATTATTGTATATATGTATTTTCTTTCTATATATTGATAATGGCTGCTCCGTAGACATGGATGAATTACCAAACCTTGTTTTATGTGTACGGGCAATAATCATCGAATTATAAACTTTTTGACGCAATGGGTGCGAAATTGTTGATTGAAAATGCCAACAAAATAGACGTGTTCATTGGCAATTCCTTTGGTGTTTTCACTTACAAAAGCCCTACTTAGACATCATCCTTTTCAGTTAGCTTTTGTTTTCATTCTTCGGTACCAGTTAAGACTTCATTTCATTAAGATCTAGCATGGTAAACTCCCATCTTTCACTTTTAGCCTTTCTTCTTCTTTGTATCTCGCGTTTAATTTCTATTGTATTGGTTTTGATTCATTTTCATTTGTTATGGCTCCATCCTATGTTCATTTAATGTTCTTTGCTCTTGATATCTCTTCATGATTTTCTTCTTTGCTCTATTTCAGCCCCACACACACACACACACACACACACAAAACTCTATTTTCCCTTTTTTTTCGTTTCCGTTTCCATGTGTTCACTCATCGTTTACTTTTTTTCCCCTTTTGTATACACTTTTTCCTTTTCATTTCAATTATTGTTGTTGTTTTTATTCAGTTTTTGTTTCCTATCTTGGTTTTATTCCTGCCTTCATCAAGTTGCTACTCAAATATTTGGGATGAACCTCTTTCTTTGTTACTTCTTGTTGTTTTCTAAATACAGTCATGAGTTTACCCTAAATAAAAACTACGCATCATATATATAAAAAGGATTTTTCAGTAAAAAAATCATAACATGATAAAAAATATATATATTTTTGCTAAAATAAAAAAAGAAAAGCGTTGATGAGACAATGGAGTTTTTGCTAAAGTTTTCTTGTGTAATTTAAATCATTGTGATTCTTTAAAATATTTATTTTTATTATCACAAAGTTGTATAAAAATAGGTTATACAAATCATCTCCCAATAGCACGCATGTATACGGTTAATTCCATCTAAAAACAATACAAAAAAATTATAAGCATGTCAATGTAACGGGTTAAAGATGGTATGCATCATTTACCTCCTGCCCATTTTCATTGGAGGTTCCAAATTTACAAATATATATATATATATATATATATATATATATATATATGAGAATAAAAAAAAATCACACAG
>Ga0307515_10017672_pt1 | contig 12970 bp, 5 predicted proteins | sample 17_EM_MG_FD_194513 | JGI IMG/M metagenome (GOLD analysis project Ga0307515, IMG submission 194513) | Populus trichocarpa ectomycorrhiza microbial communities from riparian zone in the Pacific Northwest, United States - 17_EM | ecosystem: Host-associated > Plants > Roots > Unclassified | place...
TACTCCCAGTTCCAGTCACAACTCCCACGTCTGCTTCTTTGAGTGAGGGAGCATCATCTGTTCTGACTCCAACGAATGCTACTATGTGGCCTTGTTGTTTCAGACAACGCACTAGAAGGAGCTTGTCAGAAGGGAGAGAGTTTCCCATCACACAGATTTTATTGACCACATCCTTTCTCTCTTCATCGCTGAAACTTCGAAAAGTTTCCCCTCTATGTTTCAATATGCTTGAGCCACTAAGCATTCCATATTTTTTAGCTATGTCTTCTATTACTGACTCGCTGTCCTCTGAGACAAGTATGATGTTGACACCAGCATTTCTACAAGCTTCAACTGCTTCTCTAGTCTCTTTCCAGCATTTGTCCTTCAGACCCAGAAGTCCTATCAATATCAAGCGATTATCCTCAGCAGTTTCATCATCTGTTGTCTTATAAGCAAGGGCAATGGTTTTTAGATCCTTGGACTGCATGTCATTAATAATTTTCTCAAAAGCCGACCTTTTCTCTGTGTCCATGTCCACTAGTTTCCCTTCACTATTGTAGTGCCGGGAGCACATTTTCAATATCTTTGGTGCCAGTCCTTTCCAATACAGGAATTTCTTGGTTTCGTTGCCTTCTTTCTCCCTCAACAACACTGCATTCCTTTCTTCACCAGGGCACAACTCTTTCATCCCGATAGTGCTGTATCTTTGCTTCAAACTCTCCATGTAATCCTTTCCGAATTTACTTGCACACCAGGAAATCAGTGATTCCTGATCGTTACCTGAGCTCATGCTGATACCAATACAGAATGCATCCTTAACTTGTTTACGTATTGCAGAGTTTTCTCTCGTTACTGTCTCATCAATCCAACACTCATCAACTTCCGGTGGGTTCATTGTTATCCAACTAGTTTTGTCAATGCAAATAGCTGTAACTGAGCCCATGGTAACACCTGTCAATTGTTCTTGCACGACAGCCTTGGTGGATGGGATCTTTTTATTCCAATAATAAATGGCAAGCCTAATAAAAAATGGCACTCCTTCTACCACCCCTACCAGGAAAGTAGTCAGGCAAGTTGTCAAGGTACTGATTTTCCCGCTCGGTTTCCAGACAATTCTCTTGATAAGTTCCGTAACCTCCATTGTCTTATGTTCTCCCTTGAATTCTGGCACGCTAGAATCCTCATTTTTCTTTCCAGCTTTAGACCGCAGGAACAACACTACCAAGATAAGAATAGAGGTTGCGAGCCCAGCTATTTCTGTTTGGTTGCTCACCTTGGCGAGCTGAACTGGTAATCGCCTCTTGCTGGCCTTGCTTGTCATCTCACCCAGTGTTGTGTTTAGTCCCATGGATGTCACCATCATGTTACCCTGCCCCTCAATCACCTTGGCACCATAGAAGAGAAATGGATTCTGTTCATTAACAATGGATGGAAAGCTGTCATCCAATTTTAAGTATTCGCCAGATACAAACAAACCATCACCCGGAATAGGGCATCCCCTTTCCAAGGATACTATGTCTCCAATCACAAGATCTAAGGCTGGTACTTTCAACTGTTTTCCTGCTCTTAAAACAGCTACTTCCATCTCTCTTTTTCTCCGTTGTCTCTGCTCTCCTAACAGGTTCTCTGAATTTTCACCCAGAAAATCACGCACTGCTGGAACAATCACAAGTATGATGATTGCAAGAATTATGAGGACTCCTTCATACCAGCCAGTCGTCGGGCCCTCCTCCTTGATCCCGAAGCCAAGGGACAGCGCTGCTGATACGATGAGAAGGAAGATGGTGTACCTATTGCCGGATTTCATGAGCAACTCCAAGAAGTTTCTTGCTGCAGGGACTGTTGTTTTGTAGATTGCATTGGTTCTGCTTCGACTTAGATCTTCAATGTCTCCAGTGATTCCGTTCTTTAAATCTGTCTCAAGTACCACCGCGACACGTTCGACGCCTCCAAATTGATTCAAGGATTGCAGGTTCCGTCCCTTTACTATATTGGCAATCTTTTCAAGTTGTAGTTTGATATCGCTCATAGCATTGACGGCCTCATCAATGGAAGGGATATCAAGACAAACTTGACGTGTTGGTGAGATTTCTTCAATTTCAGGTACCTCCAAGTTCTGGGGAAAAAAAGAGTTAATTAGCAGTGAAGGTATTTTCTTACGATCAAGTCAGCTCTAATCTTGGTCAACTGATCATACAAGTATTACTATCGAGATGGAATAACGGAAAACACATACCCTGTGAGATGGAGATAACAGCGAGACTCCTAGAGAATCAGGAGACTCCTTATTGTTGAAGGCTTTGGAGGAGAAAGTGCGCACAGCTAGTATAACCAGAACAACAGGCCGGAAAATCTTTCTTGGTGCTGGGATCGCTGGCCCTGTCTCTTGAGATTCAAGGTCCATCTCCTGACTTATTTCACTACTACTTTTCATTACTTTTAGCTTGATTCTTCCTGCTCAGAAGGAAAGAAGAAGATGCTAGTATCCAAAATTAAGAAGGGGGTGCACACGTTAATACGGTTTTAAGAAAACATGGATCAAATAGTATAATTTGGTATCCTTAAACTGATGTAAGACTAGCCATTGCACTCTTCATCCAAAATAAACAGCATGCAATTATTAAATTAAATATGAAAAATTGAGTCGCCACTGCAACGACAAGCTTTGTTTCTCTTCGCGTTGGACATCCTTTAAATTACGTGAGATCGCTCTTCGTAGCTCTAATGGAAAGGAAACGTGAGACCCGTATTTATAGATCGCTTGACGGCTAGGATTGGTGCAATGAGTTGGAGATGGGACGGCTAGGATTGGTGCAATGAGAGTTTATTACATTTCGACGCGGAAATCTCTGTCGGCAGGTTTCCTATTTCAATCATTTTCATTTTTTCATCGATTACATCAAAGGATAAAATTAAAACAAATTATATCAAGGCCTCGTATTTGTCCTAAAGGATAAAATTAAAAGAAATAATAACGGGAAAAAAGCCAGAAAAAAAGGAAAAAAAATGTTTCAATCTATATTCTTTTTGTGATCGGAAGAACAGTATTTTCCCGGTATATTTAAGTTTTTTTCTTAAAAAAGTTAATTTCATGTGTGAAACCGCGTTTAATCAAAGCCTTGCTTTTTTAACCATTGAAGTGGGGATTCTTCCGTCAAGCTTCTGATAGAAAAAATAGCCAAGGAAAAGTCTGTTTTAATTATTACATGAGAGGGTTGGTCCCCATGTTTTCAGCATTTTTAAAATGTAGTCCCTCTATGATCCCTTTTTTCACGTTTAACTCTATCCAAAAACATTTCTTAAAGGGGTCCAATTTCTATTTAATCTACTGTTAATCCCTGACCCCATTTGCATGTCTTGCATATATCAGGCATGTGTCAATAATTAAAGGTAAATTGAACATAAATCATATGGAAAAACTACATTAAGAAATTCTTCTTTAGGTAGTTTTTGATAAGGGGCTAAAAATTAATGAGAGTGTATTATTACAAAAGTAATTTTTTAAGGGTGTGGAAGTTAGTTTTTAAGATTATTTGATGTGTTCATAAATTGAATGGTAAATAGTTAATGAAAAGAGAGAGAAATAGTTAGAATATTAGTAAAATAAAAAATTATTTTAGTCTGTATTTCAAAAAAAAAAAAACAAGTAAGAAAGAGGATGAAAATATATTAAAAGAATTTATCAGAGGTTAAATTTTACCCTTAAACCCACATTTGGCCATTTTGGAGGCAAATCTTACACTCCCTTGAAAAGTATCCCTTCCCTTTTTAATATCACTAAACATCCTTAAGATTTACGAGCATTGTATGATTTTTTTTAAGTTTCTTCATTTTATATTATGTTATTTGCCCAGAAACTTTGTTAGTTTTTTTTTTTATTTTATTTGGTTATTCTAGAAATAAGTTGGTAATAACTCCGATTTGCTCGAGTTTTTTTAATAATTTTTTTATTTTGATAATTTTTACTATTTTTTTAAATTATTCTAATTTCATATAACATGTAGTGGTTTCATTAATAAAACCTCTTTTATTTTTCCTTAACATTCGATGATGTGCATGAAAATAATTGCTACTTTGAATGAGAGAGAGTACAAGGAAAGAGCCATTAATTATGGATCAAAGAAGGAACGTGTAAAGTGCCATTATGAATGAAAGAATGCAAAACAATCATTGAGTTGATGATATTGATGCATATAAAACTGACTTGACACAAGCACTAATAAAATATTTAAAGAGTGGCTCACCCATTTGCTTTTCCAACTGATTTGACCTTTCAAGGTAATTTGTTTTTTTTTTTAATGATATCAATTGTCCTCATTATTATTGGCATCTCAGATTTGGTTCTTTTAGTTGTGATTTCTGTATTATTTTCACTTTTTTTTTTTGTTAAAATTTTATTTATTTTCATTTTAATCCTTGTTTTTAATTTGTATAGATAATATTTTTCAATTTGATCCTTCAACTTTTAATTTTTTATTTTATCCTTTGTTCTTTTGTCAAAGTTTTTATGATTTTTAATTTTATCTATTATAGCTTTTGTGTTTTCAATAATAATAATAATAATAATTCCAATTTGGTCTTTTTTTATTTTTTCTTGTTTTCTGGTTTTGTCAAAGTTTTTATATTTTTTAATTCTATTTAACAAATCAAGTTCATGAATTTTATTTTAATAATAATAATAATAATAATAATAATGGTAATATTAATAATTATGATAATATTAATAATTATGATAATGATGATGCTAATAAAAAGATAATTATAGTAATGTTAGTTATTGTTATTGTTAATAGTAGTAGTAGTAATGAAAATATTAATATTATTGAGATAGTTGCTCTTATAAAGAAAAATATTCCAACATTCACTTATTTTGACAGTAGAAATATTAGAGTTGCAAGTTCTTTCTTTTATACTTCTTGCAAATATTCCACTTGCTCTAGAGAATCTTGACAATATCAATTATCAACTCACAAGTCTGCTAATTACAGGCTTAATTCAAAGTTTGAATAATTGAATAGTTTTTTTTTTGTACTCAGAAAGACAAGTACATGAAGTATAAATATAAATATAAATGCAGTGCTTCACAAATTAATTCACTAGCTAGAAAAAACACTAAGTAAATATAATAATTTTATTTGCTTAGAGTTTATCATCGATATAAAAAATTAGGTTTTGTTAAAGTTATTTTTAGTAGAATTATTTTTAAAATTATATAAAATTATTTTAACATAACTGGTTTAGAAATAATTTAAATATTTAAAATGATATTAATTTTATAAATATTAAAATAATAACATATTATATTGATTCGACTAAATTTGAATTGGAATGTCATGTCATCAAACTATAGCAATTTTATAAAAAATTAAATTAAAATAAATTATAAATTTTAATTTATAATAAACATAAAATTGAATGAGTTTAGTACATCAACACGGAGATCTCGTGTCAGTAAGTTTCCTATTTCTGTGATTTGTATTTTTTTTCAATAAAAATAATATAATTTAGTTTCAATAGGAAAAATAATGATTATGGACAATTACTTGTAACAAAAAAAAAACCGCGTGACCGACATGGATAATGGGACCAAAGAGGTGTGTTGACGTGACCAGTACTGAGAGATAAAAAGAAGACAACTTGAGCAGTCTGTCTTACTTCCAGTCCACACACAACAGGTGTGTGTCAGTGTCGTAAGATTTTCTCAATCATTTCTTTCTTTAATTTTATTGTATTTTAAGAATAGATTATTATTATTTGATGATGAAGTCTGTAGTCTTAACTGAGGAAGAACATTCTGTGAACTTCCAGCATCTTTAATTTTGATTGCACGAGGAGGAAAAACAACTGGTTAGAATGGTGCTCTTTTCCATTCATCACTGTTATTTTCATTATTATTATTATTATTATTTCAAAAATAGAAAAAGAGAACGTGCGTAAAGATGATACACGTGGATCAAGAAAGAAACTAATAATATTTGATTATTTGTGATAATATATAAGGAGTAATCAATTAATTACCTATCATAAACTTACTAATTAAACTAAAGGGATTAGATTATTATTAACTCTTCATTAACTTATGTTTGAGTGATACGTTCACTAAACTCTTCCAAACCTTTAGTCTTTTTCTAACTAAATCTCATTTTTAAGGAACCTTACTGCAAATCCATCATGTTATCTTGAACCAATAATGATTTTTTTTCTTTGATACATAATTATGAATATATGTCTCAAATGTGTTTAAATTAATTAAGTTGGTAAATAATAAGCTATGATACTTGAGAACATGCATTTTTAAGAGTTTCTTATGCATTTAATTGAGAACTCCATCTCCATGCTTTATCCAAGAAAATTTCTGTTGTGATTTTTATTATAGAAAAAATAATCTTTCTTCATAGTTTGAAGTTTATTTTTTAGACTAAAAAAGACAAGTACCTAAAGTATTTAATTAACACCCCTGCAAATCCTTTCACCCTTCTGTTTTGGCAAAAGAAGAAGAAGAAGAAGAGAGAGACTTGTATGGTATAAGATATCGGACTAGCGCCACTTCAGTTTTTTTGAAGTACTGCATTGCTTCACAAATTAATTAACTAGCTAGAATAAACACCAAGTAAATATAATATTTTTATTTATTTAGAGTTTATCATTAATCTAATACTAATATTAAATAATAAAATTTAATAAAAACCTCGGTATACTTAATTCAAGACATGCTTGATTACGTGGAATGGCCTACAACGTATCATATACGTCATGAAGATTTGTCACAAAATTGTGTATCTCATGTGTCTAGTTATTTTTAAAAATATTTTTTATTTAAAAATATATTAAAATAATATGTTTTTAAAATTATTTTTGATGTTAACTTATCAAAATGATCTAAAAACATTAAAAAAATATTATTTTTTTTAAAAAACTTAAAAAATTTAATTTAAAAAAAAAAACACTTTCATTTCCCATCTCTTTCATAAATAGGGTGTCTTTCCCTTATATTAATTTATTCAATTTTTTATGGTTCTCTATCCAAACTCTCTATAGATTACCTACATCACTATATCATCTTTGTTAAAATAGTGATTTTAACAAAAAAAAATGATAATAGTGATTTAAAAAATAAAAAATTAAACAACAAATTATCCTCAAATACAAGCTCTGAACAATATTCTAATCCTAAACAAAACCTTAAATCTAAAAAATAAACTCTAAACCCTAATCACTAACCTTAATTAATGAATAACCCTAAGAACAAACATTAATGACCTCCTAATAAATACAAGCTATTAGTTTCTTCTAAACTTGTTTGCTAATTGCGTGTTTAAATTTCTGAAAAGAAAGCAAGTTCACCCTTGAAACTCAATCATGAAGATAAGCACCTACAGACTAGTCAAAAACAGTGATAACAAGTTGGAGAGAACAAACTAATGAGGTTGGAGATGATTGGTACCCAATAACTCTGTAAATGATTAAAGACGTTTAGTGCATGGTTTAAGAAATCATTAACTGATTGATTAACTTAGGGTTAGAAAAAGAATTTGGCATGTATATCCACTCTTCATCATTTTTTTTAACATGCATGGATAACGCTCAAAAACGGGAAGACGACATGCACGGACTCAATTTTTATGTCATATGTCATTGTACACAGAATATTACCATGTGATACGGGGCGAATTTAATAAAAACAAATTAGCTACTGCTAAAGTTATTTTTAGTAGAATTTTTTTAAAAAAATTATATGAGAATTATTTTAATGTGATTTGGTTAATTTGATGTGTTTAAAGATAATGTAGATGATCACTAAAAATATAATTTAACTTGAAATAAATATTTAAAATGATATTGTTTTTATAAATATTGAGACGATAATATATTATATTAATTCGGGTCAATTCAAATTAACATGTCATTCAACATATTAGGTCATGAGACTATGACAACCTCATAAAAAAAATTTAAAATTATAGAGTTTAATTTTTAATAAATTTAAAATTGAATGATGAAATTGAAAATGATAAAAAAATAATTTAAATAAAATTAAAAAAATTATCTGAATCAATCCGAGTTAACCCAAAAAACAAATTAAAATAAATTATAAATCTCAATTCTCATTTAACTTAGTATTAAAAGATAAAATTATAAAAAATAGTATCTTGAGTCAACTTGAAACAATTCAATAAACTTGTTATTTAATTCATAAAATAAGAATAACTTTATATAAAATAAACTGAAAGAAAAATAAAAATTAATTTTCAATACATTGAAAACATTAAAGATTAAAATTTAAAAAAAAATTCGGAACATAAATAGAAAAGCAAAACTCATGCCAATAATAACCGATTATTAATAAGTATGAACTAATAATTAAGAAGCGGTTGGTGATGAATTCTCAGCACGGAGTGGAAGCTCGAGAATTCCGGTAGATCGTGGAGGTTGTGAGCTTGGTCTTGTTAACTTACCCTTGATGACGCCCCAGGTAAGGTTTACAGCCCCATCTGTCACCCATGAAAGTGCCCCAATAAGGAAACAGATGCTCCACTGTGGACCATTCAACCTGGCAAACCCAAAGATGTGATGTGAAATCTCAATGAATACCACCTGCAACACCACAGTCAGAACTGAGGCCACCCAAAACCATAGGTTCTGTTGGATACCCTTGCCCAAATTCTTCAGTTTCTGCTCACTGGCATTGAATTGGTTGGAAAGTTGGCAGAGAAGAAAGCTATTGAAGATCATGGTTTTGCTAACCTCCTCGTTGATGTTTAGAATAGCTTGCCCTTTGAACTGAAAGGCTAACAAAATAGAAACCTGATAGGAAGCTTGTATGATTATGTTCCTCCACATGGCATTTGTGATGAAAGGTTCAGATGGTCTGATCGGTGGCTTCTCCATCAGTTTCTGACTTGGGGGCTCAGTTAATAAAGCCAACCCGCCAAGGACAGCCACAACAAGGTTCACCCAGATCATCTGAATCGCTTCCAATGGAGCATTCCCGAAAATTATTGTGGTGACAATGCTTATCAATAAACCTGAAATAGTTATGGTGACCTCAACTTGGATATACTTGTGAATGTTGCCATTGATACATCGTCCCCCATTCAAAATCGATGCCAAGAAGCCGAAACTTCTATCCAAGATGATCAATTCAGAACTCCCGTTGACCAACTCACTACTCCCGGTTCCAGTCACAATTCCCACGTCTGCTTCTTTGAGTGAGGGAGCATCATCTGTTCTGACTCCAACAAATGCTACAATGTGGCCTTGTTGTTTCAGACAACGCACTAGAAGGAGCTTGTCAGAAGGGAGAGAGTTGCCCATCACACAGATTTCATTGACCACATCCTTTCTCTGTTCATCGCTGAAACTTCGAAAAGTTTCGCCTCCATGTTCCAATATGCCTGGGCCACTAAGCATTCCGTATTTTTGAGCTATGTCTTCTATTACTGACTCGCCGTCCTCTGAGACAAGCATGATTTTGACACCAGCGTTTCTACAAGCTCTCACTGCATCTATTGTCTCTTGCGAGCATTTGTCCTGATCATTACTTGAGCTTGTGCTGATACCAAAACAGAATGCCTCCTTAACTTCAGGTATTGCAGAGTCTTCTCTCGTTACCGTCTCATCAATCCACCTCTCATCAACTTCCTGTGGGTTCATTGTTAGCCAAGCAGTTTTGTCAATGCAAATAGCTGTAACTGAGCCCATGGTAACAATTGTCAATTGTTCTTGTACGATAGCCTTGGTGGATAGGATCTTTTTATTCCAATAATAAATGGCAAGACTAATGACAAATGGCACTCCTCCTACCACCCCTACCAGAAAAGTAGCGAGGCAAGGTGTCAAGGCACTGATTTCCCCGCTCGGTTTCCGAACAATTCTCTTGATAAGTTCCATAACCTCCTTTGTCTTATGTTCTCCCTTGATTTCTGGCAAGCTCAAATCCTCTTTCTCTTTTCCGAGTTTAAACCGCAGGAACAACACTACCAAGATAAGAATAGAGGTTGCGAGCCCAGCTATTTCTGTGTGCTTGCTCACCTTGTCGAGCTGAACTGGTAATCGCCTCTTGCTGGCCTTGCTTATCATCTCACCCAATGTTGTGTTTAGTCCCATGGATGTCACCATCATGTTACCCTGCCCCTCAATCACCTTGGCACCATAGAAGAGAAATGGATTCTGTTTATTAACATTGGATGGAAAGCTTTCATCCAATTTTAAGTATTCGCCAGATACAAACAAACCATCCCCAGGAATAGGGCACCCCCTTTTCAAGGATACTATGTCTCCAATCACAAGATCTAAGTCTGATACTTTCAACGGCTTTCCAGCTCTTATAACATCGACTTCCATCTCTCCTTTTCTCCGTTGTCTCTGCTCTTCTAACAGGTTCTCTGGATTTTCACCCAGAAAATCACGCACTGCTCGTTCAATCACAAGTATGATGATCGCAAGAATTATGATGACTCCTTCATACCACCCAGTCCTCATGCCCTCCTCCTTGATCCCGAAGCCAAGGGACAGCGCTGCTGATACGATGAGAAGGAAGATGGTGTACGTATTGCCGGATTTCAAGAGCAACTCCAAGAAGTTTCTTGCTGCATGGACTGGAGTTTTGTAGACTGCATTGGCTCTGCGTTGACGTAGATCTTCAATGTCTCCAGTGATTCCGTTCTCTAAATCTGTCTCAAGTACCACCGCGACACGTTTGACGCCTCCAATATTATGCAAGGAATCCAGGTCCCGTCCCTTCACTATATTGGCAATGTTTTCAAGTTGTAGTTTGATATCGCTCGCAGCATTGCCGGCCTCATCATTGCAAGGGACATCAGTAGAAACTTCATCTTCTGGTGAGATTTTTTCAATTTCAGCTACCTCCAAGTTCAGGGAAAAAAAAAGTTATTTAGCTGTTAAGGTATATTCTTACGATCAAGTCAGCTCTAATTTTGGTTTTGGTTGCCAAACGTAGATGCTAGCAAATCAAAACAGTATTATGTGTTTGGTAATGTTATTTAAAATGTTTTTTCAAAGTATTTTTTATATAATATAAAAAAATATTAAATTAATGTTTTTAAAATATTTTTAATGATCTTGAAAAAACATCTAAAAGAATATCATACCTTTTTCAACTAAAATCTCTTGTTACATTACTATAGAGATGGAACAATGGCATGATCAAGGAAAACACATACCCTGTGAGGTGGAGATAACAGCGGGACTCTTGGAGAATCATGATTCTCCATCTTATCGCTGTGGGCTTTGGAGAAGAAAACATGCCCTGCTCGTAGAACCAAGATAGCAGATCGCAAAACACTCCCTAGTGCTGGAATTGCTGGCCCTTTTGAGATTTTTTCAACAATCGCAGCATCGCCTGCCCCATCATTGCAGGGGACTTCAATAGAAACTTCATCTTCAGGTGAGATTTTTTCAATTTCAGCTTCCTCCAAGTTCTGGAAAAAAAAAAGTTATTTAGCTGTTAAGGTATATTCCTATAATTAATAAAGTCAGCTCTAATTTTTGTTTTGGTTGGCAAACGTAGGTGCTAGCAACTCAAACGAGTATTATATGTTTGGTAATGTGATTCAAAATGATTTTTTTTAAGTATTTTTTATATAATATAAAAAGTGGTAAATTAATGTTTTTAAAGGTATTTTTGGTGGTATATATTACTTTGAAACATCAGAAATCACCCATAAAAATCAAACCTTTCTCAACTCAAATCTCTTGTTACATTACTATAGAGATGGAACAATGGCATGATCAAGGAAAACACATACCCTGTGAGATGGAGATAATAGCGGGACTCTTGGAGAATCACGATTCTCCTTCTTATCTTTGTAGGCTTTGGAGGAGAGAGTGCGCACAGCTAGTAGAACCCAAGCAACACGCCGGAAAAATTTTCTTGGTGCTGAAATTCCTCGCCCTGTCTCTTGAGATTCAAGGTCCATCTCCTGACTTGTTTCACTACTACTTGTCATTGCTTTTAGCTTGATTCTTCCTGCTCAGAAGGAAAGAAAGATTGTAGTATCCAAAATGAAGAAGAAGAAGAAGAAGAAAGATAATTGAGGGCCCACATTAATAAAATTTTAAGAAAACATGGATCAAATATACTGTAATTTGATATCCTTCAACTGTTGTAAGACTAGCCATCACACTCTACATCTAAAATAAATAGCATGCAATTAAATTAATTATGAAAAGTAGAGTCAAGAACGAACAGTAGTAGAGTTACTTTTAGTAAAAGCAGCTACCACCACCACCACCGCGACTACTACAACGTCAATCTTTGTTTCTCTTCTCGACTGGAAACCCTGCAAGTAATTAATAAAGAAAGATCTTACCTATTTCTTAAAAAGAAAGCAAACTGCTATTTCTTCTTTCCACAAAAAGGAAGTTTTTCTCTAAAAACCCAATCCCAAGTTGAACAGAAGCAGAAACATTTTAGCGGGTTGGAGGTAGAGAAATGAAAAGTGAATTTGCTCAGGAAGAGTAGAGAAAGACTGAACGAAAGGGGAATGGAACTTTTGTGGGATTTTGAAGAAAGACAAGGAATTATGACAAACGAAAAAAAAAAAAAACAGAAAGAAAGATTCGATTGACTGGGAAACAAAAAAGAAATATTCAGAGAGAGAAGCACAGATATAACTTGAAGAACATTCTGTGAACCTTCCAGCATCTTTAATTTTTTTATTTATTTATTTACGTGGGTGTCCGGGCCAGCTTGCGCGCACCACGACTAATTTCACAGTCCACTAAACACCATGCAAATCTAGTAGACATGTAAAGCACCGCGGAGATGACAAACATGCACATGAGGACTCGAACCCAAGAGAAAAGACAAGCCCCTTCCACCACCAGGCCAAGACGTTTAATTTTAATTGCACTAGAGGAAAAACAGCTGGTTAATTTCATTTTTTCAGTTTATTATTATTTCAAAAATAGAAAAAAAGAAAAGAGAAGGAGTCAGATCAAAGAGAGCGTGCGTAAAGATGATACA
>Ga0307515_10017673_pt1 | contig 12970 bp, 11 predicted proteins | sample 17_EM_MG_FD_194513 | JGI IMG/M metagenome (GOLD analysis project Ga0307515, IMG submission 194513) | Populus trichocarpa ectomycorrhiza microbial communities from riparian zone in the Pacific Northwest, United States - 17_EM | ecosystem: Host-associated > Plants > Roots > Unclassified | place...
ATGCGTCTGAGAATCACGAAAGCGCCAGCGCGGTCCATGCGTGCAGCCTCATCGATTTCTCCGGGCATGTCGGAGATCGCATTCACCATCATCATCAGGCTGAGTGGCAGATTGACGATGGTAAGGATCAGACCGAGACCGAGGCGCGTATCGAGCAGGCCGACAAACTGAAACATCATGTAGAGAGGAATGGCGAAAACGACGAGCGGTACGGCGCGCAGATTAGCAACTAAAGGCAACAGGTGCTTGCGGCCTGCCCCCGTGCGCACGATGGCGTAGGCTGCAGGCAGTGTTAGCAGCAGCGCCAGACACGAGCCGATGAAGGCGGCCACTGTGCTGTTGAATAGATAGGCGTAGATGTTGAAGCGGCTCGTGTCGGTGAGCACCTTGGCATAATTGGCAAGCGTCGGCGCCTGGAGGATCAGGCCCGGGTTCATGGCGATTTCCTTCGCACTCTTGAGCGAGGTGATAAGCGTGACGATGACAGGGAAGTTCATGGCGATCGCCGCAATGGCGAAGACGATCCAGCGCAGGATGTTCATGCGGCAACCCTCCGCAGTTCAAGATAGGATTTCAGCATCGCACCTCCATAGAGGACAATCAGCGAGGCGAAGAACAGTAATGCGGAAGCGGCGACCGCCTGACCGATCTGGCCACCCTTGAAGAAGGACTGATAGATGTAGATCGACAGCGACATGGTCGAACCGCCCGCCCCTGCGCCGGTCAGGGCGAAGACGTTGTCGAAGACCCGGAAACCATCGATGAAGCGGATGCCGAGCGCGATTGCGATCGTCGCCTTCATCATCGGCAGTTCGATCCGCCAAAGGATTTGCCAGGCTCTGGCCTTGTCCATTGCCGCCGCTTCCCGAATTTCCGAAGGAATGGAAATGTAGGCAACATGGAACAGCAGGAAGGCGAAGGGCGTCCACTGCAGCACCTCAACGACAACAAGTGTCCAGAAGGCGTGGCTGGCATCAAGAAACGCCGGGCTCGTTCCGAACCAGAGTGTCAGGTAGTAGGGAAGCGGACCAGCGAATTCGTGAAGCACAAGGCGATACATGAGGCCAACCATCGAGGGCGCCACCATCATCGGCAACATCAGAATTGCCGTTGTCCAGCCATGACGGCTAACGATTGGCGACAGGAAGATTGCCAGCCCCAGCCCCAGAGCGCACTCGATGATCGCCGTCAGCGCTCCAAAGCGCAGCGAAAACCAGCACGCCGACCAGAATTCCGGATCGGCGAGCACCGCGCCGAAATTGCGCAAGCCCACCATCTCGGGCGCGCGCATCGTTTGAAAGGTCACGTTCGAAAGCGCGTAGACGATATCGACGAGTGCGGGAAAGCTGAGAAAAATGATTAAGAAGGCGACAAGCGGCGTCAGAAGAAGCCGACCTTCCCGTTGCTGTGGTGTTGTTCTCATCGTACGTTCTTCCGCCAAGGGGTGGCCCGGGCGCTGTTGCGCCCGAGCGTATTGGTTACTTCAACTGGTCGGTCATGCTTTGGCCGACAGCGGAAAGCGCATCATCAAGGCTCTTCTGGCCAGCCCAGTAGGCGGTAAACTCCTTGGCCTGCGCTTCATAGACAGAAAGTGCCTTGGCAGAGGTAGCGCCGCGCATGACGTAGCCGTAGCTCCCTGCGAACTGGCCGAGCTTGACGAGATCCGGGCGGTCGGCCGCGATCTTCTCGACAACGGAGGGTGCCAGTGCCGGCGAACCGCCCGCCTTGGCGTAGGTCAGCGCTGCATCTTCGGTTGCCAGCCATTTGAGAAAGCGGACCGCGCCCTCCTTGTGCTTGGAGCTCTTGTTGAGGCCGAGACCGAGACCGTGGATGTGATCCTTGCGGCCTTCCGGGCCGGCTGGCGGAGCAACGACAGCGGTATCTTTGGCCACAGCCGGGGCCTTCTCCGGGTCCATCAGCTCGCTGGCAGCCGCGTTCCACTGCAACGCGATTGCAACCTGACCTGACGTCCAGGCGGCATTGGTCTCGGGATACTCGTAGCTCAACGAGTCCTTCGGAGTTGCACCAGCGTCATAAAGCTTCTTATAGAGTTCGAGGCCAGCGCGGTAGGCGGGCGAGTCGACCGTTACCTTGCCGGATTCGTCCATCCAGTCTGCGCCGTAGGCGCGCGGCAGCGATTGGAACACCATCATGTTGAACAGCAGGTTCTTCATCTGCAACACGGTGCCGTAGCGCACTGGGCTGTCAGGGTTCACAGACTGGGTGAAATAGAGCGCGGTCGCGGCCCAGTCGTCCCAGGTCCATTCATCAGGTGCTTTCGGCTCCAGGCTCTTGCCAAGATACTTTTGCGAAATCTCCGCATACTTCGCCTTGGCGCCCGGATCGGCCATTAGCGCATCGATAAGATCCTTGCGGTAGTACATGAAGTGCAGCGACAGATCGGTCGGAACGCCATACTGCTTGCCTTCGAACTGCATGGTCTCGAGGATCGGCTTGCCGAATACCTTCTCCGCATCGGTGCCCAGATCGATCGGCTCCATGAACGGCGCATATCTGCCGATCGAGTAGGTGGCGATCAGATTGATGTCGAAGGCATCCGAGCCGGCAGCAAGGTCGGCCTGCAGCTTGTCGTAAAAGCCGTCGCGATTGAAGAACAGAAGTTCGACCTTGTCTTCAGCGGCGGTGCCGGGAAGCGCATTATAGGATTCGACTGCGGCACGAAGAGCCGTCTCCTCGGAACCGCCAGGCCAGCCAAGCACAGTAACCTCGGCTGAGGCGGTCCCAGGGATAGCGGCGAGTGAGAAGACTGCCGCCACGCTGGCGGCCAAAAAGCTACGCAATTTCGTCATGTTACTTTTTCCCTTCTAGAAGTTCACAATTTTTTGTTATGTGTGAGTGCCAAATCGGCTATGCCGACGATCCCTGCCTTTGGCCCCAGGATCGCTGCCTGCAACTTGGGCGCGGTGGACGGACCGATGGCTGAAATTTCAGCCCTCACCCTCTCCAGGAAGCCCGCGGCGAGGCCGACGCCCCCGCCAATGACGATCCGTGCAGGATCGATCGCCAATTGGATGTCACAGCACAGACGCGCGAAACGCCGGGCTAGTCCGTCGATAATGTCGACTGCCCATGCTTCGCCTGCATCCGCTGCGGAAAATACCTCCTTCGGCTCGTAGTCGTGTCCCAGACGCTTCGCTTCTGCCGCGATCCATGGTCCGCAAAGTCGGCTCTCCAACGGCAGATCAGCGGAAACTGAATCACGCATCTGACCGAAGTGGCCAGCGATGCCCCGCAGCAGGCGGCCCTCGGAGACGATGCCGCCCCCAAGGCCGGTCGACACAGTCATGAAGACGAGGTCGGAACGGTCGGAGGTCGCCTTGAATTCGCCCCAGGCGGCCGCCTGCGCATCGTTGACAGCGACGACTGGTACGCCAAGGAGCTCGGCTGCGCGATCTTCAAGCGGAAACTCGCCTTCGATGCCGAGTGTTGCCTTGTTCATGGCCCGCCAGTTGCCGTTTCGAACGGCGCCGGTGACCGCAATGCCTGCCGCCGTATAGCGGCTCTTCCAGGCAGCCGTTGCATTTGCGATTGCCGTGAGCCAGCCCTCCGGTGATCCGCTGCGATCGGTGGCGAAGACGACGGTGTCGAGCACCTCTCCTCCCTGTACGAGCGACGCCATGGTCTTGGTGCCGCCAAGATCGACGGCAAGTACAACCGGCGCCGGCGCATAGACCTCGTTCAGGGCATCGCGAAACCAGGCTGTCACGTGCTCGGTGCGGGTGATCGCCGAGCCGACGACGACGCATGAAGCGCCGGCGCGTGCTGCGGCCTGGGCTTGCTCGATCGTGCGAATGCGGCCCTCTGCGATCACGTTGGGTGTGAGCTGGCGAAGTGCTGCGATGAGATCGATATCGGGATCGACAGGCTCCGGACCACCGGTGTAACCGGACATCGTCGAGCCCACGAAATCGACACCGGCCGCCAACGCCCGACGGGCGTCCTCAACACAGCTGCAATCCGCCATTGATAGCTTGCCGGCGTCGCGCACAGCCTGCGCCAGTGCCTCCACCGTCGCAGGGCGCATCCGGTCGGTCGCATCGAATGCAATGATATCGGCTCCGGCCTCCGCCAAAGCTGTGACGTCGTCGAGAAACGGCGTGATACGAACCGGGCTATCATCGAGATCGCGCTTGATGAGACCAATGATCGGAGCGTCGGTCGCCGCGCGTACGGCCGCAACATAGCTTGCCGATTCGATGCGAAGCCCCGCGGCGCCGGCCGAGACTGCTGCCAATGCAAAGCCGACCACATAGGGGCTGTCGTCCATGGCGCCGCCCGGAACCGGCTGGCATGAAACGATCAAGGCATTCTTCAGTGCATTTTTCAGCACGGTGAGGCGGTTGCCGATATCTTCGCGTTTCAAGCGTCAAACTCCAGTGTCTGGGCGCGTTCCAGATGCTGCGCCGCTGCCGTGTCAAGTACGATCGTGGTGTTGGGGTGCCGGCCAAGCGCGGAACCGGGCACGGCCTCCGTTCCCGGGCCGTTCACACTTGCGGCCACAGCCTCCGCCTTCTCCGCGCCGGTTGCCAAAACGACGATCGTCCGGCTTTCCAGAATGGTCCCGATACCCATGGTGATCGCATGGGAAGGCTGTTTAGCGCCCGGCGGGAAATACGCGGCATTGGCTTCAAGCGTCGACGCCGCCAAAGCAACGCGCCGGGTACGCGAATTGTGCGGCGATCCCGGTTCGTTGAAGCCGATATGCGCGTTGCGTCCAAGGCCGAGTAGCATGAGGTCGATGCCGCCATGCGTGGCGATCAGGGCCTCGTAGCGATGCGCCTCCGCATTTGCGTCGGCGGTCATGCCATGCGGGATATGTGCGCACCCGAGGTCGAAATCCGCATGCCGGAATAGGTTTTCACGCATGTAGTACGAGTAAGACGCTGGATCGTCAGCGGAAAGGCCGAGATATTCATCCAGATTGAACGTCGTAATGTCTTTGTAGCAACCCCGGCCGTTTCGGAATTCGTCCCTGAGACGGGCGTAGACACCGAGTGGCGTCCCCCCCGTCGGCAGGCCGAGCACGCTGTCCGGTTTCTTTCCGATCTGCTGCAGGAGGATTTCCGTGACCGCAGCGGAAGCATCTCCGGCCGTACCCTTGATGATGATCTTCATGACTGTTCCGTTCAGTTCAAGCGTTTTCCGGTCGCTGCATCGAAGAGCGATACCTTGTCCGTGGCGATCTGCACTTTCACCGTTTGGCCGCTTTTCGTACTACCCGTTTCAAGACGCGCAGTTGCCTTCTGGCCGTTGACGGACAGTGTCACGTTGTCTTCCGGCCCGGTGGACTCGACCAGGTCTACCAAGGCCTCGTGGCCATCCTGGTCGGGCGAAACAAGTTTTATATGCTCGGGCCTCACGCCCAGGATCACATCTGCGGTGGTGTCAGTGACCAGATCCGGAAACGGCAATGTAAGCGTCCAGTCTTTTCCATCCGTGAAACGAACGACACCGTTTTCCTTTAGCAGCCGACCATGGATGAACTGCATGGCGGGTGAGCCGACGAACCGGGCGACGAAGGTATTTGCCGGCTTGTGATAGATTTCATAGGGCGTGCCTATCTGCTGGATGTCGCCCTTGTTCATCACGACGATCCGGGTCGCCAGTGTCATCGCCTCGATCTGATCATGCGTCACGTAGACCATGGTCTTGCCGATGCGCTCATGCAGCCTCTTGATCTCGGCGCGGGTTTCCACACGCAGGGTCGCGTCGAGGTTCGACAAAGGCTCGTCGAAGAGGAATATTTTCGGATCGCGCACCAGCGCGCGCCCGATCGCCACACGCTGTCGCTGGCCGCCGGACAGCTCGCGCGGCTTTCGCTCGAGAAGTGGTTCTATCTGCAGCAGTCGCGCGACCTCCGCGACTTTGTGGGTAATCTCTCCACGGGACAGCTTGCGCATGCGCAAAGGGAATCCAATGTTCTGCGCCACCGTCATATTCGGATAAAGCGCATACGACTGGAACACCATGGCGACGTCGCGCTCGCGGGTGGGAACATCCGTCACGTCGCGGCCTTCGATGACGATCTCGCCACCGTCGATCGGATGTAAGCCGGCGATCGCGTGCAGAAGCGTGGATTTTCCGCAGCCGGACGGACCGAGAAGGACCACGAACTCCCCTTCGTCGACCTCGACATCGATGCCCTTCAACACCGGGATCAGGCCGTAGGATTTGGTGATTTTCCGCAAGGAAAGCGAGTGTTTGATGGCTACGTTCATGGCGGTCATCCTTTGATACTTCCAAGAGACATGCCACGGACAACCTGTCCCTGAACCAGCATGCCGAGCACGAGCATCGGCAGCATGACGAGCGTGGCAGCAGCGGTCAGCGGCCCCCATTGCACGCCTTGGAACGTCAGGAACGATGTGATGCTCACAGGCAAAGTCTGGGTGTCCCGCCCGGTCAGGACGAGGGCGATGAAGAATTCATTCCAGGTGAACAGAACACACAGGATCAGTGTCGCGACGATGCCGCCCTTTGCGACCGGCAGGAACACGCTCCAGAAGATCGTCAGTTCGCGCGCGCCGTCCACCTTTGCAGCTTCCCGCAGCTCCTTCGGAATATCTTCGAAGAACGTGATGAGAAGAGAGATGGCGAAAGGCACGTTGATAAAGGCATAGACCGCGATGATCACCCAGTGATTGTTGAGAAGCTTCATCTGCGCAGCGAGGAAATAGGCCGGAATGATGAAGATCAGCGGCGGTGCAATCCGCAGGCTGAGCACAAATTTCTCGTTCTTGCGACGCACGGGTTCGTCCTGCGCCACAAGGCCATAGGCAGCAAGCGCGCCGATGGCAACCGAGATGACGCTTGCACTGAACGAGATGAGTACGCTGTTGAAGAAAGCGCGGATGAACACGCCGTTGTTGAGAACGCGCTGGTAGTTTTCCCAGGTAGGCTCGAAGAACCAGACGGGCGGGATCGCGAACGCATCCTTCGTCGTCTTAACCGATGTGACAACCACCCAGTAGAGTGGGAAGAGCACGGCGACGAGCAGCGCGATAATGGCGATGTAGAAGGCTAGTTTACGCATTATACGGCTCCCCGCGCTTGAGCCTTGAAGGCCAGATTGTAAAGCAACAGCAGCGCGACATTGGTGAAGATCGTCAGCACCATGGCAATGGTCAGAGCGTAGGAAATGTCGAAATTGGTGAAGGCTGAGATGTAGCCATAGAGATTGAGCGTTTCGGTCGAAAGCGCCGGGCCGCCGCGGGTCATGATGTAGAAAATGTCGAATGTCTTCACGCTGTCGATAGCCCGGATAAGTGCGACGACAAGCAGCGCGCGGTGAAGAGCAGGGAGCGTTATGTGCCAGAGCACCTGCCACTCCCGGGCACCATCGACGCGCGCGGCGTTCTGCGGATCGCCGGGCAGCGATTCGAGCGACGCCATAGTCAAAAGCACGACGAAGGGGGTCCACTGCCAGATATCGGCGATCATTACCGAGAAAAGAGCGACGCCCGGATTGCCGAGCCAATCGACCGGTCCAAGGTGGACCAACGACAGAAGATAATTGGCCATGCCGCTTGACGGATCAAACATGAACCGCCAGGTCAAGCCCACGACAATCGGCGTCATGACGATCGGCACCAACATGATCGCCCGGGCGATTTTCTTGCCGTGAAATTCGCGATCAAGAAGCAAAGCAATTGCCAGACCGAGGACAAGCTCGATAGCGGTAGCGATGGTCGTGAACAGCACGGTCCGCCAGAGCGCATTGAGACCGCGCGTGTCGAGCAGAAGGCGTATGTAATTGTCGAGCCCGATAAACTGTTCCCTTCCGGGCCGCAGCAGGCTGATATTGTGCAAGGTAAGCCACAGCACATAGATCGTGATCACCACCGAGACTGCGCCAAAAAACGCAATCACTGGCTGGTAGAATAGTTTTGTTGCGTCTTTGAACATGATCGCTCCCGCTGTGTGGCCACGCCCGGATGGACCGGGCGTGGCGCTGTTTCATTAGCGGGCGAGAGCTGCGTCGTTGGCAGCACTGGCTTCAGCGAGCGCATCCTTGGCAGAGGCGGTGCCCGCCAGCGCTTTGGAGACGGCAATACCGGCATTGTTGATGATCTCGTTGGCGGCGGTGACCGTCGGGAGATATTGCGGGTTGCCCTGGTTGATCGATCCAAGCATCGCTTCCTTGAATGCGCCGTAGCGCTTGTTGAACTCGTCAGAGTTCAGAGCGGCCTGGGAGGTCACTCCAGAGTTCGGAGCAATGCCGAACGACTTGATCTGCTGTTCCTTTGCAGTTGCCCACGATGCAAACAGCCAAGCGGCTTCCTTCTGTTTCGAGGCAGAGGCGATGTAGAGGCTGTGGACGGCGAGCGAGGAGGAGCCGCCCTTGAGGTCGCCCGACTGCTTGGGAACGGGAACATAGCCCACTTTGCCCACCACTGACGAAACGGATGGGTCTTCGTTAAACGCGCCGTTGACGGTGGCATCCATCGTCATACCAGCCTTGCCCTGTTGAAAGAGAACGCGGTTTTCCTCCCAACCAAAATTGGCGACACCGACCGGGCCGTAGTCGCGCAGAACATTGGCAAAGGCATCGAGCGAGGCGGCGGCCTCCGGCGTGCCAAGCGCCGATTTTCCGTCGCTCGTCAGGAATTCTCCGCCATAGCCCCACAGCCAACCTGCCCAGACATAGACGTTCTGGATACCCTGCGCGCCGCGCATGGTGATGCCGACAATCTCGCCGTTGGACTTTTCCTTGATGGTCTTGGCGGCTGAGACGACTTCATCGAACGTTTTCGGCGCGGTGATGCCGTATTGCTCGAACAAGTCCTTGCGATACATCAGGAACGTGCTCTCCCCATAAACCGGCAGTCCATAGAGCTTGTTGTCGACGATGTTGGTGTTGAGATAGCCGGGCACGAAATCGGCGCGATCGAGATATTTCGGTAATTTGACCGCGAGATCATCAACAGGATCGATGTATCCGGCCTGAACGAAGCCGGGGATATATATAATGTTGTTCTGGACGACATCATAGCGACCTGTCCCGGAGGAAAATTCCAGGAGCATCTTGGCGGTAATGTCGGATTCCGGAATGACCTCGAGTTCGACTTCGATCCCGGTTTCCTTGGTGAATTCGGGCAGCAGCGCCTGAATGCCGTCGGTGGTTGGATGACCTTCCATCAGCACGGCAATATGCGTTCCGGCATAGGGCTGATCGGCATTCTGCGCCATTGCTGGCAGGGCCGTCGAGGCGGCGAGTGCAAATGTCAGTGCAAGCAGGTGGCGTCTTTTCATGTCATTCCCCTTTTTTGATTGTCCATGAGTTGCGTTTGATTGCGTGATCGGTCTTGGATTAAAGTCTCTCCACCTCCCCGCTTTCAGCCGAACGAATGAGGGCGCGGGTCAATTCCAGCGAGCGGATCGCTTCCTCGCCGCTGGCAACTTGCGAGGGACCGCCGTCGAGCCACTCCAGAACGCTGGCGAGCTGCAGCTTGAGGTCGCCGCCGACGCGATTTTCGATGATCGGCCAGTGCTGGGTATCGATTTCGCGGGATGTCTGGTTGTCGGCAAAATAAAGGCCGCTATCGCCGCACTGGACTTCGAAGGAGCCTTCCGTGCCGATCAGTTCCATGCGCGCATCGATCATGTGCCGGGCACCGGCAGGCAGCGACCACGCGCTTTCAAAAGTGACGACCGTGCCGCCAGAAAAGCGTACGATGGCGGCAATCGTATCCTGGGTGCCGAGATCGCCAAGCAGAATATCGGTTTGCTGCGCATAGACGGAGACCGGCGTCTGCCCTTCGAGCATCCACAGAACCATATCGACATCGTGCACCGTGACGTGCAGCGCCAGCGGCAGCGTGCCGCCGTAGCGCTTCGGCCCCTCGGTTCGGGCGCTGTTGCGGCGCGCGTAGATATGGATCGGGGTGCCGATTTTGCCTGAGGTGATCAACTCGCGCGCCTTATAGTAGCGCGGATCGAAGCGCAGGAGATAACCGACACCGAGCTTGACGCCGGTCGCCTTGCAGGCTTCGACAATTTTTGCCGCATCTTCCATGGTCGAAGCGATTGGCTTCTCTACGAAAAGATTGATGCCCTTGGCGGCGATGGCAAGGGCGGGTTCGAGATGCAGGTGGTCCGGCGTGCAGATGCTGACCAGATCCAGCTCCTCTGCGGCCAGAAGGTCTATGTGCGAAGTATATGCTTTAACGTTTTTGCCGAGTTCACCGGCAAGTGCGGCCGCGCGGTCGATGTCCCGGTCGACGACGGCAACGAGCTCGGCACGGGGTTCGTTTGCAAAGATCGACGCATGCATCGAGCCCATAAAGCCGGCTCCGATAACTGCGACGCGGAATGTCCTGCTCATCTCTTTTCTCCATGATATTCAGTCTTAAGCCGCAATCCGGCTACTGCATCGACTACCGGAACGTCGACTGCGCCGCTAACTGCGGCGACATTGTGCATGCCTCGATACGAACCGCCTTTGCCCCGCCCAGAACCGCTGCGCGGGCAAGCGCGACGATGTGTTCAGTCGAGTGCAACGGACTTCCATCCGCTGCCTGGCAAGAGACGACAGGGTCGCCGCGCAGGTCTTCAAGAATTTTCAGCACTGTCAGTTCCCGCTTTTTGTTAAGAGGAAACTACGAGTAATGACATTATCCGTCAAGATACTTTTTTAGATGAAAATTTCCGTCAAAATGAATTCTAGTTTGAACGCCGACGAAGCGGCGGCGACAAAAGACGGCATCAGATGCTGCGGTCGGTCACGCTTTGTGCGGTTTCACGAATGGTATCGAGGCGCTCGGGGGCTGCCTTGGTAATATAGGACCCAAGGGCATCGACGATCAGCAGTTGACTGATCTTGGAGGGAAAGGCACCGCCTGTCAGAGGTGTTTCCGGCCAGGAGGCAAGCAGGACAAAATCGCAGACCGCAGCAAGGGGGCTTTTGACGCGGCTGGTGATGCCGACGACCCGCGCGCCTCGTGCATGCGCCAGTTCCGCGATCTTGACCGTGTCGATCGTTGATCCTGAACTGGAGACGAGGAAATAGACGTCCGATGGGCCTGACGTCGCCGCCGCCATAATGGCCAGATGCGCATCGCGGGCGATATGCGACTGAAGCCCGAGCCTCGCCAGTTTGTATTCGAGATACTGCGCCGTGATTGCCGATGCGGCGACACCGAAAATCTCAATGTGCCGAGCATTCAGCAATTCGTTCGCGACAGCCTCGATGTTGCGCCGATCCAGAAGCCTTTCTGTCTCGTCGAGCGCCATTCGCGCAGTTTCGATGAGATCGAGCACCGGATCGCCTTGCGCACTGTTCGCGTTCGGCTGCTGCTGGGTTGCCAACTCCTGCGCCAGGGCTAGCTTGAAATTCTGGAAACCGGCAAAGCCAAGTTCTCTGCAGAAGCGCATGACGCTGGCTTCCGAAGAGCGCGCGTCCTCGGCAAGTTCGGTGATACTCTTGTAGAGAACGGCCTGAGGGTCTTCCAGCGTATAGTGTGCAACCAGTTGCAAAGCCCGCGTCATATTCGGTGCGCGCGAACGGATACTAGCAATAAGTGCCATATGTAGTGCCGGATCCAAAGGCCTCTTCCTTAAAAATGCTCGCCGACCCAGGGAGCGGGGCCGGAGAAAATATCGTGACACCGCTTTATGGCCGCGAAATCGCCCGCAATCCAGCCCGCCTTTTCCAGAAAATAAGCCGAACGAAACCCGGAAAAAAGCGTTGCAAACTGCGCCAGACCAACGGTGACATCGGCCGGCCCCGAAACAGCTTCCGCGCAGGTCGCAAATCCGTTCTCCACAGAAAGCAGAAGTGAGTGTCTCTGTGTATCACCTACAATATCGAGTCTGAGGCTTGCCGAGCCGCATTGATAGCCGCGTGCGACGAGCGCCTGCTTTGGCGAGAGAATCCGCATCAGAAATTCCTCCTGATGGACGAGCCGCCAACCCTTGTCAGGCATCGCGAAGATCAACGCATCCTGCGGTGCGCCATGCCACCGGACGCGCGGATAAACAGTCGAAAACGTGCCAAGAAGTTTGAGAATATCCCTACTTGCAGACCCTGATAGGGCGACCCAGTCTCGAAGGACCAAGCATTCCGAATTGCTTGTATCGAGCACGACATAGCCGATGTCCTCACCCTCTCTCTCGAAGATGAAGATCGCGAATTCGTCACCCATCCCCTGCAGCAGCGCGTTCCAATGGGCGGGCCGGCGCTCCAGAACGCCAGTTTCTGTCCGGCAATGCTTGCCGTAGATCGGCGTTATTGCAGACAGGACACCCTCACCCACGACACGACGGCACTGGAACTTATCCTTTATTTTGTAGAGCTCCGATGTATCCGCCTCGTAGATGATCTCCGACCCTGCGAGTTCAAAGCCGGACCGACGGTAGAGCGGCCTTGTCGAGGCAAAGAGGCTTGCAACGGCGGCTCCGCGCTTCACCGCTTCCGCAGCAGCAACGTCAAGGATCGTTGCAGCAAGACCTGTGCCTCGGTATTCTGGGCTGACGGCCACATGGGCGATGTTGCATGCGGGTACAACCCTGCCGGCAAACCAATGACCCGTCTCGATTAATGCGAAAACGGCCGCTGGCTGCGACGCATGTTCGATGACATGAAAGTTATCCAGGCCGGTGTTCTGCAGATACTCGATGGTTCGGCCCCGGCCGAAAGCAAACGCGGACGCGTAAGCCGCCACAATGAAATCAATATCTCCGCTATCTGCCACGCGCGTGCCCATAGATCGCTCACCTGAAAGTTATCGCCAAAAAAGCATGTGCCTTGGCGATATTTTTTATGTGTATTGAGGACAAATGTCGAGCGCGATCTTCGCTATCGAAATCTACCCTGGTGATTCAAGATTGGGAGATTCGCCCTTTACTCGGCGAGATCTTCGGACAAGCATTTCTGCGAATTCCGCTCGCGTCCTTCGCGCAATGAGCATTGTTCTGACTGCCAACTCAGGCAGAAATTCCACTTATCCCG
>Ga0307515_10017675_pt1 | contig 12969 bp, 4 predicted proteins | sample 17_EM_MG_FD_194513 | JGI IMG/M metagenome (GOLD analysis project Ga0307515, IMG submission 194513) | Populus trichocarpa ectomycorrhiza microbial communities from riparian zone in the Pacific Northwest, United States - 17_EM | ecosystem: Host-associated > Plants > Roots > Unclassified | place...
ATTACACACTGGCAACGGCTTAAAGCAATTTTATTTCCTTATTTCCTCACGTAGACACGTACTTATTATACATATTCCGAGTGGAGACTGCTCACATGCCAAAGCAAATTCTCTCAACAAGCTTAGCTGAAGGCCGCAGTACATAAAACACGAACACCTCAGGTAGTATTTCATAACTAAAAATTATACTATTTTTAGGGAAACTGCACAGCAGCTTATTCCATGCAGGCTACATTTCTACAATGTAGGAGGAATCCAGATATAGCCATGTGTTTGAACATAACCAGCTTTTGCCAGCAGCTCATCTGCTTCGACTGGACCCCGGCTGCCTGGTTGGTATTCCTTTGGCTTCATTTCACCATTGTCAATCCTGTGCAGAAGGGGTGTGAAGATCTCCCATGCTGCCTGATGATTGAAATGGAGCAACCATCAGATTTTGATATCCCATTTCAGTCCAGATATTTTACGAAGCTGAAACAAAATTTACCTTCAATTCATCTCTGCGAACAAAATGCTGCTGATCGCCCCTAATTCTGCAAAACCAAAATCAATACTCGTTACCAGTTCTGTTATTTATATCCTTGGTTCTTAGATAACGCTAAAGCTTCTAAGCTCATTGGACTTAATTCAAGCATCTTTATGAACTCTCACGACAAGAGTAGCACTAAAATATATTTTGTTGAAAAAATATGGCCAAAGGGCAGGAGTCATACGTGTCAAGAATCAGACGTTCATATGCCTCCGGGATGGGAACCCCTTGATAACGTTGCATATATGACAAGTCCAGTTCACTTTGAACAGTAGACATCTCGAGTCCAGGCTGCTTGACCTGCATGAGTGGCAGAGAGAAATTCAGAGGCAAGCACAAAGATACCTGAGATCTAGTGTATAATCTCTGGTTGAAGATTTATGATGTCTCGAGCATTCAGCTCACAACTAAAGGGAACGCATGGGATGATATTTCAGAGAGGCAATGCAGAATCTCTTTAGCTCTAATGTCCCATTTTACTGGACAAAACATTCATGCAATTTGACAAAGGAAAAGGCTTTGCATGCAATTACCAAATTAGACTCATACCGTAAGTTTCATGTACATGGCTTCTGAGGGTTGCAGGCGTATTACAAACTCATTCCTTCCTTGCTTTTGACCTACAAAATTAAACACAGGTCAAGCAATAAGATGCTTACAGGGACCAAACTAACGTATTTGGGAGCAGGGAATCAATTTTATACATGGGTAAACATTTTTATTTTTTTTATCAAAAAGAACCATCATAACTTCTAAAAAATGAGCCACAGAGGAATCAACATGGACCACAGAGGAAGTGGTGATGCAGAACTCTAAAGTTCCAGAGTCATACATTTGAATATATCACCAGGAACGTCCTTAAATTGAACACGTATCTCTGCCTTGCTTGAATTTAATGCTTTTCCTGCCTTTAGTATGAAAGGAACCCCTGAGAAACAAAGTATGGAAGCACCAATGAGAACAAACTATTTTGCTTCTTCGATCAATCTGATGTCTGAAGTATATCTAAGGTTCCAAAATAGGAGATTCAGAAATCATTTCCTCTGAACTGTGAAAATGTTCCATAAATAGCAGAGTAAATGGATCCTAAAGTAAATATACCTTCCCATCTTTCATTATGTATTCTCAGAACAACAGTAGCAAATGTTGGGGTATTTGATTGATCAGGAACTGTTGGGTCATCCCTGTAGCCGTCATACTGTCCAAGAACAACATCTTCATCTCTGATTGGAAGTACTGATTGAAGAACCTGAATGTCACTGAACAATAAGTATTTGAATTGAAAGGGTACTCTTAAGACTCAGAGCATCAACCTCTGAAGGAACAGATGACAGCACAACAGAAAATTAATTTTAAACGACATGCTTTGGTCTAAATGGACTCCTAAGAGGTTCAATAATTAATGCTTTTCATCCCTCAGGGAACTAACAAATTGAAGCATTTTGGTTCATGATTATCATTAAAGGGTTCCAGATTATAAATATCAGGAGATTATGAGAGATAGTTGATGATCTGAAACTGATTGATGCTCACCTTCACTTTCTCATCCCGAATATATTCAGGTTTGAGAGAAACGGGCTTTTCCATGGCAACCAGACAAAGAATCTGTGATAAGTAGAACAATAGTTAGCCACGAATGAAACTCATTTCCTTTCTCATATTTTCTCTTGACTGGTGCTACTTGCTCATGATCCCAAGTTCAAATGAATACCATCAAGATATGCCCAAGTACAAGGCTGAGCTATTTCGATGAGAAAAAACAAATTCTAAAGTAGACAATATTTATATATCTGAATGCTCCAGAAAAAATGCTTCTCCTACATGCAGGGGTTATTAAGACTCCAAAAAAGATGACGAAGCATATAATAGTCCACAGCTTAAACCCATTGCCCATACCTGTAATAAGTGATTTTGAATAATATCACGAATAATCCTGCAGCAGAAAAACAAGGTTACTGCTTGTGACTTCTTGATTTTGTAGTTACAAAACACCCAAAGAGCTCAACAATACAAATTAACAGAAAACAAAAGTTTCCATAACCCTTGCATTTTCAAGAAAATATTTCCCTGCTAATTTTCAAGAAGATATGAATCAAAAACTAGAAGAAAAACCAGCGTAAAGAAAGTAAAATTACGTATACTACTTGTTATTACAGTACGAACACTTTCCAAAGAAAAAAAAGATGTGGTTTCTTGGTAAGAGATCCTGCTCTATGGACTGTACAAGAAACTGGTGTTTACTGAGCATACCCATATTCATCAAAATATCCACCACGACCTTCAGTTCCAAAATTTTCCCGAAACACAATCTGAAAAGGCAACAAAGGAGATGATGATTGACATTTATGATGCACTGATGCTTTTAATTAACAGAAGATACATTGGTGAAGAAGACTCTCATACTTTGATGTTTTGAGATGATCGTTGAAAGCCATAAATTCATAGCTAGGAAGTGTTTTCCAAACCATTAACTTATCAACTATAATTTCATATTCGTCATTAGCATTTATTTATTTTTTTGTCTGGCACACAATGACAAAAGATGCTCACCTGAACATTGGAAATGTTGTCGCGGTTCCAAAGAGGTAAAAAGAAGCGATTTGCAAAACGGAGAACTAGCTACAAAATCCAAGCAACAAAAAGGATTAAAAAGAGATACCAACGTTGATGAACAATGAGCATTAAATATTTCTATGTATCTTACCAAGTTCTGCACCAATTCTTTTCCCAAGTAGTGATCGATACGAAAAAGTTGTGCTTCTTCAAACAACTCTCCAATATGGGCACTGAGATTTTCTGCAGATTCCAAATCTTTGCCAAAAGGTTTCTCAATGACAATTCTAGTCCATCCCCCATGATCAGCTGGAAAGGATTACAAGAACAGCAGTCAATAAGATAAACACAAGAAGTTCTGGTCTGCAGCAACACTGGAAAATTGACACAGCTACTTGAACGATGGCTTTGGGAAGTCTAGCACAATTTATCTAACCAAATCTAGATCAAATATAATGGCAAGTTCAATTAGCTTTCAAGGATAAATGAATCAATGTTATAATTGTAGCTACAATAAAACATCATCTCATTTAGGGGGGTAAACTGAAACAAAAACATATGAAGATTCTCCACCATTAGCAGATCCAGTGATGGCTGTGCATAATACTGGGGCATCCAGTTATGCCAATCTGGAATGTAAGTTTTAAGACCCCCTGAAGAGACATTCTTAAGAAAATGCAAGGCGGTCAAAACAGGTAATTTAATTGTCAGTGTCTGCACAAATAGGGCAGTTCTCGCTTTCTATCTTTCTTTCTTTTATTTTGTTTTTTCCATTCCAAAAGTGGCATTCAGGCAAATGAATTTCTTCTTGTACCTTTTCTTTTCTTCCAAGAAATACCAGATGTAAAAGAGGATATGGTAAAAGAGAGAGCGTCGGCCTTTGTAAAGTTAATGGCCAAAAAATGTTTCCATTCGATATTGGAAGCCACAAAAGCAAATTAGATCAACAATTCTTACATTTATTCATGCAACATTTTCTGATCATCCTGCAGACAGTTGGATACACTGAGGGGGGAAGTGCAAGATAAAATAGTCTTCGAGATGATCCTTCTGCACTGTTTTTTGATACTTCATGCTGTGAAATTTCCTTATCCAATAGCTGAAAGCCATCCTCAGTATCATAAGAACCACTTACATATTTGATCTGCGAAGTTAAAAAATATTTTAGTGGTGCATGCCGGAACAGACTAATAAAAAAACAACGCATAGAAAGAGCTAGACTAACCAGTTGCAAGAACTTTGATACAACTTCAGCTTCTTTGCCAAGATATCTGAAATGATTGTTCAATCCCAGTCATTTGCAATATTCATTATACTTATCAATAACCTTTAGCCCAAAAAAATGGCTGAAACATAGCCGCGGTCACAAAGTACATCTATGAACTATGTGCTCCCTACTTTCTTCCTGGTATGAACTACACAAATCCCAGCACCTTGCCCATTATTTACTCTATCACAGTGAACCGGAGTAAAAAACGAACACATTTGATAGAGCACATGAACACAAGTATGAAGCAGGCACACAAGACGGAGGCTAGGCAAGATATCTCACCCACGGATTCGATCTCTAAGTTCATCATCTGAAATCCTAGTCCTTGCATATCCGAAAATGTGGACTTCATCTGGGTGCAGAAACCCCTGCCCAACATCCCATAAAAAAAATCAATAAAACTTCTCTAGATTCACAAGAGACCGTATCTTTTATTGGCAAGCAAAAGGATTTCCCTTTAATTACCTGGCGATAAAGATGGTAGAGAGCAGGGAAAGTCTTCTTCTTGGCTAGATCACCAGAAGCACCAAGAACAATAATTGAAAGGCACCCACTCTCAGGCGCAGTCTCATGTTCCTTTAGAAACGAATCATTTTCTAAACCAGATCTCTTCTCTACCATCCATTGACCGGATCCCATGTCTTTGATATATCAAGATTTGCTTCCTTTCCCCGGCACCGCCTTTCCTGATCTGATTCAGTAACACAAAAATATTGGCTACAAAATCGAGATACTAAAAACTTGTTTCTCAGAGGTCCTGTAACCGAGGTTATTGGTTTTGACCAAACACAAAAACGCTAAAATTCAGTCCCTTTCCTTAGTTTTATCGAAGCCAAAACGTAGTTGTAATATAAAAGAAATGAAACAAAAGCTTTAACTCACCAAAACAAAACAAAAAATCAAGCAAACTAAGATTAGACACAAACTCTCAAGTGATCTTCAATAAAAAGAAACGCAAACCTGAAATATGGGAATTGGGAAATGAATCGAATCTGATGAGATGCTAAAGATCAACAAGTGACAAGTTTGAGCCCAGAATGTGGTGCAAACTTTTCTGCCGAGATTTTAAGGAGTTGGTGAGAAGATATTTATATCATAATTCATAAGGGGACAGAGAGAGAGAGCGAGTGTCTTTTTGTGCTTATACTTTAAACGTTTTGAAAAGTAGTTAAAAAAAGTGCACGGGATTACAAGGAGTGCGTTGCCCACCAAACTGTTGAAAGCCGCCGCAGTGGACCCGTACTGGTATTCAGACCTGTACCCAGATGTTTTCTGTATTCATACCTGTACCCAGATGTTTTCTGTATTCAGACCTGTACCCACTTTTACACAAATCATTTCGATTATGTCCTTGTTTTTATCCTAGTGGTACAATAAATAAACAAAGGATTGGATCATGATCTTGACAGCTCATGTTTTAATATGTTCTTGATCCAAGATATTGGCAGGTGGAGAATATATCAAAAACCACGTGTAATTGGTGGAATCTACCACTTGGCATTGAGAATGTTTGGTGTGAGCAATATGCTCATATGAAGTATCAAATATAATTATATATTCATATGAATTATTATTTTTTTGAATATATATACCAAATCGATGCGGGGAGCATATTTTTTATGAACTGAGAATGTTTTTATTGTCAAATAAAAATAATAATTATATATCTATACATGGAAAAATTTATAAATAAAAGACAATCAAGCCAAATGCATGATAGAAGCTTTTATATAAATATCTTTTATAAAACATGAATCCTAAAGAGAGAGCATGGGGGATCACCCCCGAAAGTGAAATCTAGAAAGGTGAGTGACTGGCATGAAAATACAATACTATACAAACTGTAGACGTTATAAAAATACAATACTATACGAACTGTAGACATTACAAGAATACGGTCTACCTGACAAGTTTAGGCGTCGGTCGGCTTCGAGACTTTCTGGTTCACGCTGTAGGAGTGGTATCAACCCTTGAATGATGAATAATAGCTAAGGCAAAACATTGATTTCAAAATATATTAGCAAAATTGAGGACCTGATTGGTCAAAGCTTTGACCACGGGCCAATATTTGCGGCTGTGGTTACTGGTTTTAAGAGATTTTTATAATTTTATATGAAAAGAGCCTCTCTAGCCATAGTTTTTGACTCAGGATTCTTATTGACCCGGATCAGCTTGAAAAAATTAAAAAAAAAATTAAAATTTTAATATTTCATATAAAAAAAATTAAAAAACAATACATGTGAATATAAATTATATATGTTATAAATAATGAATTTTAAGAAATTATTTCAAAAAAAAATTTATCCCACATTGAAAAGATATTATATCAGTATTTTATTCTTTTAAGTTAAAGTATTTAAATCAAAAAGGTTTTTTCTTCCACATTGAAAAAATATAATTTTTTTCTTGTGAATATAGAGTATATATATTAAAAGGCTTCAAATCCCACATTGAAAAAATAATTTTTTTCTTGTGAACATAGAGTATATATATTAAAAGATTTCAAATCTCACATTGAAAAAATAAAACATTATTCTAGTATTTATATAGTGAACTTTGAAAAGAGTTAATAACCAACTAAAAATACAAAAAAATAGTCGTCAGGTCGACCGGGTCCCAGGTCGATCAGGTCAAGGTCAACTGAGTTTTACCATGTTTTTGTTTATCCCCGTCTTTTGCCTTACTCGAACCGGTCCAGCCACCCGGTCGACCCGCCGTCCCGAGACGGTCCGAGTTTAATAACCATGCTCCTAGTAGTATTGTACACCATTGTTGCTTTCTCGATTTTTATTATTCCAATATTTATATGAATAGTGCATTTTTTAACTTTTATTTTTTACAACTTCATCCTTTTTTATATTTATTTTAATTTGATTCATCTTACATACACTAAATGTCATAAATTGAAAATAAATTAGAAATTAATTTTTCAAAATTTGGTTTAATTGTAGTTGAAAATAAAAAATAAGAGCCAGGAGGCAACTTTAATAAAGACAGCCAAAACAGACCCCATTAGATTTTGGTACGGAAATCTCTTCAATCTAATCCCTAAAGTTTTAGTTATCTATTATTTTAGCAATTCATGTTTGGTACCAAACTTTATTTTTTTTATGTTTTACTTTTTAAATATTGAGAGATGACAAAGATTATCACCAAAAAATTATGATGAGAGAAAAAGTGTCTAAAAGGCTATATTTCTCCCATAAAAGGCCGATATTTGTTCCAATGGGTTCATCTTCTCCATAAAAGTTCAATGAAAATGGAGTTTTTATATAACTATGACGGAAACGTAGGTTTGAGTCCATATAAAAGAAATTAAAATGTATATAAAAAAAATAGTCAATGTAAAATATTTACATATGCATCTTTATTTTTACTTTACTAAGAAGATTAGCTTTCCGTTTTAGTATTTAATTAACATTAATAATAATTTATCAATTTATCAATTCATATAATTTTTAATTTATTTTATTAAGCATAAATAACATCTTTTCATTTCTCAATTAAAAAAAACCATGATACCTAAAAATATATCCAAAATGAATGCGTTTCCTTTTTCTACATTAAAAATTAACTTGAAATCCTACCAGCAATGTAATTCGGGTAAAGAGTTGGTTATTCAATAAAATAATTGTTACTTTTACTTTAGCGGTTGTTACTTTGATCCATAAAAATTTTAAAAAGTTCGAGTTGATCCCTCATATTTTTCAATTCTTTATTTTCATCCATGTAGTTTTAAGTATTTCCATTTTGGTCATAAAATTCACAACAGTTCATCAATGGACAAAATTTCAATTTGGTCTCTAGTTTTTGAAAAATAATTCAATTGGTCCTTTAATTTTTTAAATTCTATATTTTTTGACCTTGTAGTTTTAGATGTTTATATTTTGCTCCTAAAATTCCATTTTCCTCTCATTTCAGTCTATTGGATGTTGACAAAAATGTAATTGAGTCCTTGAAGTTTGGTAAAAGTTCAATTTTATTCCTAAAGTTTTATTTGTATATTTTGGTCCTTGTAATTTAGATGTCTATTATTTGATCCTAAGCTTTATTTTCAATTCGGTCCATGAAGTTCTTAAATTTTACATTTTTAATCCGTGTAGTTTTAGGTTCTTATGATTTGGTTCTAAAATTTCATTTATCTTGTTTTTTAGTTCTTGAATGTTGAGACACGAGAGAAATATTTAGGAAAAAAAGAGTTAAGAGAGAGATTCTTGTTTTCCTCGCTATAACAAAATGTTCATCTTAGTGTCAATGACATTGTTTTGGAGAGAGAAGTTCAATGAAGGTTTTTTTTCCTATAATAATGTAAAAAAAAAGTATATAGTGGTATGTAAAGTGTTTTTTATTTTTAATTTTTAGATTGATTAAAGGTTTTGGAGGTTGGAAATGGGGTTATTTTGTTTTCAGAAATAGGAAAAAAAATCACAAATAAGAAATGATGATTTTGACAAAATAAATACACTTTTTCTCTAAAAATTTTAACCCTTCAAACTCTTTTGAATATTTATTTTAATCACCACATAATTAGATAAAAGTTATCATTGAAAATGATTCCGGTGTCTAAGCTTTATTCAGCAAATTGTTACGTACATGTTACCATTAAGTAATAGGACTCTTTGTAGCTTGCAATTATAAATTATTTGAATGTACATCTTTTTTTGACTTTTTATTAAGAAGCAATTTTCAATTTTGATCATTAATTAACATCCATGATTCTTTTTAAGATTTATCAAAAACAATAATATACATTGCATTAAACACATCCATGATCTTTTAATTTTTCAATTAATAAATTTTATAATATTATAAAAAGCTTATGTAACGACGTTTCTTTTCTAACATTAAAAATTGAGTTGTTTTTAAGTAGAATATGGAAAATCTAGCAAAGCACTAAAATGTGTGGCTAAATCAATATAATGTTTTCTTGCTTTTTTTTTCTTGTTAGTTTTTGTTTTTAATTTTACTCTTTACTAAACTATTTTGTTTTTAATTTCATCTTTCAATATTAAATTATTTTAGGAATTACATTTCATATTTTTTTTCCTTTTTATTGGGTTACATATTAGTCTCGTCGATTTATTTAGTTATTCATTTCAACTTTCAACATTAGATCTATTGGAAGTAGAGTTCTATATTTTTTTATTTTTTTTTATAAATTTATCTAAATCTCATGACTCGAGTCGCGGGCTTAACAAGTTAACCCGGGTTGACTCGGGTCTTTTTTTTGTCACTTTTTCTATTTAATTTTTTTATTTCATTCTTTAACACTTGGTTGGTTAAAAATTGGGTTTCATAATTTTTTTTTTTTTTATATGAAGTTATTCAGATCTCATAACCCAGGTTATAGGTCTGACAGGTTGACCCAGATTAACTTTGTTTAATTTTTGTCCTTTTTAATTGATTTTTTTTATTTGGGACTAATAATTTTTTTTTCAATTTGCTTTCTATGAGGTTATTTAAATTTCATTACTTGAGTCGCGGGTTTGGTATGTTAACCTAAGTTGACTTGATTCATCTTTTAGGTCTTTTTTAACTGATTTGTTTTTTAATTTCACTATCCAACAATTCAATCTTTTTTTTTTTATCAATCACATCCTTCAATATTAGGTTCTTTGGGAATTGAGCTCATAATTTTTTTCAATTTTTTTTTGTAAAGTTATCTCGATCTCGTAGATTTAGTTTTTTTCCTACCAATTTCAACCTTTAACATTAGATTTGTTGGAAATGGAGCTTTGTAATTGTTTTATTTACTTTTTATAAAGTTATGTTGGACTCATTATCTAGGTTGCAGGTTTAACAGGTTAGCCTATGTTGACTTTGAGTGTTTTTTTTGCTCTTATATTTTTAATCCATTCATTCAATATTTAGTTGATTAGAAATTAGACTTTGTAATTTTTTTTATTTGTTTTCCATGAGATTATCTCGATCTCATGACTCAAGTTGCTGATTTGACAAATTAACTAAGGTTTACTCTTTTTTTTTTTAATTTAATATTTTTTTCAATTTCATCCTTCTTCAACATTAGATTAAATAGAAATTGACCTTTATAATTTATTTTGATTTGCTTTCTATAAAGTTATCATGATATCATAACCAAGATTAAAGATTTAATAGGTTAACCTAGATTAATTCTATATATTGTCATTTTTATATTTAAAAAATAAAAATTATATAATGTATATCTGTATCAATATTTTTATTTAGCACTATGTAAATATGTTTCTTCTAGCCCCCATTATTATTGAAATTAATCACAACCATGTCCCTTTTCGACCCGGTTCTAACTTTCTAACATTATACTAACAATATAAACAAAGATAGTACGGCATGTTTGGGAGTGTGAATACGGTTATTTTTCAAAGTGCTTTTCATTTAGAAATGCATCAAGATAATTTTTTTATTTTTTAAAAATTATTTTTGACATCAGCGCATCAAAATAATATGAAACACCCAAATAAATATTAATTTAAAAAAAACAAAATAAATAATTTTTTTTTAAAATAATTTTAAAACACAAAAACAAATTTTAATCCTTAAACAGCTAACTCTCCAAACTACCATGATTTTGTGGCAGTTGAACGATTTTGTGGTATTAAGACGGCCATTCAATTCCGATCTGACACGTCACTAGAAATTAAGAAGTTTTTGATCAGATCTACACCGTACACGGTAAGAAGACACTTCACCCAAACGAAGAAACTGTTTAAGAAAATTGAAGAAAAGTTATAATTATCTTGCCCCTTTTAGATTTCGCACGTGGGCGTGAAAAGTTATAATTATTGTTGTTGGAGTGGGAAGTGAAACCATGCAAATGAGCGGTTAAAATTGATCCAACATATAAAGTCAAAGTATTGGATTTGTTGGTCTAAATTGTGCCTTTCAAGTGCAAATAACTGCTTAGTGGACTTTGTAAATGCAACTGCAAATCTGATTTTTCACTCCTTGTGGCAAGTAAACAATAGAATTCAAATTAAATAAAAATAAAATAGAATAGAATGGTGTTTCAATGTTTACTAACATTGTTCATACACATGCAAAACATCATTCATTTGCAATGTTCAGGACGTGATTTTCTATACTATACTCTGATTCTTGTAGTTTTTTTAATTTACATTTCAATTATGAAACTTTATTTTTTTTATATTCTAATCTCTAACAATTGAAATAGGAGGGAGAGGTGTCACATAAGGAAAGAGACAAAAATTCTGGTAAGTTACACTCCGATAAAAAAAATTTCATTTTTAAGATAGCATTGCAATGAAGATAGTTTGAATTTTAAATCATATAGAAAGAAATTAAAATCTAAAAAAAATGATTTAATTTGATTTGATTTTGAATTTTTAAACTGATTTGAGCATGTTTTGAGATTAAAAATTAGGTTATAAAGATTTATATAATATTATTTTTTATGAGTTTCTTAGTAAAAAATTTGAAATTTAAGTTTTTTAATAAAAAAAATTTAAATCCTGATTTTTTAATTACCATAAGGTTTTTATATATGTTAAGATGGGTTGAAAATTCAATTTTGTTTTTTGGGTTGAAATACATAGCATCAATTTTGTAGTTATCTTGATGGGGATCGAAATCTAGAAAAGTAGATAGGGTGTGTGGTCTCTGTCACTCTTTCTTTAAAAACAAATGAGGAGGACAAAATGCAAAAAGAAATAAATAATAAAAAATAGACCGCGTGCGTGGCCTTTCCCCAAGCCCTCGCGTTGGGATTTTTAAAAGGTCCAGGTGCGCTAGGTCACCCATGCGTCCATAGTTGCGTATTTGGTTTCTTTTTTACTTTGACTTTTTCTAATTAAATTTATCTTTTAATTTTTTAAAAAAATTGATATTTGTTTAATAATATCCTTTAAGATTTTATTAATTTTTAAATTAGTCTTCATAATTTATTTTTATTTTTTTTATAGATTTATTGTCTTTTCAAATAAACATCCAGACATTTAGTTTGTACTTGATTCTACGAGTGTCTATTTTTGTTGTTGTATAATTAACTAAAAAATAGTTTTGAAAAAACAAAGTTATAAAACCATGTAGAGTGCATGACCCAAGTTGCGGGTTTAGCGGATCAACTTGGGCTGATTGAGAATTTGGTTTCTTGATTTGTTTTATTTGTTTTTTATTAGGTTATCGTGATCGCAAATAAACATCTCAACATTAATTTGATTCTCCATTTTGCGAGTATTTATTTTTATTATCATATAATTTAATAAAAATAATTTAACAAAAATAAAATTATTAAACTCAGTGGAGTTCATGATACAAGTCGTATAGTTTGGCGGGTTAAACCGTGAAACGCTAGTATGATATTGTCTCAACATTAAAAAAAATATTATTTTTTTATCAGTTATTTGAATAGCTCTTTAACTTATTAAATTAACTAAATTATATTAAAATAATATTTATATAATTTAATTTAAAATTTAAATTAGATAAAAATCCGAGTTATAAAGCTTCAAAGTTGACCCATGCTATTTTAATGATGCTATCAAAAAGTTACTCGTGACCACGAAAAAGTTTTGATCCAAGTTACAGCGTGAGCCTGTGAGGGGACTGAAATATCTAATAATATCTATGTATGGTACAAAATGGAAAATGGAAGGAAGGA
>Ga0307515_10017676_pt1 | contig 12969 bp, 2 predicted proteins | sample 17_EM_MG_FD_194513 | JGI IMG/M metagenome (GOLD analysis project Ga0307515, IMG submission 194513) | Populus trichocarpa ectomycorrhiza microbial communities from riparian zone in the Pacific Northwest, United States - 17_EM | ecosystem: Host-associated > Plants > Roots > Unclassified | place...
ATATTCTAAAAGCCTAGGTTCTATTATATAATCGATCAACTTTGGGAAATAATATAAAATATTGGTGTTGAGTTATTCTAATATCCGCAACCTCCGCAACGCGGATATCCGTGGATTTACTAAGAACTGTCGCGGAACACGCTCAGACGTGATACTGGTGGTGCATCACAAACGTAGTTAGTCAGCTTGCGGACCGATTGAAAATCCGCACCAACAGAATCACGTCTAAGCTTGCTGAGGTAAGGGGGGGGCAATGTAGAGTCTAAAGGTCGGAGAGTGTAGCCGAAAGCTCCGGGAGTGTTCAAATACGCCACGTCGTAAAATCTTACACTTAATGAACTTTAGCCCCGTGCGCGCACACCTAATAAGCTTTCAATATAAAATTCTTTAAAATTATCGCGATTAATATATTAAAGCTATATATCATCATATAATATTGCAACCATACCCTATCTTTAGCGTATTTAAGATCGTGCAAATCTTAGCATTAAAAATGGCCAATAATACGTAAGCATCCCAAAGTGCGTAAAGATGTATTTAGGATAGATTAATAATATATCCAAAATATAATCCAGGTACCCTTGCGCACCTGCCTATCTTAGGTAGTTCTTCTATACTACTGCCAATAGAAGAAACTTAGCCTTTAATTAAAGACTTAGAATAATTACGGGAGGACTTCTTTTATAAAGGGCAACGGGTGTAGGAGGAACGCACATATATAAACATTAAAGATAGTAATTAGGATATATCCGGCTTATATCGGGAGTACTACTAAGATATTTAATCCTAAATGCCTATGCTATAACGATCTGCCAATACCTCTTCTTTAACAATAGTAGTAAGTAGAATTATATAATGCGAGCTATATATAATATATAAACTAATTATCTCTATAATATAGCTAGGCTTAATATTAATTATATAAACTAGATCGCTTGTAGTAAAAAAACTTATATTTAGTTAAGAGATACTAAAATATTCTATGTCCTCTAAGCACGGGATTGGATATATTATAGATTTATCTAGCCTATAGCTAAATAATAAGAATATTATAAAGATATATAAAAATATAAGATATTATATCCTAGATAGATTTTATATATAACTTAGTTCTAATATAGATAGATGCAATACTTATATATATATAAGAACAAAATGAGTATAATATACTCTCTTTTTAGCCTCTAAAAGTGTTTTAGAAGATAGATACCCTATTTAGGTGTATTTTATTGCGAATATTTAGACCCTTAACTATAAAACTTTTATTATGAGCAAATTACAGTAGAGGACTGGGAAAGAATACGTAAATTGCGAGAAAAAGTATAATATATCTATAATATTATGCTACTATATCTAAGTTATAATATAGACGTTGCGAACTCTTATATATTTCCTTAGTAATTTAATAGAATTAAATTAAAATAATATTAAACGAAGAGACACAAACACGTAAGACATTTATTTATATTATCTATTTTTATTAATATATATATAGGCTTTATAATAGTATTTATTATATATTTTAGCACTAGATTGCCTATATAGAGTAAAGTACTAGTTATAAGCCATATCTTTATATTATAAAGTATACGGTTAGTATCTAATAGATCCTAAATATATTACTACTATAACTAAGCTATAACTAGTTACTTATAGATAAACCTGTGGCAAGCATATACTATACTAAGGGAAGTTAAATATAAAATTATAAAAAATACTACCAAAAGTCTCTTTCTTTAGTTTTAAGATACTTATTAAAATATTTAAAAGATTTACTTAACTAAGGCTATTAGGGTACCCTAGAAACCTATACAGCGGTAAAGCACAGGAAGAAAAGATTAGATAATTGCGGTAAGTTATTATAATAAGTATATAACTATGATATAATATTAACATATCTAGGCTATAACCACGCCTAAGGACTAGGAAAATGGGTACTAGCCCTATATAACGTGGAGTTTAACTATATATAGCTAGATAATATTAAGGATTGCCCTTATATTATTCTAACTTTTTATAGTAAATATACGTATCCTCTAGCGCCTCTATTAAAGGTACTAATATAACTTATTAAAGAACTTTAACAACAAATCTAGCGATAGTTAGGGCCAGGGCTTACTCTAAGTATGTTATATTTAAGCTATATTAATACTCTATCCTTATTTTATTAGGCTCTTTTATATACAGCCCTTTAATAAAAGAGTTTTGCGAAAAATATAACGTTACTAGCCTTTTAAGCCTTTATTAAAGCCTAGTAAATCTTAATAAGATTTAATATATAATTAAAAAGTAATAGCTTTTATTATTTCCGCAAGGTTAAGATATATAAGGGGTAATATTTAAAAAGCATCTATATTATAAAATAGGTCCTAGATATATATAAGATATATTTTACTAAAATAGTAAGCTAATAATTATATACTTTTAAAAAGGCTAGGTAGAAATACTATTAATATTAAAAACGTTTAAAATTAATATATCGTTTAAACGAGTTAGTATAGCTGGGTTAGATAAGATTATAATTGCTGCAAATATCCCTAGAATTAATAAAGGTATTATATAACTTAGTTATATTACAGTTATATCTTTATTCTAATAAGGCTATAGTTATTATACTAATAAGAGTTTTTGTAAACTAAGCTATAGGCTAATTAGTAGAGATATATTAACAACTTTTCTATACTATATTCCGCTTATATAAGAATTGCAGCTATCTAACTTATTAGAGTTATATCTATAAACGTAGATTTTATACAGCTCTTATAGATATAAATAGGGCGTAGGTAAAAGGTATTTTATAATACGTATATATTAAAGATATTATTAAAATATATTAGGGCTTAGCCTTTACCTAGCAGATATTAACCCCTTGCAGACTTGGTAGGGCTATATGAAGTCTATAATTATATATTGCCAAATCCACATTCTTTGCGGCATTTGTTAGGTTATTGGAGCCGGAAATATAGGCTAAGATAGTGTTAGGTAATATATAGCTTCGATTATAGAGGCTATAAGCTATAAGTAATACTACAAAATTTTAGACGCAATTAAAGGTATAGAGATATTATAACCCTAATTAATCTATATTATATCTACATTATAATATTCACGGTTATAGAAAAGTATAATAATAACTATAAAATTGTAAACTAGTGTTAATATAAGCAATATATATGTATTATATTTAGAATAAATCTATATTATAGTAAAATGAATAGTAATATATTCTCTACAATTGTAAAGAATATAAACGCCGTTAAATGCTCTTATTTTTGAGCAAATAATCTTAGACGTTAATTAAGCCTTCTAGCTGCTATTTTAATGTTAGTATATCTTTTATATCCGTAATATAGTATTATAATAACGATTATAGTGGGCAGAGAATTAATGTTTTTAATTTTAAAGCGTGGAAGGCGTATTATTAGCATAGAATTTTATATATATCGCGAACTACGTTTATTGCCGAAAGAATGGCTCTTATAGAGAAGCGTAAATGTATAGATTTATTACGGCTCTAACGTGGATATATCGCTAATATAATCTATTATAGTTCTATAAGTTTTAAAAGAGCTAAAAAAGTTAAGAAAATAGGCCTGTACTAGCAAAGGAAAAGCTAATACTATATCTATAAGTATTGAAGAGGATAAAGATTTTAATTTTAATAATATTATATTAAATATATTATCTTCTAGAACTAGTATACGCCCACGGTTATAATTATGAAGTTCGCGAGGCGGATAATTAAAATCTCGCTTATAATCTATTACCTCTATTTACTCTAGTATATTATATTTTAGATCTTACCAAATTTTATAAAGTTAATATCTTTTAGCTTCTTCTATTACAATATTAAATAATAGTTAGGTTTTGCTCTCTCCTAGGCCTATTTTACCGTTAGGTAGGATTATCTAGATATATCCTTAATATATCTAGCTTATAAGCTAACTATATTTAGGACATAAGAGTAGCTCCTAGTCTTTACTTCGTATAACTGTTACTTAATAAGCTTAATTCTTACAATAGTTAACGCTATAGCAATCCTAATTAAATATTTGTAAGTAAGAAGCCTAGGTTTTATGTATAGAAGCTAAAGCAAAAGTAATTGAACTATAAAATTGAAAGATAAAATTGGAGCTTAGAAAATTAGAATAAGAACTTAGTTAGTATGAACTTTTATATTTATAAGCATAAAGGGCGGAGGTTATATTAAGGTAATTACCTAGATATAAAGATATTATAATGTCTAAGAGAAAGCCTAACCCTAATACTCCGCGCTATACTCTATACTTCGCGTAATATTTTATACCTATAATATAACTAGGATCTAACTAGTATGCATCTAAGATGTATAAACGCCTTAACCTAATTAATTTATACGGCGTAGTCCTCCTTAGTATTAAACGTCTCCCTATTATTAAAGTTATCTGTAATCTCTGGCAGCGTTATATTAGGTGAAACAAAGTTCTATTTATAGTTAGATTATAGATATATTAGTAATATAATTAAAGAATATAAGTATATCTTGTTAAACCAGATATATAGCCCAGTTAGATAAGTATACTATTTACGTTAGATTTAAGATATAATAGAAATATAACTAGCAAACTTACTCTTGCTATTAATCCTGTATGAAGAATATTTCTGCTTATTTAACTTGCTAATAACCTTAAACATTACGGTACGGTTAGGCTATATTAAGGTTAGATTATGGTTATATTATAATTAGAACTATATAAACTTGCCTTGCCCTTAGGGGTTAATGGGATTCTAAAACGGAATATAATACGCGTCTGCTAAACTAGCTCCTCTATAATCTAGTTAGATCTATAATATAATAAGATTATAAATAATAATATACCCAAATCTGCTAAAGTTACTTTGCGTTTTCTATGACCTTTAGCCGTTAAGGGTATATTTTCGGTTAGGGGGGCTAAAATATATTAGCGATATATCCTAGATAGAAGAATAATAGTTTATACCATTATAACATATTCTAGCCTTTCTTACTACTTTACCAATAGGGCATATAACCTATAGTTCCTCCTTAGTACGAATAGCTCTATAAAGTGTCTTCTAAGCCGCTAAAATAGGTTAGATTTAGGATATAATATAGATATATAGATAAATATACTATCTAAGTTATTTAATTCCAGTTCTTTTTGACCTTTAGGCTTTACACTCCTAATTATATAGCCTCCGCCTTTCTTTATTTTAAGGTTAAAAGGAGGTTATAATATAAATATATCTGGGATCTTATAGGAAAATGCGACTTAATATACTTAATTAATCCTCTACAACCATTTGTAAATTTTTTTCCTAACTACAAATAGTGTGCTTAGCATCTAGATCCTATTATAGTTAGATCTAGGATATAACAAAGATATATAGCACTTATAACTTACAGTCTTCCTAATAGCACAATCCTATTTATAGAAAATCTCCTCTAGCAGAATATAGACGAGGAAATATTCGCCGCAAGGCTATATTTAGGTTATATCTTAGATATAAGCTAGATATATACTAGATATTACCTTAATATAAAAGAACGGAATCCACCCTAGGCGCTTATTAAGTCTAAGGTACTATACCTTAGTATATTAACTGGGGGCACCAGAAATGCGCCTCTTTATAGTATTTGGCTAAAGAGCAGCATTATAAGTGCTAGAACCCTCACCCTTACTACTATCTAAGTCTGGATCAGAATATGCCTTAGAAGCTACTGCCCTATTCGCTAGAGTGCTATATATAGCTATTATAATGGTATCTGTATCTTAAATAGAGCTACTAGGGCTGCTAAGGACTTTATTAATAATCTATTAAGGTTAGATTATAGATATAATATAGTTTTATCTAAAATATAACTTATATCTTATATAACCTCTATCCCACTAAAAGCATTTACCTACCCATTTTAGAGAAAATTCTCGGTCTATATCCTAATTAGATCCTTCTTATAACCACTAGAAGTCACATTACCTCATTATAAAATTGCGTGTTTAGACTATTAAGTGGTGTCTATTTTATATTAAATTATAAATATAACCTAGATATATACATGCGCCGCTTATATAAGAGTTATCGCGGCTATTCTCTAAGGGCTAAAAGGAATTCGGCGGCAACTAATATAGTTTAGTTAGATTAAGATAATAATATAGATAGAATATTAATAAAATACCTCTCCTGCTCTAGATTGCTAGTTCTCTAGGGTTTATAGCCATATTAGATCCTTAATAAAACCTTAATATAACCTTAGTATAACCTCCCGAAACTTACCTCGTCTATATTATTACTTAGCTCTTTTAAAATCATAATAAATGGTATAAAGTATTTAATTAAAACTCTTAAACAGCTCTATTAATGTTATAATCAAAATATATTGCTGTTATTTTAACTCTAAACGTAATACAATAAGAGTTAAATTGTATACCAAGTGCGGCTATATCGGCGTCAGATTATCAACACTAGCCGAGGTTTTAGCGCCTTAGCAAGCACTAACGGAGCTTTCAGCAACACTGGCCGAGCCGTATACTTGCAATGTAAGGGTACTTTTAGTCCCTAAGTAAGAAAAAACACAAATCTTTGCGAAAATTAAATTTTTGAAATAACTCTACAACTATAACTCCTAGCGTTTTAAATCAAGCTGCATTCTTCTTATAAGCCCTCTAGCTATCGACTGATACCCAAAGATGGCCGAAAAGAAGGGTTGGTAGCCTAAAGTAAGACGCGTCGATTTAAACCACAACGCGCACAGTTAAAACATCATGGTTAAAATCGCCAAAATCCTTAAATTCGGCACTCCGCCGCACGAAAAAGTAGATAAAAAGGCCCTTCCGTATAGGGTATATAAGCCCTTCTTTAATTTAGTGTTAAAATATATTAAAACAGCCCTTAAATAGCCCTTAGGAAAGAAACTAGAAGAGACCCTTACGCGTCTTAAACGCTAAATAGAAGCTATTAAGAACACGGTTAAACATATTAAATATAACTAAGAAATAGCTACCCCCCCTACCGCACAAAATAGAAGCCTATAGTTAGCCGTTTAAAGCTAGGCGAACGTTACTATAGCCGCACCACCGCCCCTATCTGTATAGTCACGCCTCTCCGCAAGCGTTGCCCCGACTCTAGCCGCACTAGAGTATAAATACGTAGTTATTAAATTTAGTAAAAAGGCTAATACGGAGGTCCTTTGGAGCCTTAGAGAGCCACATAAAGTTATCTAAAAAAAGCTAAATAACGCGCTGTCTAAATTGGGTAACGCTCTGGTAAATAAGGCACGGATCACCACGTTAAAGATCCTTAGATCTAGAGACGTTCTCGTGTTTGCTAAGACGCCAGCATAGGTAGACGACCTGCGTAGACATAGAGACAAGTGGGAAAAGATACTAAAAAGGAGCTCTTAAGTAATAAAACCTATATATGGAGTAGTAGCACATAGCGTACCAATACGGTCCGTTATTAATATGGACAAGGAGGCTATAATTAGAAAGTTTAAGCTAGAGAACTATAGGGCATTTAGCAACCACAAGATCATTAAGTAGAGGTAGTTAAAGCCTCTAAAGGAGAAATAGAGAGACGCATCTTTAGTACTAGAATTCGAGACCGCACTAGGCGCGAACGCCGCAATTTATACAAAAGTCCTCTGCTAGGACAGCACCTATAAGAGAACTAAAAAATATAATCGCGCCTACTAGGTAAGGCGATGTTTTAAATACTACTAATACGGATATATAGGAACCTAATATCGCGAAATAGAGATATGCGGATGATGCGCCGCTTAAGATTATAATATAAAAGACTATAAGGCCGAACAGGCTAGGTACTGTCTCTACTAAGGTAAGTATACTACCTAGTTACTAGCCTGCTCCATCTATAGGAAGGAGACGGTATATATAGAGGAAGTAAAAGCCAGACTCCGCGTAAACCTATACTAGCCTAAAAACTCAGTATACATATTACTAGGGCCATTAAAGATGGGGAGTTAAAGTTTAAGTCAATGGAGCTTCCCACCCCTATTACCACCGACAACAGAAAGCACAGTAAATACGACAAACTAAACAGACGGGATAGAAACGGAAATAACGGATAAGAGTAATAAAAGAAGGGCGGTATAAAGCCCAATAGGGAGCCTAAACGGGAAGCCCAGCTAGGAAGGAGAGATAAATAACAGTAACCTAAAATGGGACATGTTACCAATACGGATAAAAAGGAGTAACTATAATATCGCTAAAGTAAAACCTAGTACAAAGAGTAGGAAGAATAAACTAAAAGATAATATTATAATAAGCCGAAGTAAGAGCAGAAATAGAGCTAACTTAAGAAGGGAGAAAGAGAAGAAAAGGGAGATGATTAAGATCGATATAAACAAATAAGCAGAAATTAAAGATAAGGGCTCTAACCTTAGCAGGAGCTCGCAGTACTCTATATAAAGCTTAGGGAAAGTACCTATACTACCACGGATAGATATATCCGGCCGTTTATAATAACGGAAGACCCAAATATCTACACTATTAGGGTTCTATAATATAATATAGGAAAGAGCTATATAAGAATACAGGAGCTCCTGCGAGACGAGCGGACGTAGTAGTATAATATAATTGCCATCTAGGAGGTGTGGCGTAGCGAGAGACCGGAAAGAGACCTCCCTACGACAACAAATTTAATTAGTAATAGGTTTTACCTCTATTACCCGCCCCACCAGGGAACACAGGTATGTCTTTTTATTAACAGAAGCATTCCAATTAGATACCTCTATATTACGGATTACGGTAGCAACCTTATAGTAGTATCAATTACAAATTAAGGGGAAGAACAACAGTATATAATCACCGTATTCAACATCTATAACCCAAACCCCCTCCTACCGTATAATTGGCTGGACGGCCTTCTAAGAGGATATATGCTCCTAAAGCTAAATAACGCTATAAGACGAATAAACGGACTAGACTATAGCACTATAGTTATAGGAGACTTTAATCTCTACTACCTTAGATAGGGAGGACCCAAAGCCGGGTATAACTATAGGATAGTAGCGGAATATCTTATTAAAATAACAGAAAATAATAGGCTTAAGCTAGGCTTTAAGCTAGGGCTTATTATAAGACCAGCTAAGGGAGTAGGTATTAACCCCTTAATAATTAACCTTAGTTTTATTACTTTAGATATAATAGACCACCTAATCCAAACAGGAATTAATAAGGAGCTTAATAAGGGCTTAGACCACCTCCCGGTAAAAATAGTATTTAGATACTAACTAAAATAAGAAGAGGAACTAACCAGGCGACTTTTTAAAAAGATAAATAAAGAAATCTTCTATAACATACTCTAAAATCTTTTAGAAGTACCCCTAGTTCTATTATAAGACTAAATCGATATAATAATTATTAGAATTATAGACACTCTTATTAAAGCTATAGAACTCTCTACACTAATAGCTAAGCTTAGCCCGCAATCTAAGCTAGGATAGACGGATAAATGTATATAAGTTATTAAAGCGGAACGACATGCACGTAGGCAGTTTAATAGATACCCAACTAAAGAAAACCATATCACACTATAAATAGCAAGACAAGAGAAGGACAAGGCTATTAAGAAAGTAACTAAAATAGAATATAGAAATAGAGTAAGCGAGGTTAAAGATATAAAGGGACTCTAGTCCCTATACGCTTGGGCCTATAAACGGAACATTATAAGAACTACATTTACGCCAGATATTAAAGACGCAGTAGGTACCCTATAACGTACTATAGAAGGAAAGACGGCAGCCCTTAGGAACTCCTTCTTTTTAACACTACTACCCGCAGATCTAAAAGACCTATATAACTACCAATATCCAAACCCCTTATAGGTCCCGGATATTAAAATATAAAAGGTAGAGGAAGCTATTAGGATAACTAGTCCCAATAAAGCACTAGGGGAAGACTAACTCCTAAGCCGCGTACTCTATAAGGCTATATAGGAACTAAAAGAACCACTAACCCAACTATTTAACTAATGCCTTATAATAGGATACTGCCTTACACACTTTTAAAGATCAATTACTATAGTATTAAGAAAATTAAAGAAAGGAGACTTTAAGGACCCTAAGATATATAGACTAATAGCCCTACTAAATACAGTAGGCAAGGTTATAGACAAAGTGCTTATAAAATAGATGCTCTTTATAGCGGACGCTTATAGCCTCCTACTACGTACCTATATAGGTAGAAGAGCAGCAGCTGGTTATAAATATGCGGTATATCTCCTCCTGGAGAAAATATATGCTGCATAGTAGACGGGGGAGGAAGATATAGTAAGCCTGCTTATGCTTAACGTAAGTAGAGCATTTAACAACGTATTATACTGGAGGCTTATTTACTGCCTATAGAAATAAAGAATCCCTATACTAATAGTTAAATAGATCTAAAGCTTCCTTATAGGAAGATCTATATATATTAAACTACTAAAAAGAACGTTAGATAGATTCCCTACACTAATAGGAATCCCTTAAGGCTTACTAATATCGCCGATACTATACCTCTTCTATAACGCAGATCTCCTAGACATTGCTATAAATAAGGACGGACTAAAGCACGGCCTAGTTATGGGGTATATCAATAACACGAGCATAATAGTCAATGGAAGAAACACGGAAGAGACAACAAAGACGCTATTAATACTACATAAGAGAGTAGAGAAGTAGGCACACAAATACGCCTTAGTATTCGCACTATAGAAGTACAAACTTATCCACTTTATATAACCTAGGAAGAAGATCTTAGAAGAGGAACGTAAACGTCCTCTAGCGCTTACGCTAAAAGATAAAAGGACCTAAATAATATAACTAATAACAAAAGCTAGATACCTCAGTGTTATACTAGACGATAAGCTAATAGGAAAGGCGCACTTAGACTATATAGCGGAAAGATTAATAAGCCAACTTATATATCTCTTAGGTATTGTAGGATCTATATAGGGTATTATAACTGGACACATACGCCAACTCTATAAAGCTACCGTTATGCCATGTATACTCTACGCAGCCTCCTACTAGTATATACCGGAAGGAGGGCGCGGTTTTATTAATAGAATAAAGAACGCCCACCAAGTTTTATTACGAATTTAGTATAGAGCACTCTATCTTATAATAGGAGCCTTTAAAACTACCGCCAAGGCCAAACTAGAAGTGGAGATGCACATACTACTAATTAAAATATCGCTTTACTAGGCGGTCGAGTCCTCCCTAAATTAAATCAGGGGGTTACCGTTATACTATAAGATTTAACAGCTACGGAGATCCGCCCTATTAAAGTTTAAATGGTATAGCCCTCTTTAAAAACTAGAGCATATAGTGGCGCTCCGCCTTAAGGAAGGGACACCTTCTATAGAAGTAATCCGCCCAGAAATTATCTACCCGTGGACTAAGCCACTAAAGATCTACATTACTAAAGGGACAGAAGTAGGCAAGCTAGAGTATAACTAGATTATATAGGAAGCTAAGAGCAACCTAGGACACGTACTAGTATATATAGATGGAAGCAAAATCAACGGAGAGGTAGGAGCCTTAGTATGCATCCTAGAACTAGGAGCTAAGGTAGCCAACTATATAGGAACGAACTAAGTCAGCACGGTATACGCGGGAGAGCTAAGAGGGATACAGCTGGCTTTTGATCTAGCACTTAAGCGCTTATTAATAATTAGAAGATTAACAATATTTACGGATAATTAAGTAGTAATAAAAGCAGTTGCTAAACCATAGAACTACTTAGGCCAGTACTTAGTCCACGGAGTATGTAAGAGACTACGAGCTGTATAAATGCTAAGTATACGGGTAGTAATACACTGGGTCCCGTCACACGTGGATATTGACGGAAATGAACAAGCGGATGTCTTGGCGAAGATGGCAATAGGGTAGAGAGAAGGAGGGATAGGATCTAAAGTACCTACCTTCCCATCACTTCAAAGCCTATTATTAGCAGCAAAGAGAACGACAAAAGCAAGACTAAAAGCCTATTAGGTAAACAAATGGGAGAACGGAGAGACTAGTAGAGAGCTGCATAGACTAGCACTAAAGATCTCAAAGCAGAGACTAAGAGTGCATAGGGGTTTACCAAAGGCTTTCTCCGCCACCCTTATACAGATCCGTATAGGTAAGGTGGCCCTTAAAAGCTACCTCCATAGGATTAAACGCGCGCCTAACTCAAGGTGTATGTGTGGGGACGAATAGATAGGGCGACACGTCCTAATCAAATACCCCAATTTCAAAGAACTGAGGAAAGTAGTCTGGCCGTATAACAGCCAGCCTTAGAGCTTTAAAACGATCTTAAACCAAATATAGTTAGTAAAGAAAGCAGCATAATATATGGTATAAATAGGCCTCCTAGGGCAGTTTCTGGAGGCCAGGAATAGACTTAAAGTAACTAACTAAGTCTCTCTCAGTGGTCACACGTAACGTTAGCGGAAGATGGATAGTATTAAAGCAAGAACTCTAGGCCCGTAAAACAGGCCTGGCTCTAATATACGGTACGGAACGGAGGTAATTTGTGTACTCACTACTTTTTGATTATTTAATTTCGATCATCTCTTTTGCACAGGAACTTACCCTGCTTGCATATATCCTTATAATTGTATTGCTCTGGCGTTCGATTCTCGATTCAGACTTGGCGATTTTAGGCGTTTGCTTCTCTCCTGGGCACCATACACCCACAGCACGTGGTAGACAGGCGGATGAGGGCCTTACGGAATCACTGCTGTAGGTAAGACGGGTGATTACCCAGGATCTACCTCTATAAAATAGAAGACCCGGCATAGCGCCCTTAGGGCAGCTAAAACGGTATATAATTTCAAAAAAAAAAAAAAAAAAAAAACTTTTGGTCCCTTACTCGGCTACATCCCGGGAGCTCTTAGGGGCTGCCAAGGCTAGCCTTTGGCTAGGCCTTGGCCACCCCTTATAAGCTCCTCGGGCTTGCAGCCTCCTTTTTCCCCTATCGGTTC
>Ga0307515_10017677_pt1 | contig 12968 bp, 12 predicted proteins | sample 17_EM_MG_FD_194513 | JGI IMG/M metagenome (GOLD analysis project Ga0307515, IMG submission 194513) | Populus trichocarpa ectomycorrhiza microbial communities from riparian zone in the Pacific Northwest, United States - 17_EM | ecosystem: Host-associated > Plants > Roots > Unclassified | place...
CAGCAAGCGCTCGACCACGTTGGCTGCGTCGTCTTTCTTGCCGATATGAGGCAGCAACACGGTGAATTCATCGCCGCCAAGCCGAGCGAGGTTGCTCTCCGCAACGGCGGACCTCGTCGTGCGAGTGATGAGATCGCCTTCGCGCAGCGTCGCGCTCAAGCGCCGCGCGATCACTCGCAACAACTCATCGCCGGCCGCGCGGCCGAGCGCATCGTTGACTCGCTTGAAGTTGTCGAGATCGAAATGCAGAACCGCGCAGATCTGCTGCTGTTCTTTGGCGATCTCGATGGCTGCTTCGACCGCGAACCGAAAGCTCTCACGATTTTGCAGACCGGTGAGATCGTCGTAGAAAGCGAGTTGGCGGATGCGTTTCTCCGCCCGGCGTTTGTAGCCGAGAGCAATCGCCAACTGCCGGACTTCATGCGGATGAAACGGCTTCTGCAGATATAACAGCTTGTCTTCCGGCGGCACTCGCGAGTTGAATTCACGCGGATCGACGTCGGAGTAAGCCGTACAGATGACGATGTCGAGATCCGGATCGAGCGCGCGAAGCCGCGAGGCGGCCCACAGACCATCCGGCCCCGGCGGCATACGCATGTCCAGGAAAACGACACTGAACGGCTGACCCGCCGCATGAGCGGCTGTCGCGAGCTCTATCGCCTCCTCGGCGCCGCGAGCGAGCTGAAGCACGAAATGCGCGGCGGAAGCGGCGGCTGCCGCTGGTGCGCCCACCGTCGGAAAAAGCTTTGCTCTGAGATTGTTGAGCGCCGCGGGCTGTGCCGGACGCTCTGAGGTCAGCGTGGTGCGGTACGCTTCCAGAATGCCTGGATCGTCGTCGACGACGAGAACCGAAATCGGCTGTCTCATCTCGTTCGCAATCTCGATCAAGCCGCCATCACTCCAAATTCGTAAGCCGTCTTCTGCAGCGGCAAGGTCACATGGAAGTCCGCGCCGCCATTGCGTCCCGGACTTTCGACGTGAATGTTTCCACCCAAAGAGGCCACGACATTCGCGCTCCAATGCAGGCCCAGGCCGGAGTTGTTTTCCAGAGGCTTGGTTGAGAAGCCTTTGTTGAAGATCGAAGTCAGATGCTCCGGCGCGATGCCGCTACCATTATCGCTGAAGGATACTTGCAGCTTGCGGTCGCCGTCAGGCCCGGTAGCACACGCGAACACTTTAATTTGACCGGCAACTCCGCTGCGCATCGCTTCGGATGCATTCAAGATGAGGTTCTGAAACACCTGCTGCAGGGCTATGCGTGCGAGCAGCACGGTACCGAGCATCGACACGGTTTCATCGATCGTCACGTCCACGGCGCTCAGCCGCTGCGGCGGAACGAGCAGCAACGCCTGCCGGACGACATCGTCGAGCTTCACCGCTTCGACGACTGGACCACTGCGAGCAAACTGCGCTCGATCGTTGAGCATCGCTTGGATGGCTTGAACGCTGTCGGCGATCCCTTTGACCTCGGCTGCGATTCGCGCATTTGAGCTCAAGGACTCGGTTGACGCGAGTCGCAGGAACTCCTGCAGATCGGCTTTGCGCGCTCTGTCCGGCGCGCCTTGCTCCAGCTCGTTGAGCACCATCTGCATATCCGCCGCGGGTATTTGCGACAGCGTGTCTTGAACGCTCGCTGTTTTCACGGCAATAGGCGTAAGAGCGTTGCCGATGTTGTGCAGCGCGCCTCGCGCCATTTCCGCGATGCCGGCTTCGAACGATTTGTCCACCAATCGACGCCGAGCGTCCGCCGTTCGACGCAGCATCCGATTGAACTCACGCGCGAGCAGGCCCAGCTCATCGCTGCGATCCACTTCCAGTCGCAATGTGAGATCGTCGCTATCGCCGATGCTGAGGGCGTGGCGCGTCATTTGGCTTACGGGCCGCAGGATCATGCGGCGCAGCGCCCACACCAGCACAAACAGCATCCCGGCGCCCGCGATCAACAAGGATGCCAGCGCAAAGTAAATGGCTTCCTCGCCGCGCTCCGTGATGGACCGCGGGACGTCCACTCTGAATGTCAGCACCGGTTGACCCGAGACATCCAACACATTGCGATACACCTCGTTGACCTTCTCGCGCGTGACCATGCTGATGGCGGTGGGGACGCTGTTTCCGGCAAGAGTCCGACGCGCCGGTGAGATCACCTGCAACCTGATTTCCGCCTGCGCGGCGAGCCTTGAAATCCACTGCGGCGTGATGAGTCGACCGATGAGCACCGCACCCGCGTGCGGACCGCCACCGGCGCCATTCAACACAGGCGCTATGGCGATGATCGCGGGACCGTGCTCCGTCTGAACGATGCCGTGTACTGCTTTGCCTTGCGTGATCGCCTCCCGAAACAAACTGTCGCCGCCGAGTGTGCGCGTTTCGAGCAGTTTAAAATGCCGTTCCGAAAGATCCGTGTTGTATCCCTTGCTCCATACAAAGTGCGAGTCCGTGTCGAGAAAGGCTATCAGTTGGAGGTTCGCCCCCTGAATCAGCGTGATGCCTAGGTTCTCCTCGACGAACTTGTCGTACTGCTTGTGCACGAACCGATAGGCGTCGAGCCAGTTACCCCAGTTGGCGCAGAGCACTTGCAACTGCTTCACTTCACCCTCGAGCGCATGACTCACGCGCCGCATGTCGGTGCGCGCCAAGTCCGCTTCCAAAGTGGTGAAACTGGGCAGGATGATTCGCTGCTGAACCGCATAGTCGATCGCCCCATACGCCGCAAACAGCGCAATGAGCAGCAAAATGACTTTTGCATGGAGTTTCATGCGGCGGATTGTAGGGACTGGGTCGCAGTGCGAACGTGACGGACTGAGCACATGACGGTGCGGTAGCGAGCGCTCGCTAACGACGCAGAGCCCGGAAGCTTGTCCGCTGCATCGAGCCCGCTACCTGGCGCGCTTTGAGCTCATGCCGGTCGTTGTCCGCACCTCACGCGGCAAGCTTCGCAAGTCTTAGCCGCCCGCGGCTATTCGCGAGATGCCGACTACGATGTCCGCGATTTTGTTCACGCCGATTTTCATTGTCTGATCACAAGCAGTCGCGGCGAGTTGATTCGCTTCGCTCGCGTTGTCTGCATCCTGCTTCATCGCGAACATGCATCGCATCGATAGCGAGAACGACACGGAAGGCCATACGCAGGCGCGTGTAAATACGCATGTTTCTAAACACCGACTATCCCCGAAGAAATACGTATATGTCAGGCAGCCGTTATAGGCTTAGCGGAAGCACGCTTGATCGCAACAATCTTTATGCTGCCGAACGGGCACTTTCTCTTTAAACGAGCTCCATATGCCGCTCGCTTGCACCCGCGCCGCGCGGCACTCTGCGCTTTCGCGGGCGAGCACGGATGCTCGATGGCTTTTCAGGAACAGGCGAAGCCCCGCGCACCGCGCGGGCGGCGGTATCGAAAGCGCGCTTCGATCTGCCGTTCGCGTGGTGGCTAGTTGGTGGCTATGTTAAGCGGAGCTCGCGTGTCGCGAATTCCACTAACACGGACACTCTGTGTACTGATGCAAGCGTGACGTCTGGCACGCCACGTTTTTCGATGGGCCCGTAGTTTGCTTCGCATCCGCTGTCGTTTTAGATTTTTCTAGGAGTGCATGATGCACGGTGATCGCACCGCTGGTGATTCCCATAAGTTTGAGCTGCCCCAAGAGTTGGTCGCAGAGTTACAGGCCCGTGGCCCGGCGCCTAAGGTCGATATGCAAATGGACCATTGGAGGCCGTCGTTGCTCAGTCGACTGGTGGCTATGTTCTCGGGCAAACGGGCCAGCTAGTTCTTTGCTGAAAGCGGCCTATGACTGTGCTTTGTCGGCCGAAAGTCGCCTACGGCGCTTTCGACCCACATGCGAAAGGCGGGACTTTCGCATGTTCAGCTCACTGGGCAAAGGCGTGACTTTTCCCGCTAGTTCTCTCCTCGCTGCACAGAGATTCTCTTAAGTTTATTAACGAGCACCATAAGCGAGCGCGCTGTCCCTACGGCGCGCTCGCTTCTAGGGCGCTTTCGACCTGGGATCATCGCGCGCATAATCGACTCAGCACGGCCTTGGACTGAGTGCGATTATGAGACCCACAACGCTGCGCCTGGCTCGACCCCTATACGAAGGTCTGCCCTGGATTTATCTGGCGATTGGCTTATTCGCACTCATCGCGAGCTACGGCCAAACGTCTCCTTGGCGCAGTTTTATCGTGGGGTTTCCTGGCTTTATCGCGCTGATGGCGGGCATTGTCATTTTGTTGAAGCGTCGCGATTATCGAGCAATGCGCTCGCAGTACGATCGGCCCGACGGGCTTGCGGAAGCGACCCGGGAAGACACGGAAAAATAACTATTCTTCGCCGGTTTCCGCAGGGACAACCCCTGGAATCGTTTCAGTGAAGTTTCTCTGTACGCGCGGCACGCGCTCATCGACATAAACAATTTCGTGTTTGCCAATTACGACGACGTCGCCATCGTTCAGGTTGTGGCGCCGCACGCGCTTGCCTTGGACGTAGATACCGTTGGTGCTGTTCAGATCTTCAATCACACTGCCTTGTAGCGTTGTGATGATCTGACAGTGATGACGGCTCACGAAACGGCTGTCGATATGAATGTCGTTGTCGGCAGTTCGACCGATGATCACGCGACCCACGCGAAGCGGCAGCTCTTGCGTCGTGCGGCCTTCCGTCGCGACGATGACTTTGCCGACAATCTGCTGCGTAACGTCGTTAGAAGACTGCGCATTGGCAGCCGCGTTGTCGGCTTGTTGGCGAGCAGCCGCGTGGTGCGCATTGCGCGCCGAGAACTCGACCCACTGCAGCTCGGTGATAGAGTTTTTGACGTCATCCAGCGAGACACGATCGCGATCTGCGCCGTACGCCGCCATCATTGCGGTGTCGCATAACGTATTCACGAGCCGCGGCACACCGCCGGTGAACCGGTAAACCATCGGGAAGGTATCTTCAGCGAAGATCTCCCGATCACCTGCGCCGGCGACTTCCAAGCGATGTTGGACGTAAGCACGCATCTCGTTTTGCGCCAGGGCGCCGAGATGGAAGCGTAAACGCACGCGCTGCGCGAGCTGAGTAAGCTCCGGCGCGTCGAGCTTGGGATTCAATTCCGGCTGACCGGCCAGAATGATGCGTAAGACTTTATCTTTGGTGGTCTCGACGCCGGAGAGCAGCCGCACTTCTTCGAGCACGCGCATGCTGAGGTTCTGCGCTTCGTCGACGATGAGCAGCACCTTGCGGCCGGCGGAGTATTGCTCGATGAGGAAATTGTTGAGCGTCGCAATGAGCTCGGCTTTCTTCATCTTGAACGGCGAGAAACCGAACTGCACGAGCACCGCTTGAAGAAAGTCCACTGCGGAGACTTGCGTCTGATTGATCTGCGCGACCACAACGTCTTTCTGCATTTCCTGCAGAAACGATTCGATGAGCGTGGTCTTGCCCGAGCCCACCTCTCCGGTGATCACGACGAAGCCGTCCGTGAACCAGATGGTAGATTCCATGTACGCCTTGGCGCGCGCGTGCTGTTTGCTTAGGTACAGAAACTGCGGATCGGGACTGAGCCGAAAAGGCAGCTCTTTTAATTTGAACAGCTCGAGATACATGGCAGCCCGCTAAGGGTCATTCTCTTTCAGTTATTAAATCAACCGGCCGGGTCTACATAAAACCAGGGAAACCCGGACAGATATGACGTTCGCGCAGTGTTGCGCCTGTGGTTCCCTTCCCTGCAAACCGCCGCGCCCCGGCTTTCAGCGGGGTCGATCTTACGGGATGCGTATCGCCGGGGCCAACTCGGCGAGCAACCGACGTGCCCGAATATCGCGAGCGCGGGGGTTACCTTCGACGAATGTGCAATGTCCCAATTTTCTCCCGGGACGCGGGGCCTTGCCGTAGTCATGCAGATGCAAGCCCTCGTGAGTCAATAGCCGCGCCGCAGGAGGCATTTTGCCGATCAGATTCAACATGGCGCTGTGACCGAGCGCTCGGGTTGAACCCAGAGGAAGGCCGACTATCGCACGCAAATGGTTTTCGAACTGGCTGGTCGCCGCGCCTTCGATGGTCCAATGTCCGGAGTTGTGAACCCGGGGCGCCATTTCATTGGCGATCAATGCCCCGCCGCGAACGAAAAATTCGATGGTCAGCACACCCACATAGCGAAAGTACTCGAGCACGCGCTTCAAGTATTGGGCCGCTAGACGTTGCAGCTTCACCGAGCCGTAGGGCGCCCTCGTCAGCCTAAGTATTCCCTGCGAATGCACGTTATCGTTCAATGGGTACACAGCGATCTCTCCCCGCCTGCCGCGCACGCCGATTACCGATACTTCGCGCTCGAAGGGCACTAGATCCTCGTACAGCAGCGGCACGGAGCCGAGCTCGCCCCACGCGCGCTCGAGATCGGCGGCGGTGCGAACGACGGCCTGGCCTTTTCCGTCGTATCCCATACGGCGAGTCTTGATGACGCCCGGCAGGCCGACTTGCTTGGCGGCCTCGAGCAAGTGCTCTTTGCTCTCGACATTGCGCCAGCGGGTCGTGGGAATGCGCAGTCGCTCGAACAGCTGCTTCTCGCTGACTCGGTCTTGAGCGGCGGCGAGCGCACGAATTGGCGGGCAGATCTTCGTGCCCTTGAGCGTCAGCAACGCATCCACTGAGATGTTTTCCCAATCGAATGTCACCACATCCGAGCGCTCGGCAAGTTGACTGAGCAAGGTCGGGTCCGTGAGCTCGCCGCACAAAATCGGCGCGACTTGCCCACCCGGCGTATCGGCGGCGCGATCGAGAAACAAGAAATCGAGGCCTAAAGGATAGCCCGCCAACGCAAGCATGCGGCCGAGTTGGCCGCCGCCGACGATGCCGACCGTCATGAGCGGCTCGGCGTTTCGCGAGGATCGGGATTTTTCAACACCGCGTCGGTTTGATTGGCGCGGTAGGCATCGAGAGCCATTCGAATCGCGGCATGCTTGTTCGCGAGAATCGCCGCGGCGCTCAGCGCGGCATTCACAGCGCCTGCCACACCGATGGCGAACGTGGCCACGGGGATGCCAGCGGGCATCTGCACAATCGAGAGCAGAGAGTCGAGGCCGCTAAGCGCTTTGGATTGCACCGGAACGCCGAGCACGGGCAGCGATGTTTTCGCGGCGGTCATGCCGGGCAAATGCGCGGCGCCGCCCGCGCCGGCAATGATGGCTTCCAGCCCACGATCGCGCGCCGTGGAGGCGTATTCGAACAACAGATCGGGTGTGCGATGCGCGGAGACGATACGCACTTCATAGGGAATCGCTAGCTTATCGAGCGTTTCGGTGGCGGGGCGCATGGTTTCCCAGTCGGAAGCCGAGCCCATGATGATGCCTACTAGCGGTTTCATCCGGCGGATTGTACCCGACCGTCATTCCCCCTCGAATAACTTCCTCAAGTCTTGAAATAACTCGCGCGATGCAGGTCCTGAGCCGCCGGTGCGAGCGCGCTCGCTCGTCGCGGTAGCGACCAGTCGTTGCCAGTGGGGAAGGTCGAAGTCCGTGCGGCCACTCGCAAGCTCCTCGAGAGCGGCAGAACCTTCCGCCAGCAGGCGCTCGCGCCAGGCTTCGAGACGTTTGAAGCGCTGAGATTCGATGGCGCTCTTATCGTCGCGAGCGGCCAAGGCTGCGCGTATCGGATCGAGATCGAGATCGCGCATGAGCTTGCCGATGTACTGGCGTTGACGGGCGAGTCCGCCGCGGCTGGTGATGCGCCGAGCTTCGCGAATGGCGTCAGTGAGGCGCTCGGGCAGCTCCAGCGCATCGAGGTCGGCGTCGCGAAGCGCGATGAGCTCCGTACCGAGAGCTTGCGCCGCGTGGGCGGCGCGCTTGAGCGCACTTTTGCTGGGTGGCTCGTCGTCCATGAAGTCAATGGGATCTGGGGGCTCGCGAACCATGCTCTTCCGCCGTCGGTCGGGTCGTGACTGTTACAATTGTGCATCAAGCAGGTGGGAACAGCGGATCCTATGCAGCAGGAAGTCGGCAGCTCCAGAATTCCGGAGCTCGAATCGGTCGTGAGCCTCGTGCTCGACGAGGCTAAAAAACGCGGTGCGACACAGAGCGAAGCGGAGGCGAGCCTGCAAAAAGGGCTCACCGTCACGGTGCGGCTCGGCGAGGTCGAAACCGTGGAGTATCAACGCGATCGCGGTCTCGGCGTGACCGTCTATTTCGGCAAGCGCAAGGGGTCGGCGAGTACCGCGGATCTTAGTCCGCAAGCGATCAGCTATACCGTGCAGAAAGCTTGCACGATCGCCAGCTACACCGCCGAGGACCCTTCCGCAGGCCTTGCCGACCCGAGCGAGCTGGCGAAAGAAATCCCGAATCTCGACTTGGAACATCCGTGGGACATCGAGCCCGACGCGGCAGTGGAAATTGCGAAGTCCAGCGAGGCGGCCGGGCTCGCGGTCGATGCGCGTATCACGAATTCGGAAGGCGCATCCGTTTCGAGCCATCGCGACGTGCGCGTGTACGGCAACTCACATGGCTTTCTCGCCGGCTACGGCAGCACGAGTCATACCGTCACCTGCGTGTTGATTGCTCAGCAAGGCGAAGACATGCAGCGCGACTTTTGGTACACCACCTCGCGCGATCCCGATGAGCTGCAGGATCCCGAATCCATCGGCCGCCGTGCCGGCCAAAATGCTATCGCCAGGCTCAGCGCCCGCAAGCTCACCACGCGCCGCTCGTCCGTCCTCTTCTCGCCGGAGCTGTCGCGCGGCTTGTTTCGCAATTTCATCGGCGCGATCCGCGGCGGCAGCCAATATCGCAAATCGTCTTTTCTGCTCGACTACGCGGGCAAATCCGTCTTCCCCGAGTTCCTGCAGATGCAGGAGCGGCCCCATATCCTCAAAGCCATCGCCAGCAGCCCGTTCGACTCGGAAGGCGTCGCAACACGCGATCGCGAGTTGGTTCGCGGCGGAGTCGTACAAGGGTACGTGCTGGATAGCTACTCCGCGCGCAAGCTCGGGTTGAAAACCACCGGCAACGCGGATGGCATTCACAATCTCAGCGTCACCGCACCCGGCTACTCATTTCCGTTTGAAACCCTCCTCAAGAAAATGCGCAACGGTCTGTATGTGACCGAGATGATGGGCCAGGGAGTCAATGCGGTAACGGGAGACTATTCAAGAGGCGCCAGCGGTTTCTGGATTGAAGACGGCAGCATCGCTTACCCCGTGCAAGAGATCACCGTCGCCGGCAATCTCAAAGAAATGTTTCGCAACATCGTCGGTGTTGGCACCGACGTAGATATGCGCGGAGCCATTCGCACCGGCTCAGTACTGATCGAAGGAATGACGATCGCCGGGGACTAAGAGCGCGCTTCATCCTCTTCCAGCAGATCGCGCAGAGTCCGCTCTCCGCAGCACGCACGCCATGCCGCATCCAGCTTTTCAGTAAGCCTGTCTACGGCCGGCACCGGTACGTCCTTCGGTGCAAAGTGACCGCTCTTCTGGTTTCTCGCCGCCTCGAGAATCTCGCGGCAAGTGATGTTCGACACATCGCGGCCGGGCACGAAGAAATCATCTTCCGTCACGATGAGGAGCCTCGCTTTCTCGAGAGTGTCAGAGATCTCTGCGATAGCGATGCCCGGCAAGCCGAGCTGATGGGCCAGAGCGTTCGCCGACCAGCGGGTCCCGCTCATGGAATGAGACTGGGCAACGAGGTACATGACTTTGAGCGCGAGCTGCTCGACCTCGCTGCTCGAGAGCTTCAGCTCCTCGAGTCCAAGCCGCAAGTAGCTGGGGTTCTGGACATAGAACGAAAGCTGCGCCCCCGCGAGCAGAATGAGCCAGCCAAAGTAAGTCCACAGCAACACGGCGACGATTACCGCGAACCCCGCATACACGATCGTGAGTCGAGTCGACAAGACGACCATGCCCGTGAACATCTTGCCGACCGCAGCCCAAATCACTCCGGCCGCGAGCGCACCGATGAGCGCACTGCGAACCTGCACACGAGTGTTGGGCACGAACATGTACAGCACAGTGAAGAATGCCGTGACCATCACATACGGGGCCAGCACAAACGCCGAATTCATGAAGCGCTGGCCCAGCGGCATCCCCACGATCATTTGCACCGGTTGACTGCCGAGCGTCGCATGCGAGAGGCCGATGAATCCGACGAGCAGAATCGGCCCGATGATGAGCAGACTCAGATACTCCGCGACGCGCCGCGCGAAGCTGCGCGGATGTTGAACGCGCCATACGAAATTGAAGCTGTCTTCGACCTTCGCGATCGTGCCGAGCAAAGTCCACAACAGCAGCGCGAAGCCGACGGACCCGACGAGACCGCTGCTCACGCGATCCGCGAACTGCATGACGCGCGATGTGAGCTCCGGTGCGGTGGCGCCTACGGGTTTGAGGAACTCATAGACGATCGGTTCGAGATCACGATGCGCGCCGAAAACCTTGAGGATGGCGAAGCTGAACGCGAGCAGCGGAATGAGCGAGAGGAGCGTGGTGTACACCAATCCCATCGCGCGCAAATTGATCTGGCCGCGTGACAGGTCTCGCAGGACCGCATACACATAGCGCAGAACGCGAATGAGCTCGGACGCAGGCCCGGTGCCTTGCGATGCAGGACCGAAGAAGAGCCTGTCGAGAAAGCTCCAGAATCTCAGCCACATCGGCTAAGGTTAAGTGGCGGACAGGTCAGTGTCAGCCATTCCCCGTTGTCTACGCATTCAGGCATCATCCGCGCACACCGCCTCATGAACGTTTCGTCAGCATACCCGCAGCGCATCGTGTGCCTCACGGAGGAGACCACAGAGACACTTTATCTGCTCGGCGAAGAGCACCGCATCGTCGGCATATCGGGCTTCACGGTGCGGCCGCCGCGCGCGCGCAAGGAGAAGCCCAAAGTCTCCGCATTCACGAGCGCGAAGCAAGATCGCATTCTGGCGCTCGAGCCTGATCTCGTGTTGGGGTTCTCCGATCTTCAAGCGGACATCGCGGCGTCTTTGATACGCGCTGGCATCGAAGTGCACGTGTTCAACCATCGCAGCGTCGCTGAGATTCTACGGATGATCCGCACGCTCGGAGGCATGATCGGCTGCGAGCCGCGAGCGCAGGCGCTGGCATCGGATCTGCAGCTTGGGCTCGATAAAGTGCGGGAGCGCTCGGCGACGCTGCCGCGACGCCCGCGCGTGTACTTCGAAGAGTGGGATGAGCCGCAAATCTCTTGCATTCGCTGGGTCTCCGAGCTCATCGGCATCGCCGGCGGCGACGAGTGCTTTCCGGAGCTGGCGGCCGAATCGCTCGGCAAAAACCGCATCATTGCAGACCCTTTGGAGGTGCCGCGCCGCGCGCCTGACATCATCATGGGCTCCTGGTGCGGTAAGAAGTTTCAGCCTGACCACGTGCGCTCGCGCGCCGGCTGGCAGGCGGTGCCCGCTGTGATGACCGACTATCTGCGAGAGATTAAGTCATCTATCATTCTGCAGCCCGGTCCCGCCGCGCTCACAGACGGCGTGCGCGCGATTCAAGAGGCCATCTTCGAATGGGCGGAGCGCTGAGCCGTGCGCGGCGACAGAAAGCGCCGGAGGCGACGAACAGCAGTCGCGGCGCCCGCTAGATTCCGCGTTTTTCTCGAATGAGCTCGTACGCCTCGATGATCTGTTGCGTTCTTTGTTTTGCGTGCTCCACCATGGATTCCGGCAAGCCGTTGGCCTTGAGCTTATCGGGGTGATGGCGGCTGAGCTGCCGGCGATAGGCTTTCACGACTTCGTCGTTGCTCGCTTCGATCGTGACATCCAGCACTTTGTACGCTTCCGAGAGCTGTTGGCTCGAGCTCGCGCGACCCGCGGCGCCGGTGGAGAAATTACCCCGCTGCATGCGCAGGATCGCTTCGATATGCGCAAGCTCCAACGCGCCGGTGCCGAGGCGCGCGGCGATTCTTTGCGTCATGGCCCGCGCGGGACCTGCGAGATCGTTGCCCGCGAGCGCCGCGCGAACTTGAATTTCCAAAAAGATTCGCAGCAGATCAGGCCTTGGGCCGCACACTCGGCGCAATGCGTCCAAGTCGCCTTCGAGATCGAAGTTCAGCTGCTTGCCGTCCGTGAAATGGTCGATCGCCGTTCGCACTTGAGCCGGCGTGAGACGCAGCTGTGTCATCACGGATCGCGCGGCTTCGATTTCTTTCTCGGAGACGCGGCCATCCGCCTTCGCGACGTGCCCCATCACACGGAACGTCGTGCGAAAGAACCGCTCCGCGATGATCGCCGCATCCGCGATGTTCGTCGGCTCGCTGTCCGATTCCTTGGACTTAACGTCGAACTGATGGCCGAGCAGCACGCCAATGAGCGCGCCGGGAGGCCCGGCGGTGACGAGCCCAATCAATCCACCCACGAGCTTTCCGATCCACTGTTGCGCCATAGGCTGATATAGTAACAACCACCGCCCTCCCTTTCGCACAACGCATTTCGAATGACGCTTCTGTAATGACGTCGGCGCTCGTCAATCGCACTTCGCTCAGTGCTCTGCAAAAGATTCACGAAGGCAAAGTGCGCGATATCTACGCCATCGACGACCGGTCGATGCTCATCGTCACGACCGATCGTCTCTCCGCCTTCGACGTGGTGCTGCCCGATCCCATTCCGGACAAAGGGCGCGTTCTGAATCTCATCTCGAATTTCTGGTTCGAGCGCACGCAGCGGATCGTGCCCAATCATCTGACGGGCAAGCCACTGTCATCCGCGGTATCGAATGCTGACGAGCTGGCGCTTCTCGAAGGGCGCGCGGTCATCGTGCGGCGCCTGAAGGCGCTGCCCATCGAAGCCGTCGTGCGCGGCTACCTGATCGGCTCCGGATGGAAGGATTATCAAAAGACCGGGCGCGTGTGCGGCATCGCTTTGCCGGAAGGCCTGCAGCTTGCCGATCGATTGCCGGAGCCCATTTTCACGCCGGCCACCAAAGCCGCGGTTGGCGCGCACGATGAAAACATTCCGTATCAAGTCGTCGAAGACCTCGTCGGTGCGCCGCGCG
>Ga0307515_10017678_pt1 | contig 12968 bp, 8 predicted proteins | sample 17_EM_MG_FD_194513 | JGI IMG/M metagenome (GOLD analysis project Ga0307515, IMG submission 194513) | Populus trichocarpa ectomycorrhiza microbial communities from riparian zone in the Pacific Northwest, United States - 17_EM | ecosystem: Host-associated > Plants > Roots > Unclassified | place...
GAAGAATATAGAGCTAGGGTTGGAAGAATGAGTCAAGACAAATCAATCCCTCAGTTAAAAACATTCTTAGAAGCTGGAGGAGAAATTGTAGCAATAGGTACTGCAACAAACCTAGCTGCTCATTTAAATTTACCGGTTCGCAATGCGATGGTTGAATTAGTTGCAGGAGTAGAAAAAAGATTGCCAGCAGAGAAATATTATGTTCCAGGAAGTGTATTGAATGTTGCTTTAGACAAAAATCAACCCGCAAACTGGGGAATGGACAAAACAGCAGATGTTTATTTTGATAACAGTCCGGTATTTAAGCTAAGTGCTGATGCGGTTTCAAGTGGAAAAATTAAACCTTTAGCTTGGTTTGCAAACGCAACACCATTACGCAGTGGTTGGGCTTGGGGACAAAGTTATTTACAAGATGGTGTAGCTGCTTTTGAGGCAGATTACGGCAAAGGAAAATTATTCGCCTTTGGCCCAGAAATTACTTTTAGATCTCAAACACACGGTACATTTAAATGGATGTTTAATCAGTTGTATAAGTAAGGAGTAACTCGTCATTGCGAGGAGGAACGACGAAGCAATCTATCCTGCAAGAAAGATTGCTTCGGGCGATAAGTCTTCGACAAGCTCAGACTGACAGTCACGATAAAACCCAGCTAACCTTTTGGTTAGTTGGGTTTTTACTTTTAGCTTACTATTCAAAAAATCAACAAACTTAACTTTGTGATATGAAAGTAGAAATCTGGTCGGATGTGATGTGTCCATTTTGCTATATTGGCAAGAGACATTTTGAAAAAGCAATTGAGAAATTACCGTTTAAGGATGATATAGAAGTAGAATGGAAAAGTTTTCAGCTTAATCCAGAGTATCATAATACGACTAATGAGGATTTGTATACTTATTTAGCTAGAGCAAAAGGAATGTCTATCGAACAAGCTAAACAAATGACTAGTCAAGTTGTGGGAATGGCAGAAAACGTGGGGTTGAATTTAAACTTTGCTGCAAATATCCCTGCAAACTCTTTTGATGCGCATCGTTTTTTGCATTTCGCGAAAAGTAAAGGCTTACAAGACCAGGCAGAAGAAGCCTTGTTTAATGCACATTTTATGGGTGCAAAAGACATTGCTAAACACGAAACATTAATCAGCATTGCTGAAGATTTAGGTTTGGATAAAGCAGAAACAGTTCAAGTTTTGCAAGGCGATGACTTTGCCGAAGCTGTTCGTTATGATGTTTATGAAAGTCAACAATTAGGCGTTAGGGGAGTTCCATATTTTGTGTTCGACAGGAAATATGCTTTATCTGGCGCACAACCAATTCCGGCCTTTGAACAGGCAATTGTACAAAGCTTTACAGAATGGCAAGCCACGCAACCTAAAATAGAGTTGAAATCATTAAATAAAAGGGATGATGCAGTTTGTGATGAAAATGGGTGTGAGATATAGTAATACAACTCGTCATTGCGAACTGAAGCGAATGGGAAAGTGTTGGAGTGAAGCAATCTTTCTTGCTTGATAGATTGCTTCGTCATTCTTCCTCGCAATGACGAATATTTTTATCTAATTCCATCCACCACCTAAAGCCTGATAAATATTTACCACAGCGTTTAGTTGTTGTTTTTTGGTTTCTATTAATTCTAATTTTGCTTCCAAGGCATCACGTTGTGTCATTAATACTTCAAAATAATCTGCTCTAGCAGAGCGAAAAAGGTCATTAGAAATATCTACAGACTGGGTTAATGCTAAAACCTGTTTCGCTTTTAAATTATAACTTTTTTCTAAGTTATTGATGTTAGAAAGCTGATTAACCGTTTCGATATAACCATTTAGAATGGTTTTTTCGTAATTATAAACTGCTTGAATTTGCTTCGCATTAGCAGTAACATAATTTGCTTTTATGGCACTTTTATTAATGAGGGGGCCGGCTAAATCTCCAGCTAAAGAATACGCAATTGACTCAGGAGTTCGCATCAAATAAGATGGGTTGAATGCTTGAAAGCCTAGGGTTGCGGAAATTCCGAATGAAGGATAAAACTGTGCTTTTGCTACTTTAACATCCAGCTTTGCTGAAGCTAAATCTAGCTCTGCTTGTTTAATATCTGCTCTGTTTGCTAATAATTGAGATGGGATGCCGGCATTAATAATTGTTGGTAAAAGGTCGTTAAAACTTTCAGTGTTTCTTTTAATTGATTGGGGAAACCTGCCCAATAAAAAGTTAATTCTATTTTCAGTTTCAGTAATGTTTTGCTGAATACTAAATTCTAAACTTTTAGAGTTATATACTTCGGCGTCAAATTTTCTAACAGCTAACTCTGTAACTCTAGTTGCCTGTTTTTGTATTTTCATTAGCTCTAAAGCATTGTTTTGTATGGTTATGTTTTTCTTAACAATATCTAGCTGATTATCCAGAGCCAAAAGCTCATAATAGGAATTGGCCACTTCGGCAATTAAATTGGTAACCACAAAGTTTTTGCCTTCAACAGTAGATAAGTAACGCATTACTGCTGCTTTTTTTGCATTGTGAAGTTTATGCCAAATGTCTACTTCCCAATTTGCATTAATACCAAACTGATAGTCTGGCAGTACTTCTGGAACTTTTTTACCAGGAGTAATATCTGCACTGGCATCTCCAGCACCTTGACTGGTGTATAGACCAACTTTTTCTAATCCGGCACCAGCACGATAACCAACACTAGGCAAAATCTCTCCTTTCTTAGCTCTTACTTCGCTTTTGGCAATCTCAATTTCCTGTAAGGTCACATTCAATTCTTGATTGTTTTTTAAAGCAGTGTCTATTAAATCAACTAAATATTTATCCTTAAAAAACTGGCGCCATTTAATACTGGTTGCATTTGTTGTATCGGGAGATCCATCAAAAAAAGTATTAGGCACATTTTTATTTTCACTTTTTTGTGCAACTTGAGGTACTTTACAAGCGGTATAGGTTAGGCAGATTAAGGCAAAACCCAAAGTTCTGTATATATTTTTTTTAAGCATTGTCTTCAATTTCTTCGGTTAAAGGATGTTCTTCTTCAATTTTTATTAATTTTCGCTTTGCGGCAATTGTTCCGAAAATAAAATATAGGCCAGGAATAATAATTACTCCAAACAACGTACCGAACAACATTCCTCCTGTTGCTGCTGTACCTATTGTTCTATTTCCAATTTTTCCAGGTCCTGTTGCAATCATTAATGGGATTAGCCCAGCAATAAAGGCAAAAGAAGTCATCAGAATAGGACGGAATCTAACTATAGCAGATTCTATGGCCGCTTTGGCAACAGAAATCCCTTGGCTATGTCGGTGTGCTGCAAACTCTACAATTAACACTGCGTTTTTACCCAACAAACCAATCAACATGATCATGGCTGCTTGAGCATAAATATTGTTTTCTAAACCTAGCATTTTAAGGAATAGATAGGTGCCAAAAATACCAGCAGGTAAGGATAAGATTACAACAAGTGGAAGTACAAAGCTTTCGTATTGAGCAGCCAAAATTAGGTATACAAAGCCTAAACAAATTAAAAAGATATAAATCGCTTCGTTCCCTCGTGATACTTCATCTTTAGAAATACCCGCCCAATCTATTCCAAAACCTCTTGGCAATGTTTTTTGTGCTACTTCTATAATAGCTTTAATTGCCTCGCCAGAGCTATATCCATCTCCAGTTTGTCCGCTAATTTCCGACGAATTAGCCATATTATGTCTTGTGATTTCTGATAGTCCATATACTTTTTTCATAGTCATGAATGCAGATAAAGGCACCATTTCATCACGACTATTTTTTACGGAAAGCTTTAATATATCTTGAGGAAGCGCTCTATATTGCGGCAATGCCTGTACCATTACTTTGTATTGGCGGTCGTATTTAATGAAACTAGTCTCGTAATTACTACCTACAAATGTCGATAGCGTACTCATGGCGTTATCAATAGTTACTCCTTTTTGCTGGGCAAGGTCGTTGTCAATATTTAGCATATATTGAGGGAAACTGGCGCTATAAAAACTAAATACGGATGATAGCTCTTTGCGTTTATTTAGTTCACGAACAAAGTCATTACTCACTGTTTCCATCTTTTTATAATCGCCACTACCCGCTTTATCTAGTAAACGCAATTCGAAGCCACCGGCGGCACCATAACCAGGTACAGCTGGGGGTTGAAAGAATTCGATTGTTGCTCCAGGAATATCCTTCGCTTTTTCTTCCAGCTCATTAATTACATCGAGCGAAGAGTTTTTACGTTCGCTCCAATCTTTTAGATTAATTAAACAAGTACCGGCATTTGAGCCAGTTCCTTCTGTTAAAATTTCATAACCGGCCAGAGATGAAACAGATTTTACACCTTCAACTTCTTTAGCTACAACTTGTAATCGTTTGGCAATTTGATTGGTTCTTTCTAAGGTAGATCCTGCTGGTGTTTGAATAATGGCATACACCATTCCTTGGTCTTCATTTGGAATAAATCCTGAAGGTACAGAACCATTTAAAAACCATATTCCAACACAAAAAGCAATGAGCATTCCAAAAGTGAGAAGCCTACGGGTTACAATCCTATCTAAGATGCGTTTATAGCCTCCTGTTAGTTTGTTAAACCAGTTATTAAATCCATTTAAGAGGCTATCTATTGGTGTTTTCTTTTTTGCCTTGCCGTGATTGTTTTTTAACATTATGGCGCATAAGGCAGGAGTTAAAGTTAAGGCCACAACTCCCGAAAGCACAATTGCTGTTGCCATGGTAATTGAAAACTGGCGGTAGAAAATACCCACAGGGCCTGACATGAATGCCACAGGAATAAATACTGATGCCATGACAAATGTAATGGCAATGATGGCGCCGCTAATTTCTCTCATGGCCTGTTGTGTAGCTTTTAAAGCAGAAATTTTGCCATGTTCCATTTTACTGTGAACCGCCTCTATAACCACAATGGCATTATCTACTACAACCCCAATCGCTAAAACTAAGGCGAACAAAGTAATCAAGTTTAGTGTGATGCCAAAAAACTGCATGAACACAAACGTTCCGATTAATGAAACGGGTACTGCAATAATTGGAATGAGTGTTGAGCGCCAGTCACCTAAAAATAAAAACACGACTAAACCAACCAAAATAAACGCTTCTATTAATGTGTGGATTACCTTATCAATAGATGCATCCAAAAACTTCGAGACATCATAACTAATCTCATAATCTAATCCTTTAGGGAATGAAGAAGATTTTATTTCAGCCATCTTAGCCTTAACATCCTTAATTACCTGACTGGCATTACTACCATAAGATTGTTTTAATACGATTGCGGCAGATGATTTTCCGTTTAAATTAGAGTACAAATTATATGCAGCACTGCTAAAATCCACGTCGGCCACATCCTTAAGGCGCAACAATTCGCCATCTGCGCTAGCACGTAAAACGATGTTCTCATATTGCTCTTTTGTGGTAAAACGACCAGAATATTTTAATACATACTCAAATGCCTGTGAGCGCTTACCAGAACTTTCGCCAGTTTTACCAGGAGAAGCTTCTAGACTTTGCTCATCAAGAGCTTTCATTACTTCTTCTGCTGAGATTTTGTAAGCCTGCATTCGGTCTGGTTTTAACCAAACCCGCATCGCATAATCACGGTCCCCCAAAATATCGGCGAAACCAACCCCGTCAACACGTTTCAGCTCAGATAAGATGTTTATATCAGCAAAATTGTAAAGAAAACTTTCGTTCATCTTTGGGTCTTTGCTGTATAGGTTAATGTACATCAGCATATTTGATTCTTCTCGGCTGATTTTTACACCTTCCCTTACCACTAATGGCGGCAATTTGTTGGTTACTGCCGCTACACGGTTTTGTACGTTTAGCGAAGCTTGATTGGGGTCGGTGCCTAAATTGAAAACAACTTGAATACTTGCTTCTCCATCATTTCCGGCATCAGAAGCAATATATTTCATTCCCGGAACACCGTTTAAGGCTCGTTCTAATGGAATTACTACGGATTTAATGAGTAGCTCGTTATTGGCACCAGGATATTCTGCTGTGATGTTAACTTTTGGAGGTGATATAGATGGGAATTGTGTAACTGGCAAGCCTGTGATGGCAAGCACTCCTAAAAATACAATAAGGAGAGATATAACAATAGAAAGGACAGGCCTTTGTATAAATTTGGCGAACATAAATATTAAGAATTAAGCGTTATTATTCTGCGTATAACTTCAAATTGCTGATTACGCCTTTTGGGTCTAAGTATTTAAACTTGATTTTATCGTCGTCTTTAACCTTTTGTACACCATCTAACAAAATTTTATCTCCTGCTTTTAAGCCATTGCCAACCACGTATAAATCTGGCATCTCATTGGCAATAGAAATTTCACGAGACCTTACTTTATTGCTTTGGTCTATTACAAAGACAAACTTCTTATCCTGAATTTCGTAAGTTGATTTTTGTGGAATGACAAGTACATTTTTAAGCGGAACAAGCATTTGTACTTTGCCTGTTTCGCCATTTCTTAGTAACTGATTTGGGTTGATAAATCTTGCTCTAAAGGCAATATTGCCTGTTTCATTATCAAACTCGCTCTCAACTGTTTCTACCATTCCTTTTGACTTCAGAAGCTCATTATTTGCCATAAGCAAACCAACTTGTTGTTTACCTTTATCTTTAATGGCAGAGGCGTAGTTTAAATATTCGGGTTCAGACACATTAAAATAAGCAAACATTTGACTGTTGTCTGATAGGCTTGTTAATAAAGCGCCTTCATCTACTAAACTGCCAAGTTTGAGCGGAATGCGGTCAATTGTTCCATCAAAAGGGGCTCTGATTTCGGTTAAAGCCAAATGCATTTTAGCCAGTGATGTTTCTGCATTTGCGGCATCTAATTTGGCTTTTGCCATATAGAGTTCGTTTTTAGAAACTACATTTTTATCAGACAAAAGTTTAGTATTTTGCAGTTCTAATTCTGCGGCCTTAGTTTCTGCTTGAGCTTTTAGCAGCTCTGCCTCGAACATTTTAGGCATAATCCTAAATAATAATTGTCCGGCTTTTACGGTTTGACCTTCATCTACATAAATATTTTGCAGATAGCCTTTTTCTTGCGCCCTTAATTCGATATTTCTAACCGATTTAATTTGGGAAACATATTCTTTAGTAAAAGAAGTGTCGATTTTTAAAGGCGAAGTTACCGTGTAGTTGGTTTCTTCTTCCTTTTCTTCTTTTTTTGAGGTGCAACCTGTTTGATATAACAAGGCACTCGTGATTGCGAGCATTATAACTTTTTTCATTATCTGATTTTTTGGCGATTTTTGATTTCTGAGTTTGAAATCATTAATAAATGCCAAAATAAACGCAGGAATATGAAGTTTTTATGAATTTGGAGCGGACAGCTAATGAAATAAAGTGAGTTGTAGACTTAAATTACAATCAACAGGAATAAAAAGGATTTGAAAAGACGAATTTTATATGTGGTTACTAGCGTTTTAACCCCTGCAACAAATACTCCAAGCCATTTAATTTAATCTCATACATGGTTGCCAATAAATGTCCTAACCTCCCGGGAGGAAAACCTTGGCTGTGAAACCAAACCAAATAAGTTTCAGGCAAACGCGAAATAATCCACCCTTTGTATTTACCAAAAGGCATTTTCATTGTTACGAGTTCGTTTAACATTTGTGGGTCCATACTTGGGTTCTAATGTTGTAATGTTTGAAGGTTGAAATGTTGCCGGTTTGCTATCTAAATACTTTATACTAACTACTCTGTACTAAAAAATCAACTCTAGCATTTCTATTGCTTCATCAACGTTTGCAATGTTATCGAAAGAAATCCGTAAACTATCTTTTACTTCTTTTAAATTACACAATCGTTGATGAATTTGTGCAAAAGCTAGTATTTTATTAAACACTTCCGAATCAAAGAATTTAGATTGTTTATCGCTGATGAAATAACCTCGAAGAATATTCTTTTTGAAGCTTAATTTCTCAAAGCCCAAACGTTTACCTACCCATTGTAACCTCAACACTTTCAGCATTGCTTTTACCGGTTGCGGAACAGGTCCAAATCTATCTTTTAGTTCTTTCTCAAAAGCAGCTAATTGCGTTTCGTTTTCCAGTTTAGAAAGTTCCGTGTATAAGTTATATCGCTCTGTGATGCTCGTCACGTAATCATCTGGAATATGTAATTCTACATCGGTATCTACCTGTGTAAAGTTTACAAACGCCCGCTGCGGTTCATCCTTAAACAAGTCTTTAAACTCGGCATCTTTCAATTCCTGAATAGCTTCATCTAATATTTTATTGTACATTTCGAACCCAATTTCGGCTATAAATCCGCTCTGCTCACCACCTAGTAAATTTCCGCTTCCACGTATGTCTAAATCACGCATAGCGATGTTAAATCCGCTTCCCAAATCAGAAAACTCCTCAATGGCACTTAACCTTTTCCTTGCTTCGTTGGTTAAGGTTGATAAAGGCAAACTCAGCAAATAACAGAATGCTTTTTTATTAGAACGACCCACACGACCACGCATTTGGTGCAAATCGCTCAAGCCAAACATGTGTGCATGGTTAATGATAATCGTATTTGCATTTGGAATATCAAGTCCAGCTTCGATAATGGTTGTAGCCACCAAAACATCCTTTTCTCCATTAATGAAATCGAGCATTACATCTTCTAACTGGTCCCCATCTAATTGTCCGTGAGCAATTCCAATTCTTGCTTTTGGAACCAGTTTTTGTATCAATCCGCCAAGTTGCGGTAAATCATTCACACGGTTGTGGATAAAGAAAACCTGACCGCCTCTATCTAATTCAAACTGTACCGCATCTTGAATTAACTTATCATTAAAAACGTGAAGTTCTGTATTAACCGCCTGTCTATTTGGTGGCGGTGTACTCATGATAGATAAATCGCGAGCACCCATTAAAGAGAAATGTAAGGTTCTAGGAATAGGGGTTGCAGTTAGTGTAAGTGTATCTACATTAACCCGTAAAGCTTTAAGTTTTTCTTTTGCAGCAACCCCAAACTTTTGTTCCTCATCAATAATCATGATACCCAAATCCTTAAACTTAACGTCCTTGCTTAACAAACGATGCGTGCCAATAACGATGTCAACTTTGCCGTTGGCTACACGTTCTAAAGTATCTTTAATTTGTTTCGATGTTTTAAATCTATTGATATAGTCGACAGTACAAGGAAACTCTTTCAAGCGTGAAGAAAAGGTCTTAAAATGCTGAAGTGCCAGAATTGTTGTGGGCACCAAGATAGCCGCTTGTTTTCCATTTGCCACAGCTTTAAATGCGGCACGAATGGCAATCTCTGTTTTCCCGAAACCCACATCCCCACAAACCAATCTATCCATTGGGTGTGGCGCTTCCATGTCCTTTTTTACATCGGCAGTTGCCTTAACTTGGTCGGGCGTATCCTCGTAAATAAAAGAAGCCTCCAATTCAGTTTCTAAATAACCATCTGGTGCAAAAGCGGTACCCACTTGAGCCTTTCTCATCGCATAAAGCTTGATTAAGTCTCGGGCAATGTCTTTAACTTTTTTTTTTGTGGTCTTCTTGAGTTTGTCCCAAGCTTCGGTACCCAATTTATTCATTTTGGGCTGTGTACCATCTTTTCCGCTAAACTTCGCAATGCGATTTAAGGAGTTGATGTTCACATAAAGCAAATCGTTATCGGCATAAACCAAACGTATCATTTCTTGGGTTTTGCCATTTACTTCTACCTTTTCTAAACCGGCATATTTACCAATTCCGTGGTCAATATGGGTTACAAAATCACCAGGCTTAAGCTCACGTAAATCTTTAAGTGTTATTGCCTGGCTTCGTTGATATCCCTTTTTTAGTTGGTATTTGTAAAAACGATCAAATATCTGATGGTCGGTGTAAAAAGCAACTTTTTGTTGGGCATCTAAAAATCCTTCGCGAAGCGGAATGTTAACTGGTGTAAACTTGGCCGTTTTATCAATGTCATCTAATATCGCATACAAACGCTCGGTTTGTTTGGTAGAGTTTGTAAAGATGAAATTGTGAATATGTTGACTTTCGTTCTCTTTTAAGTTCTTAATCAGTAAATCGAAATCCTTATTGAAAGATGGCTGTGGTTTAGTTTCAAATTGAATTACCTCATCCGTTTGATAGAAAAATTGTTTTCCAAACTCAACTAAAGCAAAATCCTGAAATAAATCAGATAGCATCTTCTCGTCTGTAAATGAGAATTTAGGGTCTAACCAATTTGGATTTTGTTGCTTTTCGGCCAAGCCTAAAGCTTTCCAAAGTTCAATCGCTTTTTTGTAACCGCCTTTTACAATGTCTAAAGTATATGCTACGTCTTTAAACCAAAGTTGTGTGTCTTTTTCAATATAATCTAACAGGCTGATGTTGTTCTCTGTCAAAAACTTGGCCTGTACATTAGGTACGATGGTTAAACTTTTAACATCCTCAACAGAAAGCTGACTTTCTATTTCAAAAGTTCGGATGCTTTCAACCGTATCGCCAAAAAACTCAATGCGGTAAGGTAATTCATGTGAGAAAGAAAAAATATCTACAATACCGCCACGAATAGAAAACTGACCAGGTTCATACACAAAAGCTGATCTTTCGAAATCGTATTCAAACAAGAACTCATTGATAAAATCGATGCCTAAAGTTGCACCAAGGCTAATTTCTAAAGTATTTTTCTCTAAAACAGAGCGGTCAATTACCTTTTCGGCCAGTGCTTCTGGATAAGTAACTACAATTTTTCCGTATTCACTTTGATGATTTAATTCATTTAACACTTCGGCCCTTGCCAAAACATTAGCGGTATCTATTTGGGTAAACTCAAAAGCTTTTCTAAAAGAGGAAGGGAAAAATAATACTTCTTTATCTAAAATCCCCTCTAAATCTGAAAGGAAATAAGAAGCTTCTTCTCTATTTGGTAAAATGAAAAGCTGCGGCTTATGTAGTAAAAAGTAGGTTGAAATGGCTATTACAGCATCGGCAGAACCCACCAATCCCTTTAATTGGGTTTTGCTGCCCTTTCCTTTATTTAACGATTTTGCTGTCGCAACAACACGCTCGTCTGTTTTGTATCTGTTAATCAGGTCGCGAATGTTCACTATGTAAAGGTAGAAAAAGTATTGCGTATTGAGATGTGAGAATTGAGATAGGATTTGAATACAATATTGGTTAAACTGATAAACAGAATATTTGTTTTAAAATAGTCTTTACTATTAGAAGCGCAAGATTAGTGCAAAACATAAAGTTCAGTCCCGCTTTACGCTTTTACGCTTCGCTTCGTCGTGCCTCCTTGCTGCAGGGTAATGCTTCAATCTGGGCTAAATGGCAAAGTCTGCATTTCATTTTTGGGTTTGTATGGCCCACTTACGTTGTTCCTAAACCCGATTGACGCGTAAAACTCTTGACAATTGTCAGTCTGAGCTTGTCGAAGACTAATTGGCAAAATTTGAAGCAAAAAGCGGGACTGCAGGTCGCCAAAATGCGCTGTCTGCTATTTTCTAAAATCTCAATACGCAATACGCTTTGCTCAATACTCAAATCTTTCTTCGAAGCGAAAACCGAGTTTGTCGAGATTTTTTTTAGTTTCGTCGAGTACAATTTAATAGCAGTAACAAAAAACTTATCATTGCTTCTAATTAATACAAAACGAGGAACATGAAATACATTAAAAGCTTTCCGATAGAGTTAACATTTTGGAGTTTAGCTTTGGTGTTGTTAGCAACTGCCAACCCTCATGAGCATCACTTTAGCCTTTGCCCTTTGGCAAATTTAGGAATAACTTGGTGTCCAGGATGTGGATTGGGAAGGTCGATAACCGCATTGTTTCACGGAGATGTTAGTGCAAGTTTTTCACATCATTGGTTCGGTATACCAGCTTTGATTTTGATTTGCTATCGCATTTACCAGCTCACCAAACAATTATTTAATAAACAAAAAGAAATTAATTTAAAATTTTAGGAGGATTAGCAATGTTTGACTCACAATTTATGTCTTTACCGGGTATAACCCCTCAAGAATATAGTTACTTACAAACCGCTACAAATGGTTTAAACGAACAACAAGTACGCACATTTTTAATGATTTATTCTGGCAAAAGAAAAAATCCAAGTGACATGCTTTTGTTCTGCGTAATTGGATTATTCTTAGTCCCAGGCTTACAAAGGTTTATCGTTAACCAAATTGGTATGGGTATTTTATATTTATTTACTGGCGGATTATGTTTGATTGGTTCGATAGTGGATATTATTAATCACAAAGAATTGGCATTTGAACATAACCAACGTATGGTATTCGAAAGTTTGCAAATGGCAAGAATGGGAAGTTTCCAATAACCCCACTCAACCATCCCCTTAAAGGAAGGGCTTAAAAGAATAAATAATCCTTATCTGTTTAAAAGCGGGTAAGGATTTTTTGTGTGTAATCAAATCTGGTTAAAATTATTGATCTGCTAATCCTTTGTTTTAAAGTCCTTTTCAACCTCATCCTTTTGCTCAATCAATCTGGCCTATTAGCTCGCTTATGTCTTAGTTATTCTTCGCTCATCTTACATTCATCTTACGTTCATCCTTCGTTTATCTTACGTTGTTATAGGCTTTGCTTAGGCTCTATTCATTAGTGAAGTTGTGCCCTAGCTTTATATTAGAGTTAAAAAATTACTTCCCGTTTGGAGGGATTTAGCAAAGGATGGTTAACTTTATCAAATGAAGTTAGCTGAGATTACCAATTTCCTAGAAAAGATAGCACCACTTAATTATCAGGAAGATTATGATAATGCTGGTTTAATTGTTGGGAATGCAAATGATGAAGTTCATGCTGCCTTGGTGGCTTTAGATTGCACAGAGCAAATTATAGATGAAGCGATTGCAAAAAATTGCAATCTAATTATTACGCATCATCCAATTGTTTTTAAAGGACTAAAGAAGTTTAATGGTAAAACTTATGTAGAGCGAGTGGTGCTAAAAGCGATTAAAAACAATTGGATGATGCGTAATAA
>Ga0307515_10017679_pt1 | contig 12967 bp, 8 predicted proteins | sample 17_EM_MG_FD_194513 | JGI IMG/M metagenome (GOLD analysis project Ga0307515, IMG submission 194513) | Populus trichocarpa ectomycorrhiza microbial communities from riparian zone in the Pacific Northwest, United States - 17_EM | ecosystem: Host-associated > Plants > Roots > Unclassified | place...
CGCGTCTAAATTATGAAAAATAAGAAAATATAGCCATAAACAAGCTGTACTGGAATGTATGAGTGAGGTCGCGTGGGATGGCTCGCTTACCGCTGGATGAGACGACATCGGAGACGGTCAAGTTTGGCAAAGGTTTAAAGCACAGAAATGGGCAGGGATAGCTGTTCGTTGTGTGGGTCGGCGTGTGGGCCAGAGGTCAATAGGGAACGCGTCGACAACGAGGGTCAATGTGGTTGAAGGCCAGGTTGGGTTGGCGTGACCAAACAAACAACATCACGGGATGTTGGATGGTCATGATATGAGGCAATTCACAGAAGTTATATATAAATTGGTTATATATTGTTATTATATCATCTTTCCTTGCGACATTGGTTCAATTGGACAAGACATAAGGTAAGCCACCACTGAAAGGTTTGAACAGAATAATGTCACCGTGTTCCGGTGGCCATCGATGACATGTAATAGATCTGACTGCTCTCGGGCTTGGCCCCTTCGACACCACAAACAGCACATAACTCGTCCTTGCATTGGCCACTGGTAGGTGCACGTATGACTAGGCAATACTGTAGCCTAGTGGCCCTCTGCATATCACAATAAAGTCAGACAATGTCAAGGTGAATGCCACACCTTTTATTAGCCAACGTTGGCGTTAGCAGATTCTCATTTTTCCTTCACGCGCTACGAAATGACCAGTAGAAATAAATATGCTCAGTCTGGTAAATACACAGGAAACTGTATTGTGAGCACCAACACAAGAGCTTATGAAATAGATAACATTGACCGCGTTTACTAACTAGAGTAGAAAGTTGTATGAAAGGACCTAGCTGAAGTATATAAAAGAATGAGAACTGAGTAGTATACCTGGTCCCGTGCGAAGTTGTGCGCCGGAATAATGCTAAAACAAAAACAAAAAATACAAATGTATATAACTTGTATTTAGGAGATACACATTTTATACCGGTCGTAGATGGAGTGATGGGTATTGACTATGTGGTTGGGTATACGTTTTCAATATTGAGGCTGGGAGTCGGATGTACAGGTGTTGCCTGCGACTCGTGGGGTTGTTTGGTTCTACGCCATGAGTCGGGCAACACCCGTTCTACGCTCTTCCTCATTCCTTCGATCCTGTTGAGGCCTGGTTCAAGGGATCAAAATGAGCTCATCAGGAAGTCGGCAAAACCAGAGGAAGAAAAGGCGTCTCCAGGTCCCGGCATCACAAGGCAAGTCATTGCCTTTGGTCCAAGCGAGGAGGCGCTCTAAGCGGATATCCAGGTTCACTCCCCGGCGAACCTCCGAGGAATCAGACCAATGCGAAGACCTTCGATGGTCCAAGGTCATACACTGGCACATTTCCGCAACTACCAGCTCAAGTCACGTTCAACCCATCCTTCTCTTCTTCTGTACCAGCCCTCAATACAGATCTCGGTAGAGTCTCTTCTCCAAGTTTTCAAAGTACATCCTCGTCCTACGATATCCCCGTTCACACCGCCCAGCCCCCCCCACCTGGCCCATTGGGAAGCCTCTTCTGTTCCTCCTCTGACGCCGTCATGCTACCGGATATGCCCTTGATGGACACAGGCGGGTCTTTTGATGCTCATCAGTGGGACTTCCTCAACACCAATGCACTTGCTGGCATCATAAGTGGAACCGAAGCACCTCCTGGCCTGTAAGTTGACCTAACACCGCCGTTTGACTATACTTAGTGGAAATATCACCTCAGAAACGCAGTACCCAACATTATACAGTCGACTGTGAATACCCTGACAACTGGTCTCGGCGCCGCCTCGGAGCAATTTCAGAGCAGTGACCTGGTGGACCATTCAGCGACCCCTGCATATGCGGGTTGCAGTGTACCGTGCCCTTTCCCTCCTGGCGGTGTCGTGAAACCCGGCGATCGGTTAAATAGACCTCAGTCACCAAGGTATTCGGGCTCTCAAGCTCAGATACAACCCTATGTGGCCTCATCTTTGCCTTGTAATCCGCCATCCGGCCCGTCTCCAGAGGCTATATCCACAAATCGGATCACCACCCCGAGCGAGCCCACCAATCAAAACGAGGTGCATCGTGGCACGCCTCTATCTAGGTGGGTCAGTAGCTGGTTTGTGATGATACGTTACTTATAGAAATATAATTCAAGCGACGGAATCAGGCTTGAGCAGCCACTTTGTCCTGTGGGTGGAACTGTCGTTGCAGTGCGACGCGATGCATGTGTGAAAATACGTTTCGACATGGTCGAAATTTCCCGGAGCATCTCATCTGAATACACCGGCCTCAAGATTCCATCCACTCTTTCCGTGAAGAACCGCGGAAACACTTCAGCGCACAAGCTCCTCACACTTCAAATTCTCGCCTTTGGCGCGGATAGCGATCTACAATACGACTCGATTTGCGTCGACTGTAGGAGGACGGAGAATAGGCCCGGTGCCCTGTCCCTCATCGATTTTCACTCGAAGAGCGACGTGGTCCTCCCAAAAAACAATGATGGCAGCAGTATATTTATATCTTTTACTCTTCACTGCTATCCGAAACACTATAACAATAACGACTCGGGCTATCGGTACGTGTTTGGTTGCAATATTATTGGTCTGATGTTGTCATTCATCAACTACTAGTCTGGAGGTACTGTTATGTGACCAAGAGCAGCAAGACTCCTCCATTGTTCGATTTCGCCTCCCATATACTTTCAATATTGTCGCAAAGAGGACCAGAGAGCAATTTGAACTTGAAGGCGAGAACAATTCGCCTGCTCCACGCCGACAAAATATTCGCAAAAAGATCAACCATGATAATAACTTCGTCAGAACAGTGACTTCCGGTTCCGTTGGGCCCTCCACTCAGGCTCAGTGCGCATCTGGCTCGACTGGAAGTCTCGGCAACGTTGGGAGTATCCCTTCACAAATAAATAACCGGACCTTACCCCCTACTGGTGTCCAAGATCGGGCATCTACTGCACCCCACCAACAGTCCCCTCGTCCTATCCGCACCACTGTGCCTTCGGCCACTTTTGAAGAAACCATCGATGGGCAAGACGCCGTTATCGAAGGAACGAACCCTGGTAGAGGACCGATTACAGGAGGACTGGAGATTTGGATATACGGCTCCAACCTTCCTGATAACTCTAGACCTCTATATGCAAGATTTGGCGATAATGCTACTCGTGTGGTCAGTGCCAATTAAGTCCTTTGGGCGTCTGGTATTGATTTAAATCCTTCCAGAGTATTCTTCGACCCGGCTTACTGTCTTGTAAACTCCCCTCGCGAAGAGACCCAGGCAAGGTTCCGGTATGGCTGTCACGGGGTCCTGCTGCTGATGCACCTCCCTTTGGCGAAAGTCTCTGCGAATTTGAGTATTACAAACCTCTCAACGAGATGTAAGTCAGGTGTCCGTCCCAGTTGTCCCTTATTAACCATCTTACTCAGAGTATCAACCCTCGTCCGCATTCTCGAGGTCCCGAACCCACAGCAAGCGTCTGTCTTAGAAATACTCATGAAAGAAGCAACCAGCTCCTCCCAGGAAGATGGAGATCGCGGCCAAAGTGGCCAACGAGGAGGGATGAGCGATAGCGATATCGAAAAGGCGATAATCCATGCCTTAGAACCTCTTCAGAAGTTGCCCAATTCCTACGAGCTTGTTTCTATGACGAACGACTACAATCAGACCCTTGCTCATTTCGCAGGCCTGTCCGGATACTTCAAATTGCTCAAGCAATTAGTCGAGTGGAAGACAGACCTCACCATTGCTGACGCCAATGGTCTGACGCCTCTCCACTGCGCCTACAGAGGAGGATTCGGGCCCTGTGTTGAGCTCCTCCTGGACGCCGGAGCGTCAGAAACTGTCTTGGACGCTCTTGGACGGACTCCCGCCGGATTTCTGCCTGACAACTCCGAGTTGCTGCTCGACGCCCTCTCTCTCGAGAACAGTACAGATCCCATCGACAAAAAATCAGAGTCTAATTCAGTGACTGGCGCCAGGTCTAGAAGGAGTGATGAGGGGTGTTACAGCGACGATAGCAATAAGGCTCGTCGAAATTCCATTCTGGCTTTACACGATGCTATTAGTGGGTCGCTGCTCCATGCACCTACCATCCGACTATTATCAATTAATTATGTTTGATTATAGAGCAACGAGGCAACCCTCGTTGTCGTGAACAAGCGGCAGAGCAACTTCCAGCTCGTGGGTGCTACCCCATCATTTCCATTCTATTCAATCCACTTCACTGACTTACGCTCTAGGTCCCTTTCCATCGATTAAGACACCGATCCCTCAAACCAACATTCCAAACCAACCATCCTTCATCCTCGGCGCTCCCTGTGCATCACGGGAGACAACTAGGGGCACCTCAATTGTCATGGGCGTGCCTCACAATGAACTCGGACCAAGGAACACTCTCTACCTATGGGAGGAAATCAAACAGCACCTCCAAAATGGATGGGATCCGAAGGAAGATATTGAGAGGCACCTCGCTCCGTTCTTCGAGTATCTTGGTGACCGGGACTTCCGGTGTATTGCCCCTGTGCGGCCAGGCGAGGTGTGCGATTGGCGTGGGGCAAAGAAGGATCGGATAATCAGCCACATCTGTGGCCATTTTAACTACCTCGCTTACCCATGTAGTGGTAAATGCCACCGTGTCGGGTGGTAAGTGATTTGCGAAATGCCTCGTCCTATTTAATCCTGATCTCTTGCCAGCAAACAAAGGTTCGCCGAGAGACGCAACTTGGATCAACACATCATCAAACCAGATTTGGTTAAGTGCCCTAAATGGTATGTGTCTCTTATTCAATCTACGCCAGTCAATTTGATAGTTGCCTCCAGCAATAAGACATTCCTTAGGCCCAATCTGAAGAGGCACATGAAAGTATGCAGATAGTTTGGGAGCATTGGATGGACAAGTTGATACCCGCAATTTATTTCATCACGATGTTCCCTTCCGCGGGAATACTGCGTCTACCTCTCCCCATGCACTCTACTAGAGATATGGATGGCGTATATATTCTTGAATATATGGCTCACTTTTCATACCATCCTCATTCCACTTTCTGGCGACACTGTACCCGACTACTTCTACATCGCTCCACTTGAAGCTAATGACCCTATAGTTCCGGTCGGGCAAATGACAGCTTGACAGTTTGACACGTCTTGTGATGGGATTGGAAAACCCTCCCTTGCTCTCCGCCCCAAGATCCGGGGTTTCAGAGAGGAGGATACTGTAAGCCCAACAATTACAACAACGCGTGACATCACACTCAGCTCCGTGGTTGCTTCTGAACTGAAACATCACGCCACACAGCATTTTTGGCGGTTTCTTATGATTAAATTGTGATTTTCGGCTTGAAACTAGAGAATGAGCAGAATAGAATGCATTTCTATATTCTACAGTACAAGAAGAGATCAATCTAGCTCTGAATCCGAGTCCAAGCATATAATCGAGTGAGCAGGTTCAGTGTCCCAACTCTCGTCAACAGTCGGTGTGATGGGATTGACCTCACCATCAACAAGAGTGTCAGCAGTGCTGTCTAAAGCCTGACCAAGCTCGTTGCAGTTGAGAGCTGTATCATCGTCAAAATCTTGAAAGTCGTGAAGCTCCATCTCCTCTGGTTGCATTTCGATGCCCTGCTCATGTCCATTGACATACATCCATTCATCGTCAGCAGACAATTCTCGAATGATATCCTTCATCCATGTGCTTGTGAGGAACTCATAAGAGAGATTCCAATCACCCGCTGAAATGGTACTCCAAGCCTTGCAGATGGTGTCAGCAGTGATAGAGGCAGAGAGTGATATACATACCTTCTTGATCAGGTCAGTTCTTGAAGCAAGCCTCTGAGATGCGGCTCCAATCCACTCCACTGAGAGTTCCCGAAGCGTTGGCAAATCAGTGGGGAAGGTGACAACAGGCTCTCCACAGTCAAGAGACTCCAATACAGCATGAGACATCCATTCAACAGTGGCACAGTTGATGTCATGCTTGAGACTGCGATTCAGCAGTTGATCATTTGGTTGGAGTTTTCCGGTGCCTCAAAGAAGGACTGAATGAGCCAAGACCCAAAGTATGATGATAGCACTTACAGTTTGCAGGCACAAAATGAATCCGGACAAGTTCCCTGTAGTTGGACTTCATCCAATCAAGGAACTCTCGACTCCGATGGACTGCCCAGCAATCAATCAGCAGGATTGCTCGGACACTGCAATCAAGACCAAGACGCTTCTTCGTTGCACTAATGTATGGAACAAGAATATCTTGGACCCACTATGACCTCCAGTTCAGCAGAATGTCAGGCATACGGAAATAGTACTCACTGCCTTCATCATTTGCTGGTTGGACCAGTGCTTATCCCCACCACTGACGAAGTATTTGATGAATTGAGAATACTTGAGACATTTCTCGTGAGGCGGGAGTGAACGCACAGTTTTACCTGGGACAATAACTTGGCTGGGGAGAATACTTCCTGATGAAGTCGATGCCATCATAAGTGTTACCTGACGCTTTTCCTCCTTCCCTAGAACCTGAACCTGTTTGTCACCGCAGGGGTTCCATGTGTGACCTGGCAATGGGAACAGGTGGATGCCAGTCTGGTCAGCATTGATGACGAGTTCAGGTGGTGTGCGATGGGTATGGATAGATCGAGCAATTCGAATGGCCATGTTCCGACCCAGCTCCGACCAGTTCTTGGGGGTGGACTTGGCACTTTGTGTGGCGACTCGATATGAATAATGCATGGAGTGCATAAAGTTGTGAACAGAGCTGCGTGGAAGCTGGTGCTTCTTGCCGTCAAGCAGGTGTGGACAGGCTTGTTGGATGACACCAAGCATAATCGCACGAACAACTGGAGCACTGATAGGAACACCATTTTGACGCAATGTCCGAATCTGGATTTCGATTCTGTTGATAACTTCAGGGTGCTTCGCCTTGGGAAATATGATAGTCAGTGTTCCCAGCCGAGAGAGAAGTATTTGAACACTTACAAGCATATGTGGGCACCCGAGAGGCTGCAGAATAACTCGACGACTGTTCTCCGACTCCACAGCTTTCATCGTTCGTGCACTCCATGCCTTCTGCTCTGTGCGATCGAACATTCTCCATACAGTGCTTCGGGATAGACCCTTGAAGCAAGCAGCACCGGCAGTAGTGGCCGTGAGGTGCTGAACAATCGCACCAGGAGACCAATCCTTCCGGATTGCAGCTGCAGCAATGTCAGGCCAGAGGTCGGGGCCGAACCAGTACTTTGCAGGTGCCCGGCGGCGTTTGGGTGCAGTTCCAGATGCAATCTGCCTCTTTGTTGCATGTGTAAGTGGTAGGTCCATGATGTTGGCTGATCGGAGAGGGAGTGCAGACACTGAGATGGGCAGCTTGTGAGCCCTCTGCTAGCAGCATGCTCAGTGGTGATAAAAAGCAATGAAAGCGAGACCTACCTGTTTCCCAGATGACTTGTTTGCTGCTTTGAGGCGTGCACGGTACTCACGAGATCGTTGTGCACCACTTTTGAGTCGTTTCTCAATCAATTTTTCAGCACGACGTGCAGCAGAGACTGCAATGAAAGCCTGTTTCGTTTTGAAGTCGTTACAGAGCCGAGCTGTCCTTCGCTCATTATTTTGTGTGATTTGCTCGGGAGTTGCAACAGCAAAGTATGCATTGAGGGTGGTTTGCTGGGGCATTGGATGATAGGAGGGGTGAGCAAGTGTCATATCACGGTTTTCCAGCAGGTTTTATGGAAATTGGCCTGGTGCAATGTGGTCAAGTTCAAAACGAGGGTCGGCAGAATAGAATGGAAAATGGCACTAGTTGCCTTTTCTAGTTCTGACAACTTGTTGTAGACCCCCTCAATTTGGATTTTCGCACCTCTGTTTCACCGTGACACATCTCAACACCCCTGGTTGCAGTTCCTTACGGGTTGACCGTAACGTCACACCACCCCCTCGGTTGTTGTAATTGTTGGGCTTACAGTAACTCTGACGACCAGGCAGATGAGAATATGAGCGACGACGAACCCCTCTGGTTCCCGCCTAGCGAGGACGATGAAGCCACTGAGCCACCAGTAAGGCCCCCTACTAAAACTGACAAAAACCAACCCAAGACGAGGCCGGGGATTAAAGTTGCATCCTTAAACATGAGAGGACGCCTGAAAGAAAACAAAGATAAAATGAGAATGGTGATCGACTGGTTACGAACAAATAATATCGCCATCCTGGCTCTGCAGGAGACACACTTGATGGAGAACGGAATAGAAGACCTAAATAAAAAGTATAAATATCTGAAATTCTTCGGCAGCGGGCTATCCACCTCCAGCGGTGGCATTATGTTCGTAGTCAGTGACAAAGCTGGGGATCCGCAAAGCACCAGGTACAAGGAATTCGAAAAAGGAAGGACTGGGATGCTGAGCCTCGACTATGGCAACCAAGAACTAAACATTGTGAATGTTTACATGCCAAACCATAAGAAAGAACAGAAGGAAACGATCATAAACCTTAGTAAAGACCTTAGTGAGTGCCAAAACATACGAGTGGCAGAACTACTTATCCTAGGAGACTGGAATTTTGTGGAAGACAAAATCGACAGGAGCCCACAACACAATGATGATAGAGGGGTCACAACTGAAATGACTAAAATGAAAGCGGAGTTTGACCTCCTAGACGGATGGAGATTGTCCAACCCGGACGAAGTAAAGTTCTCCTGGGAAGGATCCACGGGGAACCAGAGAAGGAAGATATTCTCTAGGATTGACCGTATATATACATCGAGAGACACTTGGGACTCTACTAACGAATACAAAATTATAAGCTGTGACTTATCAGACCACGATGGAGTCTCTGTGACGATAAGAAACTCATCAGCACCGGAAACAGGGAAAGGGGAGAAAAGACTAAACCTTAACATACTAAAACACCCCCTCTTCAGAAAAGAGGCAGATCGGCTTATAGATAAGCTAGATAGACAACTGAAGTGGTATGAAAGGTTAGAAGGCCGCAAGCTCGCACCAGATAAGAAAGCCGAACTCCAAGATCTGAGGAACAGATGCAACCCGCAAATGCTCTGGAGCAGTTACAAGGAGGCGATCCTTGCAGCGAGCGAGCTAGCCACACAGACCCGCCGCGCCAAGAGGCTGAAACTTCGCAGACAAGTGGATAAAGGCATCAAGAGAGCCGAAAGAGACCTAAGGGACTGTGCTCCAACAAGGGAAGAGGAATGCAGGAAGATATTGAGTGACCGAAGGAAGACACTGAATGACTATGAAGAGGAAGTGAGAAATAATAGAATGCACCTCAATGAGGCTAAATGGTTCATGAACAATGAAAGGATGTCCAAACAATGGTTCAGCCTCAACAAGGTGAGAACAACAGGCACTGCAATCAAATCTCTGTACATGGATGGCACAGAAGTCGAAACTGAAAGCCCTGAGGATATGCTCGAAATTGCCAGGAACTACCACTCGCAACTACAAAGAGAGCCGCCCATGAGCGAGAGCCGTGAGCGAGCGATCGAGGAAATTCTAAGTGGGATCACTGAAAAACTAAGTGATAAAGAGGTATCAGACATCAACAAAGATATTAGCTTCAAGGAGGTCTATGATGCAACCAGAAAAGCCCCAAATGGAAAGGCCCCAGGCCCAGATGGCATACCTAACGAATTCTGGAAAGAAGAGATGAAATGGCGAAGAGAGGCAAAAGTAGAAGGAAAACCCCAATCCGGGAACACAGGGGAAGGAGGAAGACACATCAGACCATGCATTGCCGCTCTAATGGCCAAGATCTTCCGAGACATCGAATCATATGGCCCAAGGGACAATTGGTTCTCAGAGGCAAGAATGGGATTGCTTTACAAAAAGAAGGATAGAAGAGATATACAAAACTACAGACCCATTACCCTACTAAACACGGACTACAAAATGTATACTAAAATCATCGCAAATCGATTAAGGGAGGTGGCCTCACATTTAATACATAAGGATCAAGCCGGATTCATGCCGAGGCGAAGCATCTATGACCAGACAAAGATAGTGGAGTTAATGGTAAAATGGTGTGAGAACACCGACAGCAAAGGGTTAATTGTCTGTTTGGACCAAGAAAAAGCTTACGATAGAATAGACCTAAATTACCTATGGCAGACTCTGAAGGCCTTCCGGTTTCCAGCACAATTTATAGAGAGAATTAAGAATCTCTACATACATGCATCTACAGCAATACACATAAATGGTTTTGTGAGCGGACTGTTTGACATAAGAAGAGGGGTGCGACAAGGGGACCCCATGTCTTGTCTACTTTATAACCTCGCCATTGAGCCACTGATCCAGAAGATCAGAAACTCCCAACTGAACGGATTCAATGTCAGCCCAGATCTAACCAGAGTACTTGTAAAGGTATATGCAGACGATACAACTGTATTCCTAGGCCCAGACGACGACCCCAAGAAACTACAGGATTGTCTAGATATCTTCTGCCTGGCATCGACAGCCCGATTTAATAACTTGAAAACAGAGATTATCCCATTGGGGTCAGCGGATTCCCGTAGAGAAATCATTAGAACACGTGAGTTTAACAACTGGAAAATAGACAACGAAATCCACATAGCCAAAGAAGGTGAAGCAGTACGTATTCTAGGGTCCTGGCAAGGTAACAAGGTAAATATCCAAGACAAATGGAATGAAATGATGGAAAAACAACTGAAAACCATGAAATGGTGGAACTTCCACTACCCATCAGTAATGGGCCGAGTCCTAATTGTGAAGGCTCTAGTGATATCCCTAGCTTACTACCTGATGACTGTGAATGGGATCACCCGTAAATGCCTGCTAGCAATGGAGAAAAACATCAGACACTTTATCTGGAATGGTCGGAAAGGACAAATCGCTTGGGAGAGAGCAATCCTACCAGTGAAAGAAGGAGGCATAGGAGCCCCAAGCATAAGGATAAGGTACAAAGCAATAAAGGTTGGATGGCTCAAGAGATGGTGGACAACAGGGCCTGACAGACCTGACTGGGCATGGGTTGCAAATGAACTAATGCTCCAAGCGGCACAAAAGAAGCCTACCATCGCAAGGCCCACAGTCAAAGAATGGATCTGCCAATCCTGGCTGATTAAAGTACAATCAGATCAGATCCCCAACTCGCTGAGGGAGATAGTGAAAGCAGCACAGAAGTACAATGCAACGATATCAGTGATGAGAGCACCTATGAAACTCCACTTGGAAATGCCAGCATTCCACCACCCCTTTGCAAGGAACAAAAACCTACAAAATAACTCAAAGGCCATGCGCTGCCTACAGGACAACCATGAAGCTAAAACAGTGGGTGACTTAGTACAAATAGTAGCGGAAAATGGACTGAACCCCACAAACCCCTGCCTATATGAGAATCTGAATGGTAGAAAATGTAAGGAAAAAGCCGAAGACCTCCTGAATCAAGTAGAGCACCTATGGAAACCAAGCCAGGAAACACCACAAAGACACAACCTATGGCACACACCCCATACAAAGAAAAGGAATCAAAGAGCGGACCCTGCCAAAGTATTAGTGTTATACAACCCGGACACTAGATCAACTCACAACCTGCTAGAAGGCATTAGAATCTTCGGTAAATTCCCTGGACATAAATCGAAAGCCAGGGACCCATTCCTGAGAGATAGAGAACCTGCGAGAGTGAACAATGAAATTGAGCCAACGGGCGGGCGAGCTACAGTGAGTACAGATGGCTCAGCAGTTCGCAATGGTTGGGAAAACACATCGGCAGGGTTAGGCGCTTGGTATGCTGATGGAAGCAGGAGGAATATCAGGCTCAGAATAGACAACCATGGGGATAAAGTTGCATCCAACTCAAGGGCAGAACTCGGAGCTATTCTGGAAGTACTTAGACAAAATGAGACAGATGATCTAGAAATTGAATCCAACTCATTGACCAGCCTGAGGGCAATATGCACACTCTCACCCAAGTATGAAGATCTAAACTGGTCTGGGGTCCAAAATGCAGACCTCATCAAAGGCATCTTAATAAGACTGAGAACCAGACCTGCCCGAACAGCCTTCAAATGGGTCAAAGGACATGCGGACAATTATGGCAACAACAGAGCCGACTCCTTAGCAAACGATGGAAGAATGAGCGACTCACAACTAGTAATGGATGAGGACAACTGGATCGACGCACACCCTGCTCTGCAAGATGGTGCTAGACTGCAGGCACTCGAGACAAAACATATGTACAGCTCCCTACTTAAATGGCATACGAAGAGGGTCACCCCCATTCCACACCAAGATAAACTAGATGAGGCAAAGAATAGAGTGGAGGAAACTACTGGACTCCGACCTACAAACATTAAATTGCTGATAGGACTAAGAACCCTAGGGGTCCCGCCTAGACTCAAGGATCACATGAGGTGTATGCTAACGGGTAGGATCAAATGCGGACCCTACTGGAATAACATCCCAGGATACATGGAGAGAGCATTCTGCTCATTTTGTAAAAAGAAGAAAAATATCGAAGTTCTAGAGAGCGAACAGCATATGTGGCTAGAATGCGAGAACAATGGGCAATCACTTGCCTGGAACACAGTCAAGAATACATGGAACAAGGCCACAACCAGAACCTGGCCGAATGTCTCATTGGGACTGATCAGAGGCGCAGCAGCTATTTCATTCGAAAAAGATTTTAATAAAGACTCGGAAAGGCTACGTATCCTGATTTCTATGACTATATGGGCAATATGGAAATCAAGAAACAAAAACTCAATAAATGATCAGGACGTAGCACCGTGCGAGACAAACGAGTTACTGAAAGAACTACTAGCAGACCTAGTAAGGAAAAGCTGGAACGCGACACGTTTCATGGAAGGCAGCAGGAGGTTGATCCAACAGCGTAAACTCCGAACCCTTTGGGCGGACAAGCGCTTTGCAGACTTCGACCTTAAAACAGGTCCCACTGTCGATTTCAACTAACGGGATGTGGCCGGGCTCACCGGCGTAGGAGGGTTTTAGTGGGTAGG
>Ga0307515_10017680_pt1 | contig 12967 bp, 8 predicted proteins | sample 17_EM_MG_FD_194513 | JGI IMG/M metagenome (GOLD analysis project Ga0307515, IMG submission 194513) | Populus trichocarpa ectomycorrhiza microbial communities from riparian zone in the Pacific Northwest, United States - 17_EM | ecosystem: Host-associated > Plants > Roots > Unclassified | place...
TTTCTACTTAGTAGTGGTTTTGGCAATTTATTTTTAGGCAAGTCTTGAGAATTGAAAGAGTAATCACACCCGAGTCAATGACCAATCCAAATCAGTTCCCTTCCTAATGATTCAGGAAAGATAAATCTAGCTTATATATTTAGCCCAAATAAATTTTCAAATAGAAAGGCTGAGCTTAGAGACAGTACACTACAAATTAAGCACCCAATAGCTAGACATCGAAGGTAACAAATTCACCTTCTGAAGCTGGAGAACTTGCGAAAAGTAGCCACCACAAAATAGTAGTAAGTATCTATGCAGTCTTCGATGAAGTACAACCACCTGCGTCGCCAATATGGATTGATGTAGAGAACTGCTGCAATCGTCATCACCACAATTGTGTAACAGACACCGAAACTGATGTAGAAAAACTCCATATCTATGAAACCATCATCTCCTTGTTCATCATCAGGCACTGGCTGCGACAACACTGGTTCCTCGCTACAATTGTTTCGCAATAGAGGTCCATATAAGAAATGATTTCCTTCGTAAGAGCTTTCATCGAAGGTCCCAAACTGATATTTTCTCTCGGGTGTCCTACCTGACAAGTTATTGTGCGCCACACTAAAAACTTCCAGTGTGGTAACTCCAGTAAGTTGTGGAGGGATGGCACCATTCAAATTGTTGTAAGAAAGATCCAAACTCTCAATTTGCTTTAGATTTGAGAATGTTGCAGGGATAGATCCAGTGAGATTGTTGTGTGATAAGTTTAATGACCGTATCTCACTTAAGTTTCCAAATTCTTGTGGGATTGCTCCTCCAAAGTTGTTATTGGAGAGATCAATACCAGACATGTTGCTGAGAATATTCCCCTTGTACCCATAATACATATTTTTAGTTCTAAATTCTATCACTTCTTCTGTAAAGTTAAGCCGAAAATCCTTTCCCAATAAGTACACACTATCCACTAGTGGTGGACCCATTGTTTTATAATAAGCTTTTTCCATGGACGCTAATACAATACTAGCTCCGAGATCCATTCTTGCTTTCTGGGAACTTTCCTTGAAAGTAAGATTGCCCAAACAGGAGGGTAGTGGACCAGAGAGCTGGTTTTGTGAAACATCCAAAATGCTTAATTGTTCTAACAAACATAACTGAACAGGGAGCTCACCATCAAAGTGATTAGCCCTCAGAAGAAGAACACTCAATGATGAATGATTGCCAATCCAATTTGGAATAGAGCCGGTGAGGCTGTTGTCTCTAAGATCGATCGTAACCAGGTAAGAGTTGTTAAAAAATCCATATGTTAATGGACCGCTCAATCTATTTTTGGATAGATGCACATGGGTTAGAGGTGGTGGACTGAAACAAGATGGTATATATCCAGACAAGTTGTTCTCAGAAATGTCCAAATATTGAAGCCGGCCAAGCTTACAAAAGTCTTTTGGGATCGAACCCTTAAAATGGTTTTTGGACAAATCAAGTACTCCAAGGTACGTAAAATTAACAAAGCTCCTCGGAAGCATGCCTGAAAATTGATTGTTACTCAAATCCAATACACTCAATTCTTTCCACCCATATAATTGAAAATCTGATATCTGACCCGAAAAGTTGTTACCATTTAGGTAGAGAAATTGTGAGGTAGAAGAATTGAACACCGAGGTCGGTATTTGCCCACCCAAACTGTTGTTTGACAGCTTGACAACCGGTATTGTTAGTTGTTCTAGTTGTACTGTAGACAATTGATTGTTGGATAAATCTAAAAATAAAAGAGAGCTAATATTTCCTAAACAAGAAGGAATACAACCTGTGAATCCATTCTTAGCCATCCTTAAGGTCCATAGATTTGGAAAGATTAAACAAATATCTTTTGAAATTTGACCGCTCATGTTGTTGTTGGAAATATCTAATTCGACCATATTCGAATATGGGTGATCTTGCAACTGTAAAGTACCAACAAAGAAGTTGGCGGTCAGATATAGTTGCTCCAATCGTGTATTGTTCTTAAGCAACCACGATGGAAACATTCCGATGATGTTGTTGTGGGAGAGATCAAGGGCTCTTAAGTCCAATTGGTAATAGAGGAAGTTGGGAATTACATTGAGTGCTTCCGATGTTGGACTACTTGACAAGCGGAAAAAGACTAGTTGGAACTTTGGAATCAAATTATCAAAAGCAACAGGTTCTGTTACTAGTCTGTTGTTCTCACTAGAGAAGAACTTGAGGCTTGAGTGGTTCAAAAAAGGTTTCATTGAAGTGGGAACTTCAAAGAGGTTATTTGATAGTAAGAGGAATTCAAGGGATATGAGGTTGGTAAGGGGACCAGACGTAAAATTTCCAGTAAATTGGTTTTCAGAAACATCTAATAGTTGTAGAGATGACAAGTTCCCCAAACAATCTGGGAGTGAACCTCCAAAATTATTTCTAGCGAGATCTAATTGCTTCAGATTCTTCAATTCACACCAACCTGTATAATTTATCTCAAAACAGTCAAAACAATGTCGAAAGAATCTTTTATTGATGATGTAATTATAGGCGGATGGAGAGTTGTTAATTTACCTTGAGCGGGTAGGGTGCCATGGAGGTCACATTCAGCAACAGACAAAACTTTAAGAGCAGGCAATGCTCCAATATTCTGGAGAAAGTTCACTGGGAGAGAAGTACGATCTAGATGCAATTCTTCAAGGGTGCTAGAATTGAAGAAAGTCCCTGTGAAAAAGAAAGAAGAAGAGATATGGTGAAAATAGTGGTGGTACAGAATTGTCATTCCATTCAATATTATTAATTAGAATTGTCATTTGGGTAAGGGGTATTAATTAAAATTGTCATTCCATTCAATATAAATCCCTCAAAAGGTATTGTAAATAATAGAACTTTACCATTGACAGCCGTCAATCCTAGCAACATATTGTCAGATAAATTTAAAGACTTGAGAGAAGAAAATCCACGCAGATGTGATAAAATGCTGTCGTTGAATATATTATTATAGCTCAGGTCCAGGTTCTCAAGTTTCCCCAAATGTGATGATATGATCTCAAAACCTGCAAGAGAGTTGTTTCTAAGAGTAAGTCATAATTATGAGCTCACGATATGCATAATATATAGAAACTAAATATAATTAGAATTGATGAGATGTTGTTCAATTGATATATGATTCTCAAATTATACATAAAAAGAATGATACACTTCAAAGAACGCATATTTAATTCAAGATGGAAGCTAAGTTAATCATTCTAATTTCGATCTTATTGGAAAAAAAAAACAATTTATGGATATAAAGTCGTTAAAGATGGAAGCTAAGTTATGATAGACTTACAAAACAAGATAAAAAAACTTAAAATTAAGAAAAGGTTTCGAAGCTAAATAATTAAAAGGTTACCATAGAAGCTACCTCCTGATCCAGCTGTCAACCCATTGTCTGATAGATCCAAAGACTTGAGAGTGGAAAGGTTACCACTGAAACATGACAAAATGATTTTATCATTATTTAATCGGTTTTTACTTAGGCCAAGTTCCCTCAGTTTTGATGATAGGACTTCGAAGCCTGGAAGAGAATCATCAAAGCAAGATAATTGACATTAAACACCAACCAACCAACCAATCCAAGCAACCAACCAATCCATTCCATCCCAAATCAAGACTTTGCAATTCTTTAAAAGGCAGAAACAAAGATGCGTTGAGAACCCAATCGCCCAAGTTGAAATCCCTTTCACCAAAAAGAGAGAGTTGGATCACTCGCCTTGTAGTGTGATCACACTTGATCTCAGGCCACTCACAACAATTACTATTGTTGTCCACCCAATGTCTCAAGGAAAAGCCATGTGGGTCGATCAAAGATTGGATCTCCAAGAGACCAATCCTCTCTTCCTCCAAACATCCATAACAACGACCATACCATTCGCCAACCAAAGTCAATAATAATGCTAGAAACATCCAAGCCCCAATTCTTTTCATCATCATCTTAGATAATTCTATGAACTGCTACGTAGAATATTATTGTTTGTTATGTGCCTTTGGGCAACCATAGAGGTCCTATTTATACTACACTTTGGCCATTTAATTTCCTTGACTTTATCTGCATATCTTGTGCAGGTTCCATGTTTGGAGATTTGAATATTATTTTATTTCTTTTTGGAATATTCTTGGATTTGAATATTATTTTAATTTATTGTTTAGCACTTAGTCTATTTGCATTAAATTATATTTTGGTTAATAATTATCCAATTTATATAAATAAAATAAAATAAAATAATTGTTGTAGTACTTCAACATTATTATCGATATTCGTGTGTGATTCCGTGTAAGATTTTTTTGAATTTATAATTGTACTTCTCTTGTCATAATTTAGGGTTCCATGTTTTGAGATTTGAATATTATTTTATTTCTTTTTGGAATATTCTTGGATTTGAATATTATTTTATTTTATTGTTTAGCACTTAGTCTGTTTGCATTTAATTATATTTTGGTTACTAATTATCCAATTTATAAAAAAAATAAAATAAAAAAATTGTTGCAGTAAACTACCAGAAAATCGATAAATACAAACAGAAATACCAAAAAAATATTTCTATCGATAAATTTCCGAGGGATTTTACCGATGAAAATATTCCCTCGGTATATACCGAGGGAATTACAGTGGGAAAAAAATTTAAAATAAAGCAAAAAAAAATGATGATGTGTCATTTTTACCAACGGAATAAAATCCATCGGTAAAATCCGTCGGTAAATCCGTTGGTAAATTGTGAACACTGTTCATCATGTCAATTACAAAGGGAATCACCGACGGAATTTTCCGTCGATATTTTCCATAGAGCTCCATAACTGTTCACTTTCCAATTGCACTGTTAATTGTTGTTCTTTACGGACAAAATCACCGACGGATTGAAAAGTTGTTGGTGTTATTTGACGGTTTTCTGAAAAAATTCAATTGATTTAAAATTTTCATTTAAATATTACAGACGGAATCATTGACGGATTGAAAAATCGTCGGTAATTGTTGGCAGTTTCTGAAAACTTTTTACGAAATTGAAAATTGAAATTAAATATTACCGATGGAATTACCGACGGAATAATTAAAAAATATTAATATTCAATTATCCATCGGTAAATCCGTCGCTAACTCGTCCCAATAAAAAGCTTGAGTTCCTTTATTTCATAAGAAACAGACTCATTTCTTATTATTCTTCTTCTACTTCTTTTTCTTCTTCTACTACTTCTTCTTCTTCACTATATGTAAAAAAACATCAATATCTATTTTTTTCTCTTCTTTTCTCTCCTCATCTCCTTCTCTTTTCCTCCATGCTCGGATATGTCTTCTTCTTCTTTCTTCTTTTATCCTCTTAGTTTATTTTTAATTAATATGCTTTACGAAAAAAAATTTCTCTCCTTAGCTTCACTTGCAACTAAATTAAGGTAATTTTTTTTCTTCTTTTTTCATGATTTTTTTCACTATATTTGTTTTTTATTTTATTTTTAATTGTTTTTGTTCTTAATAATTGTATAAAAATGTTGTTGTGAGATTTTTTTTTCATATGAGATCAATTTTTAGTTAATTTATTTATAGGATTTTTAAATTTTTAGCAATTGCAACTTCATTTTTTTCATATATATATATATATATATATATATATATATATATATATATATTGTTGCAGTACTTCAGCATTGTTATCGACATTCGTGTGTGATTCCGTGTAAAATCTTTTTAACTTTATGATTGTACTTCTCTCGTCATAATTTAGGGTTGGAATATTCTTGGATTTGAATATTATTTTATTTCCTTTTGGAATATTCTTGGATTTGAATATTATTTTATTTTATTGTTTAGCACTTAGTCTATTTGCATTTAATTATATTTTGGTTACTAATTATCCAATTTATATAAAAAAAATAAACACTGATTAAAACACTGATTAAAACCACATTATAGAAAAAAAATTGAATTGCATAAAAGTAATCAACCAAAAACTTGTATTATATTAAAATAATGCCTTAATTTTGATGGTGATGGCAAAATCAAAGAGTATCGTTGATAAAATGAACCACAAATTAATGATATTATTTCTACAAGAATATCATTTTTTTTGTATTTGTTTTCTAGTTATATTTAATTTTTCATTAATATTCCTAACGTGCTATGTATTTTGAATATTGAAGGATTGAAAGATGGAAAACAGAAAAGAAAGAGAGACTAGGCAGTTCAAAAGAAAAAAAAACAATAATGAAAGAAAGAGAAGAGAACAAAAGTGGAGCAGTTTTTATTAATTATATAAATTTTATAATTACTAATATTAAATTCAAAATATGTACATATTGCAAATATGTAAACATATCATGTGGTTTAAAAAGAAATGACTTTTATAAACATATATGGCTTAACAATATTAATCAACTCTTAATATCTTTCATTTTATAAATATTAAAACCTATTATATTAATTTGTGAAGGTATTTACTCGGATGCGAATTATAATTAAATGTGATTCCGCGTAAGATCTTTTTAACTTTATAATTGTACTTTTCTCGTTATAATTTAGAATCATTTAGGAGCCTACTTGCATGGTGTCATCTCACTATCATGTATATAATTAAATGTATAAATTATCAATAATAATAAACACGGAATAATTATAAATCTTATCCCTGTGGATTGTGTGGCTATAATATTATACACAAAAACTTCAAATACATAACATTTATACACACACTTTTGTTTTTATGTTCGGAAAGGTATTCTTGACTTGTTTTTATTACATTTCAATATTAAATATTTTTTTTTCAATTGAGTCAAAGACATACCATTTATATTATTAGAATGAGAAGACTAGTCAATTTTTCTAGTTTTCTCCCTAATTATAAAATAAATCTGGTTTTTCAAGTCCAGATTTTAGGATAAAAGGAATTTATTTCTTGAAATTAATGCATTAAACAATATAAAATATTTTTAAAAAATTAAAATAGTAGTAAAAGTAAATATAGTTTTTGATTGAAGTGTAAACTAGTGGTAAATGAACAAAAAGAAAACTTTATTGATTATCTAATGAGTTACTTCTCCAAAAAGAATATATATATTATTGAATATCTAATGGGAACTCCGTCTAATATATATATATATATATAAACAGATAAATTGTGGATAATAGGAATCATTTTCTTATCTCCTGTATCATATCTTCCACAAATCTTAAGTAATTGATGAGACAATGGATATTGCCAAGAAAGGTCGTGAACACGGATGCTTGACTTGCTGTGTGCCATTAACACAACCATGCAGTGATATCCTTGTGATTTCCTTATGCAGAATCTTGGAGGAACACCACAAGCCAATCTAAAAGAATGCTAAAAGTCAAAACACACAAGCCATGTAAAAATCATACGACAGCCAATTACCTTATCTTTTGAAAGAAAGATAATAATAATAATAATAAAAGCATTCTCTTGGGTGTGCAATGATGGGTCCATAAGAACATTTCCATCTGCACATTGGTCCTGAGACCTTTGCCATCATGCATTTTTTCCACGAGATGGAAATACTTTGGTGTAATTGGGAATGCTTTACTGTATTTGTTTTCTGGTTATATTTAATTTTTCATCAATATTCCTAAACACGTATTTTGAATCCTGAAAAGCACGTGGAAAAGAGAGGGATGGTGAAAATGACATGTAAAGGGACTGTTTGGCAGTGCGCGTAGAAAAGGTAAAATGTCATTGCCCTTTTGAGTGGTGTGTTTGCATTTGATTACTGGTCAACAAGCTTTCTATTTATCCTGTCATGTTAAGGGCCAAACCTGTCATTGCCAGTCACAGTCACAACTCTTGGTCTTACCATTTTACTATTTATTAATTAATTAATTGTTTGATTAATCAACGAAACTGTGCGTTTCTCATGTGATTTCTCGAAGACGGCCATGGATGATATATATATATATATATATATATATATATATATATATATATATACAACTTTTCAAAACAAAAAGGATTTTGATGGAGAGCACATTGCAACAAATTATCCTCGTGATACCATTGTCATCATTCAATTTTTTCCACGAGATCGGGCCGTATGCTTGGGGCTCTAAAAGATATTGTTTTTAATTTTATTATATCGCATCTAGAATAACAAGTATATTTTATTTCAATTTAAAAAATAGAATAAATTAGAAGATATTTCATTTTTAAAATTTTATTTTGTTTTATGAATTTCACCTAAATTATGACTAGAATATTTTGATTATATTCCAGCCATTTTATTATGATCAAATAATATTTTGTTTTGCTTTTATAAAAAAAATATAGTCTAATTTTATGGTATCAATCATATCTCTCAATTCGACTATTGGATTGGACTAAAATTTTACGAGAAATCTCCTAACATATATTTATATCGCAAATTAAAATTTTAAGGCAATCAGAGTTTAGAAAAACTTTGTGAAATTATTGATGATATTTTCATAATTTTATTCAAATTTATAATTTTGTTACGAAATGTCATTTTTTATTTCTTTTTTAGATTGAATTATTTCTAAAATACTTCTTGTCATTGTCATGACAATAAATCTTCTTCTTTTTCTTTCTAAAGAGTCTATTTTTTCTAACACAACCAACAAATAAAATGGATGGGAATTTGCAATGTGAGATGTGTCTCTGAGACTTTTGTCATCTGCATTTTTTCCACGCTAGTGAGATGGTCTATAAGATCATTGCCCCGTAAGCATTTATGAGTTCGTGAGACCATTTCCATTTGCACATTGGTCCCTGAGACCGTTGCCATCATGCATTTTTTCCACGAGATGGGTTCGTGGAAATACTTTGGTTCAATTGGGAATGTTGTTATTGATTGGAAACTTTTTAATTAAAATAAATTTGATTATTTGATTGGAAGAAATCCTTAAATGTTATTAACACATGAAATCAATTTATTCTCATAAGAAAAAAATATTGTAACCATATAAGTAATTTATTTATTTATTTTAATGAAGTATAAAATAGTTTTAAATCTTTTGGTATATTTCTTATCTTTAAGAGCTATGAACTTATATCTCAAAACTTCAAAACTAATATATATAAAGTCCTTTTCAAAACAAAAAGGATTTTGATGGAGATCAAGACATTGCAACAAATTATACACCACGAGATGGGTCAGTGATACCATTGTCATCATGCAATTTTTCCCACGAGATGGGGCCGTACGCTTGGGGCTCTAAAACGCTATGGTTTTTAATTTTATTATGTCACATCTGAAATATTGGCCTAGTTCTCGTGACTTTAATAAACTGGTTATTAAAATCAAAATGCATGTTAATATATATTTTTGAATTTTTGTTGTATGAAAATATGATATGATTTTTTTTCTTTGAGATACTTGGCCGTATACATGAAAATAAAAACATGTTTTTTTTTTATTTTTCAATGTTTTGACAAAAATTGGGTATTTTAATTCCAAATTTGTATCTTTACGGTATAAAAATACAAATCAATACTAAGAAAAATTCAATAGAAAAATACGCGGGAAAATCACAGATTTTTTAAAATGATTTTTTTTGAAGAATTTTTTTTTTTTTTACTAGGTAGGCGTTGTCCGGGTCAGAAAACTAAAACAAACAGTGGAGAGACTCTCTACTGTTCACATGCAACATGAACAGTATGTTTTGACAAAAATTGGGTATTTTAATTCTAAATTTATATCTTTACGGTATAAAAATACAAATCAATACTAAGAAAAATTCAATAGAAAAATACGCGGGAAAATCACAAATTTTTAAAAATATTTTTTTTTGAAGAAATATTTTTTTTGACTAGGTAGGCGTTGTCCGGGTCAGAAAACTAAAACAAACAGTGGAGAGATTCTCTACTGTTTACATGCAACGTGAACAGTGGAGCGGCCTGGAGAAGAAGAAGAGGAGGAAGAGGAAGAAGCAGACCTACGGCCTAGCGGTGCTGCCAGTGGCGATGGACGGTGTTGTGGCTGCGGACCGTGGTGCTGACTGGCTGGTGGTTCTTCTTTCTTTCTCTGCGTTTCCCTTCTACTTTTTTTCTCTTCTGCTCTGTTCTTCCTCTTGTTCCCTGTTTTATTCTTTCTCTCCCTCTCTGGTCCTCTCAAACGTCCCCTGGAGCTGCTGCCTGAAGATGAAGACAAAGTTGATGGTGATCAGTGCTTTGATCGGGCAACGTTTCTTTCTTTCCTTATGCTACTGTTTTCGTTTCTGATTCTCCTTTTCGTTCAATTCTTATTTGCACTCTTCTTCTTCTTCATCTCTGGTTTTTGAAATGACAAAGACGATGGCAACGTTGGTTCTGGTCTTAATGATTTCCTCTGCTTACATTCTTTCCTTCTACTCGTTTCCGTCTCCCTCTCGTGCTACATCCCACTTTCTCTCTTGTCCTGCTGGCTCTCCCTCCTTGTCTCCTTTTTTTTTCTGTCCGTGTCTCCTCTGGCTTTTTATAGCGAGAGGATGCATGCTTTTCGGGATTTATTGCAGGAAGGTTGTAACGGCCGGAGTGCATCATGGTGGAGAAGGATATCAGCCGTGAGACATGCTCCCCTGATTGAAGCAACTCCACCGCTAACATCTTCACTGCCTTTTACTGTAGAAACCGTTGTTGATGAAGAAGGTAATGAACAGTTGTCAAGGAAACGGTACCGTTTTAAAATTCAAAATGAATATTTTCGATTTGGTCATTGGATTTTTTGCAATTTTGTAATTAAGCCCTCACATAAATTGTAATTCGATCCCTAGATTTTAGCCCCATTTACAAGACAATCTTTGGTTCTAAATTCATGCAATTTGACCCTCAATTGATCAATAAATTTCTAATTTCTTTAATTTAGCTCCTGAGTTGGTCAATTACAGCCTCTCTATTTACGTGTCTTTTTCGATTTGGTCCTTAGTTTCGTATTTTTTCAATCAAGTCCCTAATTGCCCATAAAACTTTAATAATTATGCAATTAAGCTCCTGATTTGACCTAATCAACTCTTCAAAATTATAATTGTACCCTAGAACTTTAATTTCTTCCAATAAAAGCCTAAATCGACATAAAACTCAATTTTTCTTTCAATCAAACCCTCCATAAATTCAATTAAACCCTCAATAAAATTTAATTTAGTCCATAAACATCTGATTTTGGATATATTTTTTTTTAAATGAATTTTCTTTGTCAACAGGGCTCTCATTAGTCAACGATATACTGTCAAATTTCAATCTTTGTATTTTTTAACCTCTCAACCAATTTTTAGCCATTTTGGGTTGTCCAACAGCTTTTCTCACTACGACATATATTTTTATTTATTTATTTATTATTATTATTTATTTAATTTTTTTCGACTCTTACTTTTTGTATTTTCTCCTTTTTTATGTGGGTAAAAATAGGTAACAACACTTAAGTTCAAATCTATTAATAAAATATAGTTTTATTGAATTTATTTATATACTTTTATTAGAGAAATCAATGTAAACAAATTTATGGAAAAACATTAGTTTATCAAGTACTTAAATAGAAAAATAAAATCAATTAGAGTACTTGAATAAAAAAAATATAAATTATAAGCATTTTATATATCTTTATTGTTCATATATTTAAAATAAAATAAAATCAATACAGACTAATCTAAAAAGAGTTAACTATGACATCATCATTTTGATAATAAAACTAATGAAGATATTTTATTGATTAAATTCTGTGAATATAAGTATTCAAATTGAAAAAAAAAAACATTGATGCAAGCTTTTAAATAAATTTTTTTTATAAAATACAAATAATTTGCACTTCTCATTGTCTCTTTTGCATTGCTAACACTTAACAAATTGAATATATAATTCTCGTGTGAATAACGTCAGAATAAATTTAGCAATATGACATAATAATACCTTTTTATTTTTGTATTTTAAAAATATTTTTAAAAAATTAAATTGTTTTAAATAGATAACTTTTGAATTATCAAGTAGTGAAACACAGGAAAAACGAAGAAAGTGAAGAATAATCAAAGTGGTGTGGGTCCACATCAATTTTTGTCCATGTTTTTGATATTAATCTCTTCATCTATTTACAGCTGAAGAAAAGAACACCACCTACTACTTTTCTTGTCTCTTCTTGCTTGGAAGATAAGGCATGTGAACCTTTGAGTGCCACTCATTTTAGTACATAGACTTAGTTATTTGATCATAGCTTCACCACAAGTTAAATTGTTTTAATTAAAAAAAATTATATATAGATTTCTTCAATAAATTTTTTATTTAAAAATTTTTTAAGTGAAAATTAAAAAATTTATACACAATATAGTTAAATAAATTACGAATTATGTGTCTTAATAAGTGAAAAAAAACCATAAATGATGACTCAAAATAAAAACTGGAAAAATCAATAGACAAATATAAATCAAAATATTTAATTTCACAAAACATGATATTACAGTTGTGTTTTCTAAATTTTCTAATTAAAATAATTTTTTAATTCGATCAAACGATAATAAAAATAGACACATATTATAAATTGATTGAATAAAATAAAAAATAATAATAATATGTCAGGCTTCATATATTGGAAATATTATTTGAAAATAATTTTTTTATTTTAAAAAATAAAGTTTATCTATTAAAAAAAATTATATATTAAATTCAAAATAAATAAACTTTAAAATAATTTGCAAGGCTCCACATAACCCCTTTAAAAGGAAAGTGATATAACAAAAGTGGAACAATTTTTATTAACTAAATAAACTATATAACTATTAATATTAAATTCAAAATATATATTAAAAATAAATATTAAAACCTATTATATTAATTTGTGAATTTATCAATTGAGATGTGAATTATATTTCTAAAATGTTATAAGAAATTTCTATATACTACAACTAGCTTAAGAAAATCAAGTTCATCGAAACCGTAGAGTACAGAAAAAAAATGAATTGCATGATTAACCAAAACTTATATTTCTTCTTAAAACGTTGACCCCAAGTCAAGTTTTTTTTTTTTTTTGAAAAAAACATGAA
>Ga0307515_10017681_pt1 | contig 12966 bp, 14 predicted proteins | sample 17_EM_MG_FD_194513 | JGI IMG/M metagenome (GOLD analysis project Ga0307515, IMG submission 194513) | Populus trichocarpa ectomycorrhiza microbial communities from riparian zone in the Pacific Northwest, United States - 17_EM | ecosystem: Host-associated > Plants > Roots > Unclassified | place...
AGACGAGGAAAGAAAGCTCGTTTCCCTTATGATTTTGGTTTTGTTTGTTATGTTGAGGGATTTAGTTGGGGTTTGATTTCTTGGTTTAAAGGTGACTTCTTTTTTACTCTTTTTGAGCATTTCAAGATAAGTTATCCTGCAATTATTGGCAATGGCTATGTAGTTAGAGCCCGAAACTAGACAAAACAGGAGTTGGGTTTGAGGTGGATGGTTAAAACCTGTGTGGAAGAGAGGAGTTGATTGGAAAAAAAAGAGAGTTTTTTTTATTCATATCTGCAAGAATGAAGGTTCCTTCAAATGGCTTCTTGCCAAATTTTGCAGAAGGTAGGTTGTCTTTATTCAAAATTTATTTCTTTGATACATGTTGGTGCTATAGCTGTTTTCTGGTTTGCTAGTTTGATTTCCATTGTTACTTCTCTATACCTGAGCTCATGCTTCCTTTTTTCCTGGTGAAGACTTTTTTTTGGGAGTTCAGGAATCTGGTGATTTATTACTCAATTCTTATTCCACTTTTCTTAGCATGTACTGTTGATTGAAGATTGAGTTTTTATTGGCAGTTGTGATATATTTTGCTCCCCCCCCTCTTTCTTTTATGTGAGAACTACTATTTTTTAAATGTTACCACAGATTTTTTATGCTACATGGCATCCATGTTTGCATTTGGGGTTTTTAGTTGGTAGATCATTTACTTGTATCTCACTTTCCTGGCATCTCATATGGTTTTGAGTATCAGATTTTTGTTTGAAAGACTTAGAGTTTCCGTATAATACTATAGGTTATGCAGGAAGATATGTACGGTGCACGAGTTTGTTGTTAAAATTAACACCTCAAAGGTTCCAATTTATTCTGTTTCTGAATTTATGCAGTCTACCGTTTGATTTTAAACAGAATTTTAAATTTTCTGAATCTTGGAATTTCCTTCCTTTCAAATTCCTGAATTTCTCCATTCTACTGCTGAATTTAAAGACAGCTTGTTTTCAGTCCAGTGAAAAACATTTCTCACTTGAAATTTTTTACTTTCATAAAATCTTAATGTTAAGGATAAAAATATACTAGCAAGAAATATTCAGTAAGCCCTTTCAGAACCACTGGAAATAAATTATGTGTGGCTGATACAATTCATGATTCTTACATATATCTTGGTCATGATCGATCATGTAATCTTCAGGGCCAGAAATAAGAACCTCACCTGTTTTGAAATTATATGTACTTCGCATTTTCAGAGAGACTGAATTGGTTATGAGAAATATGTTTTATACTCTTTAGCTCAATCAAAGTTTGATTTGTATGATTGTGATAGCATTCTGATTGGTTTTGAATGCAGGGGAAAGAAAATGCATCAATTCAGAGTTGTGGCATGCTTGTGCTGGGCCACTGGTTTCCTTGCCTCCAGTTGGAAGCCTCGTAGTTTACTTCCCTCAAGGCCACAGTGAGCAGGTATGTCACCTTCACTAATAAATCTAACTGAACAGCTACTCTGGATTGTCGTTTCTGACGAAAGTTACTGACACTTGAAACTTTCAGGTTGCAGCATCAATGCAAAAGGAGACTGATTTCATACCCAGCTACCCCAACCTTCCTTCCAAGTTGATTTGTATGCTTCATAATGTCACATTGCATGTACGACCTCCATTGTTCCACGCAGCAGTTTGTAATAATTAAACATCTTCGAAAAACATTGCCTTGCTAGAAATTGGTGCATATTTTGAATAGCTGGTGTTCTTGCATGCCTTAGATGTCTTTCTTGAGAAGAATCAATATATGAGATCTGGTTGACTGTCTGGAACACAAATTTGATATTCCAAAGTTTTATATTTGATGATTTATGCATATGTTTGCTCAGGCTGATGTGGAAACTGATGAGGTCTATGCACAGATGACCCTTCAACCAGTAAGCAAAGTAGGTCAGCTATTTAATTTTAACATTATAATAAAACGTTTTTCGCTTATTCTATGCAAGGCTAAATGAGTGTCATTGTGAGGTTGATTGATTAAAATATCTGATCTACAGTATGAGAAGGAAGCACTGCTAGCGTCTGACATGGGGGTAAAGCAAAACAGGCAACCTACCGAGTTCTTCTGCAAAACTCTTACAGCTAGTGATACAAGTACTCATGGTGGATTTTCTGTACCTCGTCGAGCAGCTGAGAAGATCTTCCCTCCTCTAGTGCGTACAATCTTTTCAAATATGACTAAAATTTTATATTTATGGATCATGTGTCTACATCTGCCTCACAAATGTTCACCATTGATTATATTGAATAGGACTTTTCAATGCAACCACCTGCTCAGGAGCTGGTGGCCAGAGATTTACACGACAATACATGGACGTTTAGGCATATTTATCGAGGTACAGCCCCCTTTTGATACATAAAGTACTTTATACTACTTCATAGTGAAACACTTGAACAGGGTTGCCGTATGGAAATGAAATGACTGTTTTTTCAAAATTCATCCGTGGATGTATATATGTATCTTTCCTTCCTCCGTAGGATGTGGTTTTGAGCCAGTGAGTTTATAAATTCAGGTTCCAATGCTAATATTAATGTCGCTACTTGTTAACAAATAGAAAATGAAATTTCAATCTTCTTTAGTATACTGGTGCCTTATGAATAATAGATCTTTTACAGTTTTGATCAAATATTAGGAGGTTTTTACATATTTGATTTCTTATAACTTAAAAACCAGAATAAAGTGCATTAAACTGTTCCTTGATCATAGGGCAACCAAAAAGGCACCTGCTCACTACAGGTTGGAGTGTCTTTGTCAGCACAAAAAGACTTTTTGCTGGTGATTCCGTTCTATTCATAAGGTATGAGATTGAATGTTTGATATGAAAGATTTTCGGCTGGAATATCATTCTGTTGAGACGAAATAATCTGGTTTGATGTAGAGATGAGAAATCACAGCTTCTCTTGGGTATAAGGCGTGCTAATAGACAACAACCAGCTCTCTCTTCATCAGTTATATCCAGTGATAGTATGCATATTGGAATTCTTGCTGCCGCAGCTCATGCTGCTGCAAACAACAGCCCATTCACTATATTCTACAATCCAAGGTACTGCACTAACTTGTTTATGGTGTTATCGCAAATTCACAATTTATCTGGTCAGTGGAGAAGGTTAATTTATGAAGCCAAAGGCATGACCTAACAAATGTAATTGATTTAAATAGGGCAAGCCCTTCTGAGTTTGTGATTCCCTTCTCCAAGTATAATAAAGCATTGTACACGCAAGTGTCACTTGGCATGAGATTTAGAATGATGTTTGAGACTGAAGAGTCAGGAGTCCGCAGATACATGGGTACAATCACTGGTATCAGTGATATGGATCCAGTGCGCTGGAAAAATTCGCAGTGGCGCAATCTTCAGGTATTATTAGCTGCTTGTACATTTTGTATGATACGGAGGTTGTGTAAACTTAGTGGTGTTGTGTGTTCTCGTGTAACAATTTGCGACGTTTCGAAAAACAGTCTAGTGGACTATTTTAGAGGCATGCGGTGCTTGAGCTACATTCGTAGAACTTAGTTTCTTGGTTGCACTATCTGTCTAGTGACCTTCTAGAGTTGTATTGATTGTAGCTTCTCTGCCAAACATTGATTTTAAATATCTGTTTGATACTTGGTTGCTATTAACTTTGGTTTTACTTGTCATTAGATTATTTTCTCTATACCCATTCAAGCGCATGCCTTACTTTTTTATGGAGATATTTCTCAATTGAATAAATCGAATGGCTAATTATTTAGCTTACCCAACCAATTCTAAATGGTGATAGGTTGGGTGGGATGAATCAACTGCAGGTGAACGGCCAAGCAGAGTTTCGATTTGGGAGATTGAGCCTGTTGTAACTCCTTTCTACATATATCCACCTCCGTTTTTCAGACCAAAGTTCCCTAAGCAGCCAGGGATGCCAGGTAAATTCATCAACGACCCCATTTCTATATTGCACTATATAATAGTTTCACCTGCTGCAAATTTATCTTATTGCCATTTACAATGATTCTAAGACATTTCAAATGGATAGAAACTCACAGTCGTATTTTCTTCTATGTTTTTCCTGTTACTGTATTATAACCAGTGACAGTTGTGTTCAGCAAGAATGTTGATTGGATGTAAGAAAAGAAAACTATATTGCCTGGTACTCGACAAGTTTTTCCTATCTGGAATTTAAAATCTATAGATGGATTCAATTTTTTAAGGCCCAGTACATCCAAGTAAATCAACATGTCCCATGAAGTAGAGTGTTAAATAGACTAACATTTGTCCATTTACTCTAATACTATCCTTGATATTATTAATTAGCCATCTGTTTTGATTATAGATTGCTGCGTGTCTGTAAACTAAATCTTTTGCAGTGCTTTTGCAGATGACGATTCTGATATAGAGAATGCTTTTAAGAGAGCCATGCCTTGGCTTGGAGATGAATTTGGCATGAAGGATCCCCCAAGCTCAATCTTTCCTGGTTTGAGCTTAGTTCAATGGATGAGCATGCAGCAAAATAATCAGTTTCCAGCTACTCAATCAGGATTATTCCCATCGATGGTTCCTTCCAATGCCCTGCATAATAATCTTAGCACTGATGATCCATCAAAGGTATTGAATTTTCAAGCCCCTGGCCTATCTCCTCCAAGTGTCCAACTTAACAAGACAAATCCACAAAACCAAGTCGGTCAGTTGCCTCAGCCACCAATGGCATGGACTCAACAACAGCAGCTGCAACAATTATTGCAGACTCCTATTAACCAACAGCAGCCACCTTATCCCCATCAGCAGCAGCAGCAACCTATTTCCCAACAGCAACAGCATCAGCATTGGCCACAGCAACAGCAACAGCCGCAGCTGCAGCCACCACAAATACGACAACCACCACCACAAATACAACAGCATCAACAGCAGCAGCAGATTTTCCAACCACCTACACTCAATGACAGTGTGGTTGCCCCTAACCAAATTCCAAATCAGAATTTGCAGCAACCAGTTGTATACTCTCAGCTTCAGCAGCAGCAGCAGTTACTGGCAAGCAATACCCAATCCCAAAGCATACCTTCTGCTAATAAAAGTTCATATCCGCTGACCTCTTTACCACAAGACTCACAGCTTCATCAACAAATGGAGCAACAATCTAACCTCTCACAAAGACAACAGCAGCAGACTCAATTGCAACAGTCCCCTCTGCTGTTGATACAGCAAAACCTATCACAGAGGGCACAGCCACAGCAACAGCAACAGCAACAATTGCAACAACTATCACAGCCCAGCCACTCTGAGCAACAGCTTCACTTTCAGTTACTACAGAAGTTGCAGCAGCATCAGCAGTTGCCCTCCCCTGCAAGCTCAGTTCTGCAGTCTCAGCAGCTACAGCAACAACAACAGCAGACCCACCAGCAACACCAGCAACTTCAGCAGTCACCTCTGTCACAGAATCAGCAGCCACTTGGCAGTAACAGCTTCTCAACAGCCGCACTTATGCAAACACAATCTTTTCCTATGAACCAGCCCCAAGGCTTGCAGAAACCACCTATGGCAATTAGAGCACGTTCAAGTATTACAGATGGAGAAGCGCCATCTTGTTCAACCTCACCTTCCACTAATAATTGCCAGATTTCTCCACAAAATTTCCTGAACAGAAACCAACTAGCTCCGGCCATGTTGATGGGTGATTCAGCTATTGAGCCTGCAAGTAATCTTGTTCAAGATCTCCAAAACAAGTCTGAAATTCGTGTCAAGAATGAGTTTCCCAGCTCAAGAGGTCTAGACCAACTAAAATATAAAGGTGCTGTGACTGATCAATTGGAAGCTTCCTCTTCCGGAACATCATATTGCCTAGATGCTGGTAACATCCAGCAGAATTTCTCAGTCCCAACCTTTGGCTTGGATAGTGATGTCCAGTCACATCCTCGAAACAGTCTTCCTTTTGCATCTAATATTGATGCTTTGGCACCCGATACTTTATTGTCAAGGGGATATGACTCTCAAAAGGATCTTCAGAACTTGCTTGCTAATTATGGTGGTACTACACGAGATATTGAGACAGAGTTGTCCACAGCTGCAATTAGCTCCCAGTCATTTGCTGTGCCAAACATACCTTTCAAGCCTGGTTGTTCGAATGACGTTGCCATCAATGATACTGGGGTTTTGAACAATGGATTGTGGACCAACCAGACCAACCAGACTCAACGGATGCGTACATATACGAAGGTTTGTCATCCTGCCTGTTCCCTCTCTTTTAATCTCTCGAGAAGCTCTCAGCTTAACAGACTGAGAAATCTCACCTAGAAAAAAAAATCAATGTTTGTATGTGTTATTGATTATTAGCAGCTTACAATCCTTTTGTCTGAGGAGAAATCAACTCTTTAGTTATTTATTCTTTAACTAGTAACTGGTAAATATTCTTCAACAAATATTATTCCACTGTAGATAATTTTGCTCGCTCCCGAGTAAATATCCTAACGCTGGTTCACATTCATACAGGTCCAAAAGCGTGGCTCAGTTGGAAGATCTATTGATGTCACTCGTTATAAAGGTTATAACGAGCTGAGACATGATCTTGCCCGAATGTTTGGCATTGAAGGGCAACTAGAAGATCCACAAAGTTCAGACTGGAAACTGGTTTATGTTGATCATGAAAATGACATATTACTTGTTGGAGACGATCCTTGGGAGTGAGTCATGGACCTCAGTACTTTATAACATTATTTCTTCTCTGTCCTTTATGACCTGTTATAACTCTCAAATATGCATTTTGAAATTGCTCTCAGGGAGTTCGTGAGCTGTGTTCAGAGCATAAAGATACTGTCATCTGCTGAAGTGCAACAGATGAGCTTGGATGGAGATCTTGGTAATGTGCCTGTTCCCAATCAAGCTTGTAGTGGCACTAACAGTGGAAATGTCTGGAGGGGGCAGTATGATGATAATTCAGCTGCCTCATTTAACAGATAAATGGGTCAGGTGGAGTATCTGAGCTAAAGTTGACTTCCCTTGATGGTTAATCCTTTTTTTGCCCTCAGCAGCTGTCCCAGGCGTTCTGTCAATGATTTTTAAGTTGTGTAACAAAGGAAAATGTGACTACACTCGGGAAGATGTGACTGGAATTACATTATCTTGCTGCAGGTAGTCGAGCTCCTGCCACAGATGTGGTGCTAGGTGCTAGAGCTGTGGATTGTCCAACAGCAATCCCCCAAATACTGTCACCTTTGTTGCAACTTTTGCCTTCAGATGGTAGTATTCCTAGTAGTTCAACTCTGGATTACATCCGGGAGAGTGGACAGGAGGCAAAGGATCCATGAAAGCATCTTGCCAATCTACCACTGCCGATTAACACATTTTCTCTTGTAAATGCTATGTCCATTAACAATCGCTAATTACCTGCAATTCCACATCTTGTTAATAGAACAGCACTTTCTACCCTTTAGTGTTAGCTTTGTCGCCCTCTCTTAGGTGAAATTCACGTGCGTGAACTAGTGATATAAACTTTGATATGTTGTAGAAATGACTAGCCATATACCCGGGATCTGCTGCGAGGTAATTTCCAAAATCTTTTTTTATTTAATTTTAAATTTCTATTTGGAAGAATTTCGGCAATTTCATCTTGCAATAATGATAATTTATATATTTTTTTTATAAATTAATTGATAATAACACCATTAAAATCCAAATTTATCTTGAAAAAATATTGTTTTTAATGTAAAAAGAATTGTTAAGGTTAAATAATTAAAATTTTATTTAGGAATGCTGTGCAAACCGTGTTTCTTAATAATTCAAAATTTTTTTGGTTAATTTTTTTTTTTGTATTTTAAATTGTTTTAATATATTAATTTTAAAAATAAAAAAAATATTATTTTAATATATTTCAACACAAAAAAACAATTTAAAAAACAACCAAAACATCTTCTTTTTTTTCCTACTATCTCTTTTTTTTTCTTCTTTCCTGTTTTAGTTATTTTGTATAAAGTATACTATAATGTATAATGATAGCGTCTGTCACCCAGATCAAAGCTAAGTGCACTTTTAAGCAAATACGAATCTTGTAGTGAACCAGCTGCGCCTTCGACGAAAAGCTGCCCAGTTCCGTGTAATTCACTTCGTCTTTAGGGAACAGGAGTAGGGTTGGATCCTTAACACAAATGGCTTATTGCTCACATATGATGGAATCAGTCCCACTGGATTAGATTAAAACTGCTTTAACCAGTGAATATAGTTTATTATTATCATCATCCCTATCTTTCTGTGACCAAATCCACCCCCCCACCCACTGGGGTTGTCAGCCAGAAATCTTAGTGAGAATTTGTGCTACAAATTGATTCAAACAATCCAGCAGTTCAAATTACATTCAAAGACTACAATCACAATCCGGATGCCCTGAGGCAACTCAGCCACAAAACTCAGTCACACATGTAGAGAATACTGACAACTAAGAGAGTATAGCCATTACATCGGAAGCTTTCAATGCGATGTAGTTAGCACCATCACTCCCTTTGAAGTCATTCCCAGCATACTTGGAATACAAAACTGTGCTTCCTGGGGACACGGGTAGTGCCTTCCTGTTACCTTCCTCGTCAAGTGGTCCAGGTCCAACTGCTATCACCTGTTCATCAAAAAGCAGTATATACATCACAACCGATGAACATTTCCAGTAATGCATGTGAGAAATGTAAGAAACACTTGATCTCACCGTGCCAATAGAAGGTTTCTCTTTAGTTGCCTCTGTCAGCAACAAGCCTCCAGCAGTTTTCTCCTCTGCCTCAGCAAGCTACAATCAAATCCAAATAACAAATTATTGTGAAACTTCAAGTGCCCATACAACCATGAAGCATGGAGAAGATCATACTAGATTTATTGCTAACATGCCATGCCATCATTTTCAAGACACCCAAAAAGGCAACATGAGGTGAAAAAAGGGAATTAATGATCCAAGATCAATTACTTCACACAACTTTAAAACTAAAATCACCCAGCCGCCAAAGACAAACAGCATCCCATTAATGAAATATACTAATCAATATGCGCCAACCAATGGATAGTGGAGGGTAATGTACCTTTATGAATACTCTATCATTCAGTGGCTTAAGATCCTTGATATCATCTGTCTCAAGGATGCCGATAATATCATCCTCCTTCAGTATAAGATGACTTGAGCCATCGAACTCCACCTCAGTCCCCGCATACTTGGAATATACAACCCGGGCACCAGTCTTTAAAAGCAAAGCACCAACCAACCCAATAATTCAGTAGCATATTATGAATGAATATAAGAGAATTAGAAATCATCTAATGGGAAAAAAAATGACCTTCACGGAAATGTCCAGCTTGGTCTTCCCAATCGACTTCCCTTCTCCAACAGCAACCACCTCACCAGCTTGAGGCTTTGTTTGGGCAGAAGATGGAAGTAAGATGCCACCCTCAGACTTCTCCTCAACAGTCTTGATCTTCACCAGCACTCTATCACCCAAAGGCTTAATGGATGTGTACTACAGGAATGAAGTACCATCAAATCAGACAAGCCATTAAAAGCATTGAATTAAAACCCAACAACAATCAAATTAAACCAAATGAAATCAACCTTCTGTGGATGCAATCGATAACAAAAAGAAAAAGAAAAAGAATCCAAAATAAGGTATGAGAAAATACTCTAACAAATCTAACACTCAGCAAATCCAAAAACAACACACTTTAATTCCTAATTTAAACCATTTTATACAACACAGCACACTAAGCATACATTCAGCACTTTAAAAGGAAAAACAAAAGCAATTGGTTGGTAAAGAGAATTAATTTTTACCTTGGGAGCGACAACAGTGGCAGCTTTAACTACCAAGCACCGAAAAGGGCGTTGAGAGAGAGCAAAGCCACCAGCTGGTTTAAAAGACGCAAACTTAACATTAGAAGCTCTTAATCCTTCAAAGGAAGACAAGTTCCTTGCTGAAACCGAAATTGAGGATGCTGTCAACTGTGCTGTTGCCATTTATTTATTTTTCTTTGGGCACTAATCAATCAAACAAAAACAAAATCAGATTCATCATACAGCAGTTAATGAAATCTTGAACAGGGCATAAGAGAGACATAAGTACCCGGTTCTAGAAATGCTTGAGAGTTTGGGTAAAGCAGATAAAACCCTAGCTAGCAAGAGTGATGAGGTGATGTTTTCGAGTGGGTTTTATGAGATGATAGGAGAGACTTCTAGAACTATTTTTGTTGGAGTGTTTTTGTCTCCAAACTCACGCGCTTCTCAACTCTCAACTGAGTCGAGCTCTTAAAACGGGTGGGTTATTTTTGAGTTTTTATGAGTGTATTAGCAGTTTTATTTAAAATGTGTTTTATTAAGAAATATTTTGAAATAATATTTTTTATTTTTTTAAATTATTTTGAATATAAATATTTTAAAATAATATAAAAATTAAAATAAATTAATTTTAAATTAAAAATTTAATTTTTTAAAAAATATAATTTCAATCCATTTTTAAATACTGCTTAAGTGGTTCATTGAATAAAATAAAATAAAAAATTTTGATCTTTCTAAATTCTAGCATCCACGTCCGTCTATCCTCTTTATTTTTTAGTTAAAAATTCATTTTAACTCCTTGCTCTCTGAAATAAAAAAAAATCATAAATATTTTATTATTATTTTTTTAGATAAATCAATAATTAAAAAAAAAACCTCAATTGCTTCTGGTCTTTCCAGTGTCATAACTTCATACAATTCACATAATTCAGGGTTCCTAAAAACATGATGAACTATTTTTTCAGTAGACGATCCCTGCAGCTATCAAAATTTATTAGCATAAGAGAAGCCTTGTTATGATCCAAAAATGTTAATATCGAGGTCTAATTCAACTGATCAGGTTCTGAGTTTACTCCTTACAAATCATCAGTTCGAGTCTCACAAACATTAAGGTTACTGAAGACTTACATGGTCGTTAACTTATAGATCCGTGGAATTAGTTGAAGTACGCGCAAGCTGATCCAAATACTCACATTAATCTAAAAAAAATTATTCTTTATCAACCAAAACAAACATTTTCACCGCTATAATTGCTAGCAGTAAATACCTATGCAGAACCAATTTCTTATGGAGGCTGGAATTCCAATATATCATACACAAAATCGGTTTATAAAAATGGAGGTTGAAATTAAGGGTCGAAATTATAAAAAAGTTGCTAGAAAAAATAATTGGAAAACACAACAAAAACACAAAACCTATATCCCAAATCTCTAATGCACCCATTTTAAATCTCAGTAGAGTTTGTATGTATATTGACTAATCTAACAAATTTTTAAGTTAAAAACCATATAAACCTCCAATAATCTTAAAATTATTAGAAAAAAAATCAAACTCATAATTATTAGAAAAGAAATCAAAACCCTAATTAGTTAAACTAGTGACAAGGTTAATATGTTTGTCTTTGTTTATACACACAATGTATCTTCTTAAAGGGGGTAAAAAAACCCATCATTTTATTTCTTCTTCTACTGTACTAACCCCAAACCCATGTAGCTACTCGTTAGGTTTGTCCGTTGAAAACCCTAAACTTCAATTATTTTTTCCCCTGTTCAGTACAGTACTCTCTGTAACGAGGAAGAGAAGGTTGGCAGCCAACTTAGCAGGTGGGGGAAGACATGAATGGTTGGCTTCCTTTCAAAAATAAAAAATAAATAAAAAGTTGATTATAAAATAATCAAAATGAAAGGAATGCAGTGTAGAAGGGTGGCAGAGCTAGATGGTAGGTTTCATCGAATTTAAAAAAGGCAATTCCCCTTGGAGGAGCACACAATGAATTTATGTTGATCATAAAAGGGATTAGAATCACGGAAGGCTTAAATTCCAGGGCAACTAATGTGCTTAGGTCCACCGGCAACATTTCTTGAGGTAGAGGCGGTTGTACATTTAGAATTTATCTGTATTGTGATTGTTTTTATAATTATAATATAAAAAAATTAATTTTAGTTAATAAGTTTAAAAAATTAATTTTAGTTATAATTGTTTTGAATAAAATATGTGTTTGATTAAAATTATAGTTGAAGTTATTGTTCAATAAATGTTCAAGATATTTGATTAAAACAATTGTTGAGTTTGATGCCGGTAATGAAATGATCTAAAAGAACATGTATTGATTTTTTATTTTGCAATTATATTAATGCTCATTTCATTATTAATACATTGTAAAAATAATCATGCGAATTACAACACTAATTTTATTGTCCCATTAAACCTGCTACATTGTCATCATAACATAATCCATATAGGAACATTACCAGAAAATTGATAAATATAAACAGAAATATTGACGGAATATTTATGTGCATAAATTACAGTGAATTTTACCGATGAAAATATTCCCTCAGTATATAACGATGGAATTACGGTGGGAAAAAAAGAATTAAAATAAAGCCAAAAAATATGATGATGTGTCATTTATACCAACTGACTTCCCCACAAAATTAATTCCGTCGATAAAATCCTTAGTAAATTGTTCACTTCTCCCTGACACTATTCATCATGTCAATTACAAAGGGAATCATTGACAAAACATTCCGTTGGTATTTTTCAGAGAGCTCTGGAACTGTTCACTTTCCAATTGTACCATTAATTATTGTTATTTACAGGTGGAATCACTAACGGATTGAAAAGTCGTTGGTGATATTTGACGGTTTTTAAAAAAACTTTATTAAATTAAAAATTTAAATTAAATATTATAGACGAAATCATCGACGGAATGGTTAGAAACATTAATATTTAATTATTTATCGGTAAAACCATCGGTAAAATGCCTTAATAAATAGAATCTCTCATTTCACAACAGATGGATCTTTTCTTCTTCTTTTTCTTCTTCCCCTTATGTAAAAAACATCAACATCCATTTCTTTCTTTCTTCTCTCTTCTCTCCTAAACTCCTTTTCTCCTTCACTCTCAGGTATGTCTTCTTCTCTCTTTTTTTCTTTTCTCTTAGTTTTTTTTTTAATTAGCATACTTT
>Ga0307515_10017682_pt1 | contig 12966 bp, 19 predicted proteins | sample 17_EM_MG_FD_194513 | JGI IMG/M metagenome (GOLD analysis project Ga0307515, IMG submission 194513) | Populus trichocarpa ectomycorrhiza microbial communities from riparian zone in the Pacific Northwest, United States - 17_EM | ecosystem: Host-associated > Plants > Roots > Unclassified | place...
GGCCCCAAGCCAATACTTTGGCGGTTGAGGTCGGATGCGGAGTCTTGATCAACCCTTGAGCCAAAATCCGTCGACCAGAATCGAGTGGCGCCCGCAGGGTTCTCTGGGCGGGTGGCGGGAATGCTGGTTAGATGGCTTCCGGCATAGCTTTGTCCCAGGATCGGCAGAGCGATACCGCCGCCTTTCTTCCCTTTCACGATCAGACTGGTTTCCTGTGTTGAATTGAGATTCTGTCACCCCGTTTCTCACCGCCATCACCCAACATCGAACGTGGGATGCTCGTTGGTTTCCTTCTATGTAAACGTCACAGGAAGATGATGAACCGGCCGCTTGGAGAATGGGTTTTTTCGCGTTTGTCTCGAAGCGCCTCAGAAGCTCAAATCCGGTGGGACACATCACCCGTTGTCCGTGTACGTACTAAGTACAGTGATCGAATGGTCCTTGGCGTAAATTTGCGACATCATTTGGGCCACTGCATCGCCAATTGGAAGGATTTTGGGCCATAACTTTTCTGCCCCTTGTATCAGCATCTAAAACAAAACCTACATTACAGAACCCAATTTTCTCTTTTTGTTGCGTTGTGGCAAGGTATCCGCGTGTCGGCCAAAAATTTTGCGGCGTGAATGATGCTTAGCTACCCAATTTGGAAGGTGCGATGTCACACAGTTACGCTTGGTTTGCGACAAATTCTCATACACAACCCTCGAACCCCACCGTCCTCTTCGCCCCCTCCTTGCTGCTTGCGCTTGGCCTACGCCCATCCTGCCATCGTTCTTGCCTTCCTGGAATGCGTACGTCCTGGCGTGGAGACAGTGAACTTTGTCAAACGTGTGACAGCAGGTGTCACGGCGGTCACACACGGACGCGCCGCATGCTCGTGCCTGGGATGGATTCAGACGCCGAGCAATGGGAATGTACTTTTGCAGGCCCGTAATTTTTTGGGAAACGGCCATCAGCGAGGAGAGTGTACCATGGAGGTATTTGGTTTGTCGGTGGACCCTACTGTGCGCAATAAAATCATGTGAAGTCTGATGTTCTTTATTTTTCGAGGTAAATGCGTGATATCCAAACAACCAGATAGAAATTTTTCAAGAGCTACCTACACAGGTCACTGTAGTTGTAATTCGAGCCAGACTTCCCCGTTCGTTTGTCCCCACGGCGGCTCACCTGACTTTAACCGACCGAGTACCACGAAGCCTGGGGGAGGGAGATGTTGGATCACTCCAAACGCCACATCGCGGTTGTGTTGCTGGAAGATAGAGCGGCCGGAGAAGGCCCGTGCATGCGCATTTAAATTGGTTAGTACTGAATTACCAACGGGGAGGAGTGGAAATGGGATCTCATGCGAGCTTATCCATCAAACGTTCGGGGAACTCCTGATTTCGAGTCGCATTACTATGCAGAGATCTTCTCCTCCTCTTCGGCTAGCCCAGGCTGGCCCTCGCCGCACAAATGTGGTACGTCATAAATATGGTACGTGGAACGCCACATTAATAGGTGGGGATCTTCTATTTTAGTCCTGGATATGACACCGAATGTTGCTCCCCGTTGACCATTTTGATGTTAAGAAACTTTAGGAAGCCAGCACGCGAGAGTAATATGCACACAATGTACAATGGTATGACCGTCAGATGGTTGTTTGACTCTTGGCATGGAGACGACTAGGGCAGTCCGCTGCCGAACCAATGGTTCCTCTGCGTGCTAGGCTGTTGAGCGTCGCACATGCACGGTAAACTCCCCCTATTGACGGCCCGGGTATACGATGTACGTTCCCCCTCGGTAATCGATACTAGTGCTGACCAGAACCTGTCACAACCTCGAGGGTATGTGGCGTATCAAGTTGAGGAACATCTTCAAACAATAACCGTTCTAGAGCTTTTCCGACCGGAATGGCATGAAGGGGTGTAGTCTCGGCTTTTGTTTAAGACGTCCCCAATCGGTTGCACCGAGATCCCCCCCCCGTACGGGCGGCCCTCGTCCGTCCCGCTTGTTCTTATTGGTCCCATCGACGTGGTGCAGGGGAAATGAGGATTAGAGGGGAGCACACAGGCCGACAGTAACGACCGGCGTATAAGGATTCAACTGGGTCCGTCCATCCCTACAATTCATGTGAGTGCCGAGTCGGGAGGGCGCAGTTGTATTCAGTTGGCCAACTTCCTGCCTGCGATGCCTATTTCCAATCGAGCACGCAATCACGACGTGATCATCATTATGGTTCGTGTTGAACGTTTGAACTTACCACTCGCTTGCGGAGCACATTGGATAATCAAGAACCCAGAACCTATGTCGCACCGACTATTCAAATTGTCGGGGTAAATGATTTCTGAGTCCGCCTTGTACGCTGCCGACAAAATCATGTCGGATTTGCTCAAGTAGGTTTTCATCTCCGCGGTTGTGAAGGTCTGCACACAGCCGTCCGCAGGAGACAGATATGAGTCTGAACGGCGAACAAAACGAGCGGAGGCGCCCCGTTTACGTACCACATGCGACTGTGGGGGAAAATTGCCTCACAGGATAACTCGTGTGATGCCTGCAAGGTGCAGAGGCAAGTCGGGAGCTGTACCGAACTGAAGAGTCCCGTAACGCATCACCAGAATAGTCGGAACATGATCCATTTATTCTGGATGGTACATGCAGTCGGTGACTATCCATAACGCCAATATTATATTCGTCGTAGAAGGGTGCCATTAGCCGGGGTCTATTCCTCATCTGAGGACTTCCGCATCGTATACACCAATGAAACCGGACGATAAAGCGTCGGGGCGATGCCAGGACACAGTGAGTTTGAAGTGGGTGGGTTTCCGGCCTTCCCTAACCCCCATAATTCGTAAGGCTGACCCAGCTTTGAGCAAAACGGCTTTGGCGCCGCAATTCCAGATGCGCGATTTGGAGACAAAATCAACGACCCGACTCAACGGTCGGGGTCTTGACAGTTCCCTTAAAAGGGTCTAGATATTCGTTTATACACGGATAAAACCTTAATGGACAGTCACCCAGTGTGTAACTTGGTAGCACCAGCGCCAGTACTACTGGCGTCCAGCTTTTGCGATGTAAAAGTGTGGTGCTTCGTAATTGTGCCACGCCGTGAGGTGGCCATAAATGCTATTTCTGTATCGAAAGGGACCGCCTATTGGCGTTCCATTTTGGGGAACCCCGTCGCGGCCGGAGTCTCCAACATACTTACAGTGATCGACCACGATGGAAACGTTCACACTTATTCCATCGTGAATCCATGCTTCCACTTCCGCAGTTTACTTGTAGCACGTTGTGTCCGGTCTCGTTCTTCATGCGGGCGCTTGCGATCATCAATTCATCCGAGTTTCAGTGTATAGACAGTCAAGACCGTGGCCAGTGATCTGGATCACACACCGACTCACTACGGCTCGTTGGGCCGACAAGATTGCCGTGATCGAGAATGGGGTACGTGTGACTTTTTTTTTGGTTGGTTAACTTGTGTGACGGTTCATGGGTATATAAACCTTGGCCAGCTGGGGGCGCTGCCCACAACCCCTCCGAAACGGTAGCAGTCTGGTGCGAACATGGCTTGCGAATCAAGTCCTTCCTGTGCACTCCCTCCCCCTCGCCCCCAGCGGACAGAACGCTGGCCCCTCGAATCGCCAGACGTCCAGCTATGGACGAGCATCTACTCGATGGAGATCACTTCGAGCGAATGTCTCTCAGAAGTTCGGTCTCTCTTAAATTGCCCATCCAAAATCACTTTCGCTAGGAGCTTCCAAGGAAACGAAGCCCAAACGTTCATCGATTTTCTTGACCGAGTGAGTGGATTGTGCACGCCGTGCCTGGACAAAGCGGACAACTTAGTGCGTCAAACATGTCCAGGTTCTTGCGCGTTCACGCCTTGATGAAAAACTCAGGCAGCGCAGTTTACGGCTTCTTTCCAAGATCTGTGAAGCACGCAGAATTGTACCCTCCTCATACATTCTACAGAAAGAACTCATATGCGTTGGGCGGGTTTATTACCACGGTGGATTCGCAGACGTGAGTAACGGAGAATACTTGGGATCCACCGTGGCCATCAAACGTCTACATATGAACGACGGGGACTCTGACAGGATTTTCAAGGTATCTTTGATCGACCCCACGCATGACCATTGCTCAGCGCTCAGCTTTCGCCCAGCGATTATGTCGGGAGATCATCGGTTGGAAACATCTGTACCATCCGAACATTTTGCCTCTGTTAGGGGTTTCTATGTCTTCCGACCCTCCTTGTTTTCGCATTCTAACTGAGTGGATGTCCAATGGGAACGTGATGCAGTATGCAAGATCCAATCCAGAGGCAAACCGCTTGCGATTGGTGAGCCTGCTTACTTTTCCCCTGTGATCATTCCTCTTGCTCATCAAGGACCTTTAGCTCTCCGAGGCCACGTCCGGTGTGACCTACCTTCACAACCTCAGGATCGTTCACGGGGATCTCAAAGGGGTACGCCCAACGCTCTTGATTCGCCTTCCCCTCGCTGACAAGTGAAGCAGGCAAACATTATCGTTGACAACAGAGGCTCCGCTCGCGTCGCAGATTTCGGCCTCATGGCCATGGTTGATCTGAGCACGGTTCTATTATCCGGACCTTCTGTGCTCACCGGTGGGACATTCTGTTGGATGAGCCCGGAGCTGCTGGATCCGACGCGCTTCGGTTCTAATGGTCGTCCAACTCGCGAATCAGACTGCTATGCGCTCGGAATGATGGTGTATGAGGTGAGCCAGCTGTACTCGTTATGATTGTCCCTCGTTGACAAATCCCAGGTGTTGATCGGCTGCCGACCGTTCCATCGTCTGAACGCCTACTCACCTGTGACCGCCGTGCTGAGGGGTGAGCGTCCGGAGAAACCTCTTGACGCGGAATCTCTAGGCTTCACCCGCACACTTTGGGAGTTGGTACAGTCGTGTTGGGGCGAATCGAGTTCAACTCGACCTACCGCCCAGCAGCTGCTTGACCACCTTTCCCCCGCCTCTCTTACTTGGGTTCCACCTCCGGTGTACCCAGCCATCGCGATTGATGCCTCCAGCATCACCAATTCAGATTCGTCTGGAAGCTTTTCGAAAATGTCCCTGGCCAGCTCGACGTGCGAAGGGTAGGGCTGGTGACTCGTTGGAGGGTTCGGTTGTTGTGAAGATTTTCTTCCTGTGTACTTAAGTAAACCGCTGTGATCAGTTATCTTCTTTATACGCTGGTATGGGTAAACTTTACACGCGAGGAGATTGGTCGGCGAACTTGGCCTGGGCAAAAGCCGGCCGTACGTCGGCTCGCGTTGTTCTCCGGGCGGTCTGCCGCATGCGCGGCTCTTTGACGATGATGGGGTTGTGGAGGGGAGCAGGCAAGACAGGCCCTAACTGCAAGTTGCCTCTAGATTTAATCTAATCGTTCGTTATCTTTTGCTATCGACTACAAAGTGTAACAACCCGGTGAAATGGGGTTAAGCACTTACGAAGAGATCAATTACCCGAAAAGGGAACTCGACCCGACGACGTTTTCCAATTTGGAGTTCCGAGATTGTCCAGTCCGCGTTGTTCTCAGGGTCGACCGCCTTCTCCACCACACCACACATCGACAATCCTCAAACCTCTTACTCTCTGCTTCCACAATGCCACGACAAGCTGGGATCCTCAGTAATGCATTGGACGCCGTCGGTCACACACCCCTCATCCGACTCGACAAGATTGCGAAGGATGCAGGGCTGAAGTGTAACCTCTGTATGTCCATTTGTCTTTCCGGATCATGGTTTTTAGGTGTCTTAGGCAATCTTACTCTTTGTAGTGGGGAAAGTCGAGTTTGTGTCTTCTGGAGGGTCTGTGAAGGACAGGATCGCCAAACGTATGGTTGAAGTTGCAGAGGCAGAGGGAGAGCTGATTCCCGGAAAGAGTGTGGTCATTGAACCCACGTCAGGCAATACTGGTGCGTGTTACCTTCTCATCCCAAATCCTTCTCTGAACACCCACCGAATCCTCACGATAGGTATCGGTTTGGCAATGGCCTGCGCAATCAAGGTATTTGAATGTTTACCCGAGGCCAGAACGGCTGCTGAATACTGTAGATATAAGGGATACTCAGTCATTATAACGATGCCCGAGAAGATGTCTTTGGTACGTTTCGACCCTGTGCGCACTCGAAGTCCCGGGATTGACGGTAAAACTACAGGAAAAGGAAGCTGCTTTGCGTGCCCTCGGAGCTGAAGTGGTGAGGACTCCTAGCGAAGCCCCCTGGGAATCACCCGAAAGCCTTATGGGTAAGCATAGAAGTAGATGTTGAGTACCCACGTGGCTGAATTCCTCAACGGTCGTTGACAGGTGTCGCCCAGAAGTTGCGAGATTCGATTCCGCATGGTATCATCTTGGGCCAGTATCGAAACGTACGCAATCGTTAATTCTGACGACCACAGTTTTTGTCTCAAGTGTTTTGTAGGTGAATAACCCCCTGGCTCACGAGTATACGACTGGACCAGAGATCATTGAGGACGTGACTGCGACGCCGTCGACACCATCCCAACCTTCATCCGGGAAGGTGGACGTCTTCGTTGCTGGTGCTGGGACTGGTGGAACTGTCACTGGTATCTCCCGTGCATTGAAAAAGGAACACAATCCTAAATGTGTCGTGGTCGCAATCGATCCTGTGAGTCATTCTAGCATGCTGTTGACTTTCGGGTCGTTGACTCTCGCCATAGAAAGGAAGCATCCTTGCCTACCCCGATACGTTGAACGACAAAGCAGACGAAGGCGTTCCTTATGCCATTGAGGGTATCGGATACGATTTCATTCCCGACGTCTTGTCTCGTGGACCCGAAACCGTGGACCACTGGATCAAGACGTCCGATGCTGAGGCCTATGCCGCGGTTAAACTCCTGATGAAAAAGGAGGGGTTGCTCGTTGGCGGTAGTAGTGGGAGCTCATTGAGTGGAGCGTTGGCATGGCTAAAGACCGAAGCTGGGAAGAAGATCGCGGATACGGAGGGATTGAATGTCGTGGTCCTCCTTGCTGACGGGTAAGTCTCTTTGTGCTGACCTGGTTTGGACCCTCTAAGCATTTTTCGACTCAACAACTGGTCCCTCGTAGGATCCGGAATTATATTGGAAAGGAGTGGTTCCTTGATCTCGCTTTGAAAGGCGAACCTTCGCCTCTCTCACACCAGATCAAGGTCATTCTAGGGTCGAAAGATCTTCCCAGTGTCTAGTCACCGAAACATTGAAGGGGAACGGAACTATCTGGCGAAACTTGGTTACCAATGTGGCTCTAATAGGCAATAGTGACTTTTTTCTTGTTCAAGAACTTGTACAACATCTTCTTGCGGCGTAAGGTTTTAGGCGTCAGGGCCTCGGAGCGCGAGCGTTTGTATATCTAATTTTTCTACAATATGGCACATGCGCCTGAACAAACGGCTCAGGCCTACTAGAGGTGGAAGTGTGGGAATCGGGCCCTCCCGCGTTATGATCCGTGGTCTTCATCGGGTATGTAACGTACTCCTCCGTATCGATGACCGCCAAGATCCACTCTATTGCGGGCGTGGGTCTTCTTCATCTCACGAAGAAAGAAACTCACCCCACCCTGCGCGGTAATGGCAACGTTTTTGCGGACGGAATGATGAGTGTCGTACAAAGACGCCGTCACGTGGCAGGAGGTGTCCTTATTGTTCGCCTCTTTCCAAAAGGGGCGGCTCGGTCAATGTGCAACTCTCCCTCGACCGTTTTGAGAACAATGTTAGGCCCTCGCTCCCTCGAGCTCCTCCTTTGAAAGGCGTTTTTGGGTGTTTCGAATTGACCTGCAGGGAAGGGACATACGAAAGGCTGATCTTTCTGATAGTCGGTTCCACTTCTCCACCCACTTCGCAATTGAACGGACAGGGATCTGTCAAATTATCACTCTGCTTATTATCCTTCGGTCGTTCGGTCCCGCTCTCGTTATTCGGATTCAAAGCTCGCTTAGGCCGCGGTTCTGTACCATTGTTACTCTGGTTTGCCGGTGCCCAAGAATCAATGATACTGGCAACGGTGCACGGAGCCTTGGGTTGACCGTGTGGAGAAGGTGAGTGGTGATGCATGATGCCCTTCTTTGGTGCACGGATGTGACCGATAATGCCTGCAAGGCGGAGCACGGGCACAAATGCCAATGTGTCAATGGGTGTCAATGCGATAATGAATGGGCATTGACAGCGGTTTTGAGCCGAAATGGGTCCTTTTCGATTTACCCGGGAGATATAAACCCTTTCGCCTCCCCGGTTGAGAGGTTTTGTTGGATCCCGTCCCTCCTCCCAACTTCACCCCCCTCACCGTCACACCCACACTCTTTCATTTCCCTCTTCCCTGCGTCAGGAACGCTCTATACGCCCTAGACCTTCTCGGCTACGACAAAAATCTTAATCACGCCCGCACCTTCCTACACTCCACTCCACACTACTACCACCCTCCGCCACCACCTACTACCTTCACCTCATCGATCCCGATCACCATGTCGATCCGCAGGAACAACGTCCGGGTGTCTTTTTTGCTTAACGACTCTGAGAGTTCTTTCGAATTGTGCGTATTCGACGACGTCTCTCGCTCAACGAGAACCGTTAATTTACTGAATGCTCGTTAGACCACAATCGCGATCGCCATCCCCATTCCGCGAGCCGACGAAGTACATCGAGAGGCGGATCATCCGCGCGTGGAAGACATTCACCCGGACTACCAGGAAGGCACCTAGGAACTCCGTTCTCCCTGAGGGTTTCGTCTTGATGACCTCGAAAAGGAAGAGCATTATGATGGGTCCCCGACCGAAGGCCGCTCCCCGCGTCTGAAATTTTAGACGCCAATCTCCAGTCCAGTGTTTCCAATCCAGGAGGATTTCAACCACATCCCGCTATATCTCATCACGCTTGCCATACCACCACGACCAACCTCATACATATTATATACCATAGCGTTTCTGTACTGGACACTTGCCTCTTTCCCACACGATTGTAATATCCGATTGTAGCTCTTAGATCCCCGTTTTTCTATACACTTACTTCGAGACGGCCGAGACCAGGTGTCCTCGGTCCTGTCTTTACCGGTGTGCATAGTTTGGATTAGTTATGTCCTCGTCCATCTGGTCATTTAATATATTCCGGTATCTTACGGTGTTGAAACTTATGCGACCGGTGAAAATACTTGAGCTTCTGTCTATGTAAGCCACCGTCTGAAGACCGAAAACGAGGGGTGGTCGGACCTCGGATCTGACAGTGGAGTTGTCGACTATTTTTGATCCAGATATCTAAGCTTAAGTCTTAGTCAGTTATCACCCCTTTCTGCGTCGCTATCTCTCCGGATTACTCATCCAACTCATATGAAAATCCGCAGGCTCTGTAAGCAGACTCTAACTCGGATAGGCTATAAAAGCCACACTGTGAATGGGGGATCTGCCTCACAAAAGTATCATTATCTCTTTCACCTTCCAACCGACACTCCAAGAAAAACATGCCGAGCATTCTCTTCATTGGCGCTACCGGTGTGTAGATATCCTCGCCGTTCGTGTTGTGTTAACATCCGGCGTATAATGCTTATCGCTCTCCCGCGCCGCGATTGACCAGGTTATATTGGAGGCACTGTCCTAGCCCACCTCCTCCAACACCCGAAGAGGTCCGACTACGAGATCACTATCCACCTTCGCTCCGCCGAGAAAGCCAAGGGCTTTGAAAAATTTGGATTCAAGACAGTTCTTGGATCTCTTGACGATGTTGTGGATTTGGAAAAGTTCGCATCTGAATCTGATATTGTTTTCCAGATCGTGAGTTACTTGCTGATTGTCCCAGGTCCTTGCGACTCACAAATGGTTGATGCGACGCATTTGGGATTTGCAGGCCGATGCCGACCACCTCAAAGGAACCGAAGCCATTCTGAGGGGCTTCAAGACGAGGTTCCAAAAGACCGGTGTTGCACCGATCCTTATCCATACCGTGAGTTTCACCTCCTTAGACGAACCTTGCAATGAAACTCAGCCCGTTGCATCGGATTCACAGTCTGGCACTGGTGTCTTGACGGACAAGGCAGAGGGAAAATACGAGAGTACTGACATCTACTCTGACCTCGACATTCCAAAGATCGAGAGTTTGCCCGACACCCAGAGCCACAGGGCCGTTGATCTCGCCATCGTGGCCGCTGCGGAAGAAGGTACGGACTAATGGAGATCCGATCTCCTTGCCCAGCTAACCATTGTCCCACGCAGGGTATGCGAGGACTTGGATCGTCTTGCCCTCCACAATTTGGGGCATTGTTGACGACATCTTCGTCAAGGAGGGTCTCCAAAAGCCCAACTCCATACAGGTCCCCGGCATGGTCAAGTTGGCTGTCGAGCTAGGCAAAGCCGTTTACGTCGGTGAAGGCAAGAACGTTTGGCCGCATGTACACGTCGATGAAGGTACGCAAGCCGTCCATTCTCCGAAATTTGACGCAGATTGACGTGTTTTGAAATACGTCAAAGTCGGCAAGTTCTACCAGATCCTCTTTGACGCGATTGTGTCCGGAAAACAACCAGCCTCTGGCCGCAATGGGTTCTATTTCCTCGAGAGTGGGGAGTATAAACAACGCACTGTGGTCGAAGCGATCGCCAAAGCTCTCTACGCGCGCGGGAAGGTCGCGTCTCCAGAGGTTATCCAGCTGAGCGAAGGGGACGTAGGTCCGGAGTATTACAAACGCATCGTCGGGGGTATGGGAACCAATTCTCGTGCCAGGGGCGAGCGTAGTCGGCAATTGGGTTGGAATCCTCCCCAGACGACTGAAGATTTCTATGCGAGCGTTCAAGGCGATGTTGATTACTGGCTGAAGGCGCATTGAGGGGGTGGCAGGAGTAACAAGTAGGATAAATTCTCTTGCATCCGGCTTACATGTAATAATCACTCCCCTGGACTAACCGGTGAAACGGTGATTGCGGTGATGGTGTTTTGATCGTGGGAGCCGGTTGCCGTACGGGGGTCGTGAAGCTGGAACCTTTCATCTCCTCCCACTCGAATCTCTTCTCCTTCCGGTCCCAAAAGCGAATATCTGCGCCGCAAAGGCCTTCGGAAGCAGGCTCGACAGTCAGCAGCTCTGTTCCCCCCGCAGCGCTGCCTTTGCATGCATAATCGACCTTTCTAGCTTTGTGCGTACAATCCGTCCGACTCTTCCGCCACCTCTAATGCTTAACCATTCTCCGTGGGTTTGCAGGGTCCTTTTTTTTACTGAAGAATTCCCATTTCTCAAGTGTTGTACGCTCTCGTCGTATACCCACGCAACGCCTCAGCCGTCTTTCAAACCCACCTTTTTCTCTCGCCTACCCTCGTCGCTCGTTGTAATCTTCAAATCCCACTGCACCTCGTCGTTATGCGTCTGCAATATGCTAAACGTCAGAGCAGCGGTATCACGGCGGTCCCATCGGTCAACGGTGTCAACGGTTCTAAGACCGCAAGCGACCCATCTGCGACTCACCTAGTCATTGAAACCCGTACTGGACTCGGCCCATCGAATACAGATACTCCAGATCTTGCACCAGGGTTTGTCTCCATATACTTGGTTCTGATATGACCGTTCTCACAACTGGCTCCCACCCTAGAATCAGTCTCGTCTTGAGTTCGACTTTGACCATCCAAACTCCGTCCCAAACTCCAAGCGAGACCGCCTCCCTGTCGGGTGCCAAATCCGTAATCCCTTTGTCTGCTGTTATTGGTGCCTGCGTTGGTGCCTTCATTGGCTCTACCCTCCTCATTTGCCTCAGCATTTGGTTGTACCGTCGCTCCTCACGTCGTCCCCAGCCTCGGCCACGTCAAAAACAACCCCTCGCTCAACCTCGTAGCGTCAACCGTGTAGCCTCCTGGACTAGGTTTGACGATAATGAGGACAAATGGGATGGTCGGAATGAAATGTCCGAGAGGAAGGGGACTGGAGGTGGCGTTCTTCCCCCTGAGCGGTCGACCAGTCCGCAATCTACTGGGAGGTCTCTGACCAGTGACGGTCACTTGGGAAGTCAACACGATGTTGCCTCCCAGTCGCTGCCGTTTGCCCACTACCATTCCAAGCTTGCGGAACGGGTGGCGCTTGAACCCCCTCGCCATATCGGGGTCGACGACCAACCGAACACGTCCCATGACGATTCCACCCCCGGTACATTTTTATCCCTCGGAGCCGTTCATATCGAGTCAGGAAAGATGTCCCCGACGTTCAACGTGGCTAAGACGACGCCTGCTGCGACTGCATCAAAATTGCATCGATGGGAGAGCGCAGTGGTCGTCAATCCCGACGCTCATGCCCAAGAGGTCGAAGTTCACAACGATCCCTTCTCGGAACAATCTACCCCTACGAATTACAGTCCGACGGGGACGTTTGACGACAGGAGGACCCCCCATAATCCATTCTTTAACGCGCATCCCGGAGTCCGTTCTCGAAACCCGAGCGTTGTCAGGAAATCATCGAACATGTCTGTATCCTCTGATCCCTTCAGCAAAGACGAGGTGGTGTTGACAATGCCGAAACCGAAATTCATCTCTCACACTGCGCACGACTCTTCATCTTCAGGCGGGAGCTTCGGAAACGAGAGATCGATGCAAAATTTGATTGCCGCGTTGGAGTTGCCGCAGGGTGTTGTCGAGGAGAGGTTGAGGGTTGCGAGTATGCAGCCGAGTGAGGCTTCGAGGTATTCGTCGGTTATGGACAGTCCTGTTGAGTATGCCGTCCCGATATTCGAGACGGCAGGACAAGGGAACGTGGTGTAGTGAACTGCTCCTTCCTGCCGGCCAAACCCCCACACCCCGCCTTTCTATCTCTCCCCGTTGCTCCATTCCTCCAAACAACAGCTACCTCAGCCACTGTAACTTACTGCCTCCCCCCCGGTACGGTATTCTTTTTTTTTTTTCATCACGTCGTCGCCGTCGCCGATCCTCCCCTGCTCGATTCCCCGTACCCCCACACCCTTCGCTCTCCCGCCTGCGTCCTGTCTCCTGTGACGCACCAGTGGTCATCCGATTTTGGA
>Ga0307515_10017683_pt1 | contig 12966 bp, 6 predicted proteins | sample 17_EM_MG_FD_194513 | JGI IMG/M metagenome (GOLD analysis project Ga0307515, IMG submission 194513) | Populus trichocarpa ectomycorrhiza microbial communities from riparian zone in the Pacific Northwest, United States - 17_EM | ecosystem: Host-associated > Plants > Roots > Unclassified | place...
TGTGGCCACTCTATTATTGGACATTAGAGAGATGACGCGTTAACAGTGCTTAATTGATCATGCTTTTTACCAAACATCACGATGCTTCAATTTTTTTTTCATATTTTTTTTTAATTTTTTTTCCCGAAAACCAGTTTTTATTTTGAGAGGAGAGATCAGGGTAGCTGAGCGTGTTTGATAATGTGATTATAGTTTTTTTTTAAAGTAATTTTTATTAAGAAATGTATTAAAATAATATTTTTTTATTTTTTAAAAATTATATTTGATATTAGCACCTTAAAATTGTCTGAAAACACTAAAAAAATATTAATTTAAAATAAAGAAAAAAATAAAAATTCAAAAATACTAAGAAAAATCACGCAGTCAAAATATATTTTGATAAACTTTAAAAAGAAGTTTATGATAGAAATTCAAAGTCAACCCTAAACAGAACTAGAATAAAATAAATAAGGGCTAATGTGAAAAAATTACAAGAATAAATAACAAAAATAGAATCCAAGTAAAATAACTTCTTTTTTTCTTTGAAGCAGTGAGATAATATTACAAGGAGGAACAAATATTTAAAGAAATACATATGGTCAAAGTAAAATAACTAAATTTTATTTTTAGGGTTCTAATTGAAAGAATCCTAAATACATATAGGGGTCAAATTTAAGTTTATGAAAATTCATGGGACGCCCCCCCTCGTAGGCAATCCTAATTCATGCGTGCCTGTAACTTAGTTGAGTCTTTCTATTGTGTCGTCGATGAATTCTATATCAGTACTGTTTAATTGTTGATATAAGATTGTGGTTGTGGTTTTTTTAAAAATATTTTTTATTTAAAAATATATTAAAATAATATTTTTTATTTTTTAAAATTATTTTTGAAATCAGCACATCAAAATAATTTAAAAACATTAAAAAAATATTAATTTAAAACAAATAAAAAAAATTCATTTTTTTTTCAAACGCCGTTGAAACACAAAAATAAACAGGACCGGTTAATTAATTAATTATCTAAAAATAACAAGATGTAACGAGTTGTAATTCTTTCATCTCTCCTTTTTTTATATAATTAATTAATTAATAATTTATGGGATTGAAATAGTATTATCATGAAAGAAAAATGAAACCTCGAGTTAGAAAAGAAAATTTTGGTAAAATACACACCCAGGTAATTAAACAAATATAGAATTAATAAAAATAATTAAGTGTGTAACTCTAAAATTAAGAGAAACTTTCCCCTTCTCACAGTTTTCGTCTGATATATACTAAGACAATATAAGTATATAACATCTCACTTAATTTTCAAATTAAAAGATAAATTTCACAGTTTATTTTAGTGTAAACTAGCTAGGGTCAAGTTGACCCGTTGCAGAAGAAATTTATTTTTTCTACTTATATATTTTTTTATTCTTAACTATCAACTAAAAACTTGATGAATTCATATAATAAAATAAATTGAGAATTACATATAATAATAAATATTAAAAAAAAAACACCATCAACATCAATTAAAGACCAAGTTGAAAGACTTAAAAATAAATATAAATTAAGATATTTGATCTCATACCATAAGAAATACCTTAGAAATTTTATTTAATTACATGACAACTAATTTATTTTTTGAAAAAAAAGAAATAATTTAAATTCTATTAAAATAAAATGATTTGGTAGTATGATTTCTCTTTTCCTATTATTTTTTTTGTTGTACAAGAAAATGTAACTTTTTTGTTCTATGTTTATTTAATAAAAAAATCAAAACAAATATAAAATATTTGGATGAATTGAAATAAGGATATTAAAGGTGTCTCTCTTATTAAAACTCTTTTATGTTACTAGCGTGCGCGCTCCATTTTAGTCAGAATTTTAAAAATATAAAATTCTTGACTATCATTTTAAAAAAAAATAGAGGTAGGTGACGGGTCATTTGCAATTGCATTTAACACATCAACTACTTGTTTAGCTCTGACCATCTTAAGTGTCAAAAAAATCAGACTATGCTCTTTTGGTACTAAATAACACTTCATAAACTTCATTAAACATATATTTAATCTCAAAAAAATTTTTAATCGGTCAAAAAATTAAAAATCAATTTAAAATGAAAAACCATTCGCAATTCATGATCTATTTATTCTAGCGATATTAAGGGTCAAAATACATAAATAAAACTTCTCTCATCCAAAGAAATTAATTGATACTAGGATCGGTGTTTTTGATTTGTCAAAATATGAACAATCAACCACTTTTCTCTTCTTTGGGTTTTTTCAATGACTTTTAGAGGACAAGTTGTAAATAAAATGAGATTTTGGACCAAAAATGCTAAAATATCAAACTAAAAGGACCAAAAACAAAATTTGCAAAATTCTTGAGGTAAAAATTGTTAAAAAAGCGCTCCACATAGAATTTTTTCAAAAGCCTAATTTTTTTTGTCTCGATGTCAATTTTGGTCCATGAATTTTATTTTTTCACAAACAATAAGACCAAATTCTTTCTTGCAAATTAAATTGACCATCAACCCAACTTCACAATTTTTTTTAACACTAAGATATAACTTTATAAAAAAAAATTGAAATGAATTATCATGTTCAATTCTTCATCGAGAAACATATAGAATGATAAAATTAAAAAAAAAATAATGAAAATAAAAAAAATAATTAAAAAATTAAAAATGAGAAAACACGAGTACGTACAATTCATAACATTTTTTCTCATATGCCACGGCACACATTATAACATCTTTTAGGGTTTTTTTTTTAATATCTGGGTTGTATTAAATTATAAAATAATTTTAAGATTTAATAAAGAAGTTCAAATTTTATTCTTTTGCGTCCCCAAACAAAACCACGGGAAGGAAATCTCACGGTGCATGGTAAAAGTATTTTCTTCCATTTTTCAATTGTTACCCCAAGGACTAGTAGTAGTCGTGAATTCCTAAATGGTTGCATAAATAAAATATTGACGTTGATTGAGTTTGAATTCAAATTTAATAATTTTATTATTCAAATTCAGAAATAAGACAGTGTAAATATTATAAATTCATCCTCAATTTGTTTTTCTAGCACTAGTGAAAAGGTCATTATTCCTCAAAACTGGTCCCAATGTCCATGCACCCTCAATTAAGGGGATGCTGCCGGAGGCACAACCAAAGAGGGTGGCTGCCTTGCTGCCGGTATCGGTATTTGGCTATACACCATGTCTACATGGGAAATTGAGAACTTTATAATACAGTTATGCTGATGTGATAGGTACACTACAAACTTCTTGTTGTGATTAGGGGACCACTGATTTTGAGTATTTATAACGTTTGTTCTTAACCAAAGTGCCTATTTCTTCATTATGGTGTAAATTTTAGTGCTGTTTTTATTTTGCCCTAGATAATACGAAAGAGTGTTTAAAAATTGCAGTAACTTACTTTTATTTTTGGGGGTATTTAAAAAAAATGTTTAATTTTAAAAGGGATTAAATTGATTTATTTTTTGGTATTTTTAAATAATTTTTTATGTATTCTCATGTAAAATATCTTTAAAAAAATATTATCCACTGAAATATTAAAGTCACATTAAAACCACCTGAATTGTTGTATCTAGCTGTAAAGAGAAGAAGAAGAAGATAGAAATTAAGTTTCTTTCAATATTTTTGTGTGTATAGAGTTACTAGTATTAATACTCTACTAGATTCTCATACCTAAATATTCTAGGTCCTAGCTAAGGAATTGATCAACCTTTACCATCTTTTTAATCTTTAATTATTAATTTCCCCACTTTTGAAATTCCAAGATCAAAAGGTTAAAAAAAGAAAGATGTGCATATATTCACGAGATTTTAGAAGTGAATAGATTTGCATCAAACCATGGTAAATTCAACATCGAGTGGGTCACCTGACTATTCATGCCTCCACACAGTTACACGCAAAAGAAAATATACACAGCAGCCAAAACCCTATGACAGGGGCCCTGAAGATACCTGCAAAAGTGTGACCACAATAATATGGAGAGGGAGGTTGGATTTGCAGTGAGAGCTTTGATTCTTGCGGCAAAAACAAAGAGAGACCCACTCACCACCAGCACCAATCTATCACCCCACACTGTGATGTTGATTCTAATTACCTCAGCACTGAGTTCCTTTTTATCTTTGCTTGTACTGCCATTATCACATCTGAGAAACAGATGCCACAGAGTACTGGTATTCTTACGAAGGCTCGTAAACGATGGCACCACACAATACGACCCACCATGCATCTTCTACTGACAATTTCATAAATAAAATGTCTTCCCACCCTTCTCATCTTTTCTCTTGCTTCATAACTTTTGTTCATTATTTACATATTTTCATTACTAAAGTCCTTTGTCTTTGGAAATGTAATGTGATTCCTTGATTTGACCTACCATTTAAGTATTCTTGTTGGGGTTTAAATTGTCTTCTTCTCTTTTCTGGCCAGAGGTGAAAATCGACGATATATATATATATATAGACTGACGCGGTAACATTTTCTTTTTTGAAAATTACTGGAGTGGTTTTGAGATATTGACCATTGAACAAACTGTTTTCTTTAATATACAGTATATAATAACTATGGAGGCTTTTACTGATCTACGCAATGGCACACTAACAACGTCCACAAACCCAATATAAACTTCAATGTGCTACACTACCACTAGTTAGTTCATATTATGTCCATGAAAGTAACATAATTTATTTCTTGTATATGGTCTTATATCTGAGACAAGGTAGCTAGCTAGCTCTAGGTTTTTGGCACTAACACCATACAATATCCTTTCTCTTTCAAGGTAGATCTACCTTTTATTACATGAGATTGAAAAAAATAATATATAATTTCATGAAAAGTCAAGTTAAAGTAGTGCATAATAAAAAATAACATTAACATTTATTATAAGTCAAAATATTTAAACACTAATTATGAAGAAACATTTAAAATATTTCATTTTAATTCATCAAAGTCTTCTAAGACTATATTATAACCCTTTAAATGAAAAAACTAGAAAACAAATCATAATAATATTATTATATAAAAATTAAATAGAATAGAAATAGATTCCTCCAATTATCACTAATTTTTTAGTAAGTCGTTTATATAATTAAATGAAGCTAAAAGATCTTACAAAATCTTAACAATTATAGAAATATTAAAATAAAAAAATATCTAAGACAAAAATCACATAACACACATCTTGCATCAGATTTTCACTGTAGTCTTTGTAAATCTCATTTTAGTCAAATTCCTCCAAATAAATAGGTTGTTACCAGAATTGTGGGAACAAATATAAGGTTTGGTCTGCCCTGAGACAAGTCTCTGGACATGTCTCTCTTCTCGTCACGATGCTTGTTTGTGCCTTCCCTTAATAGTTGATCATGTCATTATGTTATGTCTGATATTAAACTCTTCAACTGATCAAATATCTCATACATGATTTTATATGCTACCTCTTGCCTCACAATGCCTCGGATGACCGTGACTCAGTGATCTACATTATGGGGTAGGATGATATTGTCAATGCATCCGAATAGATCAACCTACTTTAACACTAATTAACGTAGGATAAGTGAAAAATAATAGTGTTTATAAAAGTCAAAACCTTCAAATATAAAAAATATAATAACTATAAATTAGAAACACAATAAATACTCAGTTTTTATTCATTAAATTCTTCTATCAAAAGACTATTATAACCCTTTAAATAGAAAAACTAGAAAACAATAAATATATATTGAATGAGAAAACAAAACAAAATAAAAATAAAATCCTATAATTATTATAATTTTCTAATAATTCACTTGTCTAGTTAAATAAACCTAAAAAAGTCTTGAAAAATCTTAACAATTATAGAAATATTGTAATAAAAATATTTAAGGCAAAAATCACATAATAACATCCAGTGTCATAAGTGATTTTCTTTCCCTTTTTTCCAACTTGAAGTGCTTTCCAAATACAGTTTGGCCAAAATAACTAGAGGAAAAAGATAATGCAAATGAGGATCATTATATATTGTGGGCCACTGTTTAAACAATCTTGAAAATGATGGTTGCTCAAAATAGCGTCTATATAAATATTTCCCAAAAAATATCACAGGAAAAGTTAAATATTAACTACATTCCTATATATATAAAAAAAAAACAAATTAACAGCCCTATGATTAATTACTTGAAATTCTTCAAACTTAAATAAGTTAATTTCTTCAAGAACTAATTGGTTGAGTTCAAGATTATTATCTAATTGCTAACTAATAGGAGAAAAGGGATTATCATGTTACAGTAATTTCTCTTATTTAATTTGAACTTCGACGGCGTTAAAGACATGTTTTATTTAATTATTTGAATATAATGGTTATTACGTTACACCATTTTTCAATTCAATACATAGAGGTGAATCTGAGCCCTGATTTTCTTGGTCAACCTCCAGGAAAGGAAGGAAAAAAAAAGTATTTGTTTAACTACCGAAATAAAACAAAAATCATAGTATAGTTTTAAGAACAAAGCATCTGGCCGGCCAACAGGAAATGAAGATGGGAATTCATGCCTGAGCCCCAAGCAGAGAAGGTCTTTAGATTCAAGGGAACAAAACCAAAAGAGAATTCAAAGAGCATGTTATATATAATTAGTAGCTCAGAATTCTAGCACTGGATCGTTAACTGGGTTGATCTTTTTTTTTTTTTTTTATAGACTCGATATCTCCAATTGTGTGAATATGTTTGGACTATATGCTAAGTTATGTAGGACTAATTAATTAGCTGTACCAAAGCTAAGGCTTACTGGTCGATCCATTCTATAAATTAAAACTTTCTTTTGGTTCCCATGTAAGAAATATTTCTTTAAATGATGATATTTGTATTTGAACTTTATTATGGATGATAGCTAGCTTGTAAGAATGCAATGGAAATAGTGAGTTGATGAGGAGGAAAAATCAAAAAACAATGGGTCTGGAATTGGGTGGTGGAGAGTTTTCATACACACAAATATAAATTGCCATGGTGGAAAGTATTACTAGCTAGGAAACGAGAGATAATATATCGATTGATTATAGGAGATGGAGAGGTAATAAAGCTGGCCCTTGCATGGGATGGGATGGGACCAAATCAAAGACAAACTGCATGATGCCATTCTAAGCACTCTCTCTCACATTTCCTCTCCTTTTCTCTTTTTTGGTGGCTTCTCTCTTTCTCTATCACCTCCATTGATTAAAATCTTAAATCCTTCATGGTTCTGAGGAAGATCACCGATACAAAGTCGACTTTTCTCGTGTTGCTCACTTAATAATCTGTTCCCCCCTCCTATATTTTTCTCTCTTGTCAGTGGGAGAAATAAAAATCATGGATGCTCTTTTCAGTTGGCACTTGCTTTCTTGCTTTTCATTTTATTTTACACGCCCCGTGACAGTAGTACTGGGGGAATAAGAGTTTTGTTGATTTGTTCCAAGGAGAGCAAAACATACAAGTATCTATCAGGTGTAACGTGTCACACATATATATGCCCATGGACTAAATAGAAACAAAAAAAAAAAGACAATATTACATAACCCTGAATTCAGCTATTATTTTGGTTGCATTATCCTCTTATCGAACTTGGTTTACTTATCATCAACTATAAAAACATACTATATATACATTAAATGAAGGCAAACATGTGTATTCCCCAGTTAATAATCTTGTTATCGTCATCAATATTACATAACCCTTAAAATTTAAAAATAAAGAAGCTTTTGTAATGACTTAATATCACTTTAAGTCTTCTTATTTCTAAGTTGTCCGAAATCATAGATGATAAATATAACTCGATGTCATTATCTTACCCTTAAATGGACAACTCTAAGTCTTTTTATTTCTAATTAATCCAAAATTATAAATGAAAAAATATCACTCAATATCATTGTCTTACCTCCAAAATGGACAAAATCACATAGATTCAAGTTTATTTAATTAGCCTTGAACCCCTGTATAACCCTTGAACGCCAAGGTAATAAATATTCTCCAAGAGAGGAAACTCCTCTTCCTCTTTTTTAAGCTTTGCTCTAGAAACGCACACAGCAACACAACTTTCAAAAACTCCTTTTCTTCCTAAGTACTTATTTTATAGGTATTCCAAGTACCCAATCCTAACCTTCTACGCCTTCTAGCCTAATATATATCACAGTCTCGGGAAGCAGTTTTGGGAAGGGCAAAATCTTTATGAAGTATTTAGCAACCTCATCGATCACAAGTAAAGACCCTCGAGCTAAAAAAAATGAAGGAAAGATTGGAACATTTTAACTAATTTAATGATCCATCAATGATTCCTGGCAATAATCTAGTTTTGAAAGTTTGATTTGGCTATAGATTAATTTATACTATTTGTAATTGTTCAAAAAAAGAAACAAAAACAGGCAAAATGAAAGCTTTATGTTTAATTATAAGAAAAAAACTTCCAATTTGGGATGGATGAATAACATAATTTCTTAAATAATGGAGCCTTGAGGTTTTCGATTTGACTCGAAATGTTCAGTACAGTTCTTGTTGATGATTTTTATAAATGATAAAAGAAGATAAAAAAATATATTGAGAAAATATTGAAACTGTTGTGGTCTTTTTTTCCCCCTTATATTTTCAATTATTAAATCTAGAAGCGGCAAATTAATCATATGAAGATTTATATCGTGTCATGATGTGTTCACATTTTGAAAATCTCCTCTCCTCAATTGCGTCCTCAAATCAAGGATTCAAGACGCTACCCTAGAAAAGAAGGAAAGGAGCAAGGCTACATTGGTTGGTTAATTATTTGAAATAATCACAGGATCAGAAATCCTGCTCAATCACCAAACTCTTAGGTTGGAGGTAATTGTGATCTTTACTTTATTTTCTAAGATAGGTATGAAAACAAGAAAAACAAACCCTTTTTTTTCTTTTTTCTCTTTGATAGCTTTCGAAGTTTGAATCTTAAGAACAAGGTTTTAGTTAAATTACATATGAAAAACAGATCAAATTCTTTATTTTTTCTTCTTTTGAGATGAATGATCGTTCTCTTATTTAGAACCATTCGTTGTGCCTCGAAATGGTTAGATGATGGGGTTTTGGATAATATACAACACAAAAATATAATCTTCACATCCACAATCCATGCAACACATCCATGGCGATACGTTTGTGTATGGTTACTCTAGTTTTTTCATGTGTGATATCCATGTAAAGACGATAAGACATTGATCATGACGGGATTGACAAGGCAGCAAGGAGAACAAATATTAAAAGAGGGCGTTCCATTTCAAAGCAAATGCTTGAATATAGACCACTTAATTTGGTACTAAAATCAAACTCGGGGCTAAGTTAACCAAAGAAGAAGAATTTTTTAAAAAATTACAAGACGCTCTCTTTTTTTTATTTTTTGGTACGTGAGAGTTTCCTTTCAAATCAAGGAAAAAAACTAAGATTGCCCATTGATTCAAAAGCCATTAACCATCAATTCCTACCTTATATATAAAACTAAAAAGAGAAAAATAAATAAAAAATAAGGATATATTATTGTTATTTTTTTTATTTTATAGAATGAGAGGGAAAATAAGATAAAACGTAGTTGTGGGGAAAAGCTGGCGAGAGGAGCATGGGGCCATAAATAAAATGAATAATACAAAAACAACCTACACGTTACCCCCTTTATCCAACACCATTGATTTTCTCAACATCTCTACACATTTATTATTTTCTTTCTAGAAAAAAAAAAAAACAACAACAACAACAGCAATGGTAAAAAGACAACGTTACTGTTATCAAGGTTGGTTTTTTTCTTTTTTTTTAAAAAAAAAGAATAAAGCAAAAATGAAAATAAGATGTTTAAATGTCTATAAGGAGTGCAAATAAATTAATAGCATCGGTGTTGGTGATAGCAAACACGAGACACCGCTTGAAGAAAAGCCAACTCACGCGAAGAAGAGGAGAGAAAGCAAAGGCAAAGCCAACAAAACAAAGAAAGAGCGAGCAGAATAAGGTGTCTTTCTCTTGGACTGATTCGTTTCAATCGCATCTCTCTCTCTCTCTCCATCTTCTTACCTTACATCGAAAGAGAGAGAGACAAGGGAAAGAAAGGATATAAAACACAAGAAGAAAAACAAAGCTAGCGAGCAAGGCAAAGAAAGCAAAGCAAAACCAAGAAAAAGATGATGAGAAGATATATGGGTGGTGATGGAGATTACTGCTAGCTAGCTAGTGTGTGATGGTTTCTAGTTTTGGTTGTGGTGGAGGCCTCTTCCTCTTCACAGTAGACATCATTATATTTCTTGATTCATTTCATTGATTCTCTTTCTCTTTCTGTTTTTTTTTTTTTAATTTCCTTTTCTTAATTGATTCTTTCCTCTCTCTAAAAAATACTGGGAACTATTTGTTGTTGGACTAGTACGATTTCATGTCTCAATCCTTTTCCTCTCATTGAAGAGTCCGCCTTGGCTCGAGGGCATCTTTTCATGCTTCTTATGTGCTAGCGTTTATTGTTCATCACATTTGCTCCATACCTCTCTCTCTCTCTCTTGCTTTCTCTCTCTATCCCACCTTTCTTTGCCTTCTATACATATTCACCAACTCTTACATACATATTTATAGATATACAACTTATTCATCTCCCCCCCTCCCTCTCAAGTCTCAACCTTTACATATCTAGTTGTTATCTATTGATAATCTATAATGGCTGTCCAAGCTCAATATCCTTCTAATGCCCTCCTTCTAAACAGGTATTTTGGGTTCTTTAAAAATTCTTAATTTCTTTCTCTCTGCTCTCTGCATTTCCAAGTTTTCCTCTAATTAACCTCCCCCTCTTTCATTTCCTTTTTGTATAAAGAAACGGTCAAGACGGTCACGATTATTCATTGCAACCACAGCCTGGAGGATATCTTGATCAATCCCATATGTTACTCAACAATGGAGGTAATTAGCCAAGTCCCCTTAACCAAAGCTTTGATTATAATGAGATTCTTAATTTTGGATACCAACATTGATTGGAAATCCATGCAAGATTTATATATTTATAAAATCTGATAACATTAATTTGAAGCAGGTGGCAATAATCCGCGCAAGAGAGGAAGAACAGCGCCAACAGCTACTACTACAACGACAACAATCAATAAATTATGTATGCAACCTCAAACTCAGCCTCAGCCTCTGTCAACAACTCAGTTAATAGACCTATCTCAACTCCACAACCATCGAAGTTATCATCCTCAACCAAATCCAAATGTCGTGTCTACTGGCCTTCGTTTATCTTTTGGTGACCAACACCACCAACAACAACAGAATCATCATTACCAACAGCAGAATTTTGGCACTAGTACATGTCAATCCTCTGCTTTGTTATCAATATCAGAAGATTTCTCCACCCAAATTAAACGGCAACGAGATGAGATTGATCAATTCCTTCAAGCCCAGGTGCCAAAATTCTTCCTTCTCAATTGTGCTGATCTCTGTTTTTTTTTTTTTTGTAGTTTTTCTTATGGTTGTAAACAAATGAATGAAGATTTCATTTTTATTCAGGGGGAGCAGCTGAGGCGCGCATTAGCAGAGAAAAGACAGCAGCACTACCGTGCGCTATTAGGCGCAGCGGAGGAATCAATAGCCAGACGATTAAGGGAAAGTGAAGCGGAAGTCCAGAGGGCCACGCGCAAAAACGCCGAGTTAGAAGCACGTGCGTCGCAACTCAGCATTGAGGCACAAGTTTGGCAGGCAAAGGCAAGGACCCAGGAGGTAACAGCAACTTCCCTGCAGGCCCAACTGCAGCAGGCTATAATGAACGGGGGAGTGGTGCAGGATAGCAGGAGAGGGGATGGTGGAACAGGATGTTCGGGGGGAGTTGAAGGCCAGGGCCAGGCTGAGGATGCTGAGTCGGCTTATGTTGATCCTGACCGGGTCACCGTCGTTCCAGGCCGACCAAGCTGCAAATCGTGTCGGAAACGGATGGCTTCGGTTGTGCTTCTGCCGTGTCGGCATCTTTGTGTCTGTACAGAATGTGACCAAATGGTCCAAGCCTGCCCACTTTGCCTCCATGTTAGAAATTCCAGTGTTGAGGTATTTCTGTGTTAACGAGGACCAAGCCCAACGCAGATTATTCAGGCCCATGATAAATGCCCAGCCCACGTGTGGGCCAACGGTAAAGAGAGAAGGAAAAAAAAAACAAACAGGAGGAAAAGTAATGCTCACTGAACATAATAAATTACAATTTATTTCTCTTTTTTTGTGTGTGTTTTTTTGGGTATATTAAAATAACCCAGGTTATGTTTTTTCGGTTGCCCCGCCCCTCCTGGGAGTGAATCACCTAAAGGCAATTCAAACCATATATTAATTCTTTTATTAAGTATAAGCTAAGCTCATATTAGCTGCATTTCTCTCTATCGATAGAACTGTAACGGTGGTGATTTTATTGGTGATATTTGCTAGTTTAGTACTTATTTGGAAGTGTGATAGCGATTATTTTTTAAAATAATTTATAACTAAAATTAAAAATATAATTAAATCACAGTGTCAAATAAAATATTGTATGAAGAATAAAGTTTTGATAATTTCATTCCCGGATTGCTATGACGGTTTTTTAAAACTAATTAAAATAGCATCAGATTATTACCTGCTATTAAAAAGGACTCCCAAAGAGAGAAATTTGAAAGGACAGAACTCTGAATTTTCCTGTCCCCGTAATGGTTTTGTTTTATTTTTCTGCTATATAATTTATTTATTTTTATAATAACTTAAGAGGTTATTAACAGTAGCACTGTTATGAAATGCATCATGTGTTGAATCTAATGTTTAAACTTATGAAAGCTTAAGCCCTTCGAACTCTTTATTTTATCATAAGCTATGCCTGAACAAAATCAGAAACCTGGAGTTGGGTGGAAAGTACTAGTTTTTATGTTCTGTAGCTGTCATAATTTGTCATTCTTACAAAACAGAACTTCTTTGTTTTTAGGGTGGAGGGAGATTATCATCTATGATTTATGAAAATATTTTTTTAATAAAAAAATGGGT
>Ga0307515_10017684_pt1 | contig 12966 bp, 10 predicted proteins | sample 17_EM_MG_FD_194513 | JGI IMG/M metagenome (GOLD analysis project Ga0307515, IMG submission 194513) | Populus trichocarpa ectomycorrhiza microbial communities from riparian zone in the Pacific Northwest, United States - 17_EM | ecosystem: Host-associated > Plants > Roots > Unclassified | place...
TTCCGCCAGCTCGACCCCGACGGGCACTCCACGCTGGTGTTCCCCGGCCTCACGTTCCGGGTGCCCAGCGACTGGGACACCTACCTGGCCCGGCTGATCGAGGCGTTCCCCGACCAGGAGCGCGGCTTGCGGCGCTGCGTCGGCATCCTCCGGCGGATCGGTGCCGAGCTGCGCACCGCCGGCCTGCCGAAGCCGACCGTCCGGGGCATGCTGCGCTTCCTGCGGGCGGCGCCGACCATCGCCGTCCTCGGGCAGCTGCCGCTGACCTGGCTGTTCGCCGTGTGCCGGCTCAGCCCGCTGGCCCGGGCGGTGATCGTCGGCGAGTCCGGCGACTACGGGGCGCCGCCGTCGCGGACCTCGATCGCGCTGCACGGCGGTTTCCTCGACCACTACCTCACCGGCGGCGCGTGGTATCCGCGCGGCGGCGGCCAGGTCGTCCCGGCCCACCTCATCGACGTCATCCAGACCCACGGCGGTCAGGTGCGCACCAAGGCCCGCGTCACCCGCATCCTGGTGCAGGACGGTGCGGCGGTCGGCGTCCAGCTCGACGGCGGTGAGACCATCAACGCGCCGATCGTGGTGTCCGGCGCCGATCTCAAGCGCACCTATCTCGACCTGGTCGGCCGCGAGCACCTGGCGCCGGCCACCGTCGCCCGGGTGGAGCAGTACCGGATGGCGCTGCCGCTGTTCAGCGTCTATCTCGGACTCGACATCGCCCTCGCCGACCAACTGCCCAACAGCACGTACTGGTGCTTCCCGCACACCGATGTGGAGGGCTTCTACCGCGACATCTACGCCGGGCGGATCCCGGACGAGCTGCCGATCTTCCTCACCTCGGCCACGACCAAGGACCCCGGCAACGCGTACGCGGCCCCGCCCGGCCATTCCACCCTCGAAGTGATGTGCGTCGTCCCGCACGGCACGTTCTGGCCCGGCGGCGACCGCTACCGCCAGGACCCGGAGTACGTCGCCCGCAAGGAACGCCTCACCGAGCAGCTGATCGACCGCGCCGCCACGGTGATCCCCGGCCTGCGCGAGCACATCGTCTGGCGCGAGGCGTCCAGCCCGGTCACCCACGAGCGGTTCACGCTGTCCAGCCTCGGCTCCTGCTACGGCATCGAGATGGCCGCCGACCAGATCGGCCCACGCCGGCCGGGACCGCGCACCGAGATCCGCGGCCTGTGGCTCACCGGCGCCAGCACCACCTGGGGCAACGGCATAGTCGGCGCGGTCAGCGGCGGCCTGGGCACGGCCGGGGCGATCCTGCGCCGCCCGCTCAGCGCCGAGGTCAAGGCCGGCGCCGTGATCGCCGATCCGGCCAAGCTCACCCCGATCGGCCCCGACTGGGATCCGCTGGCCGCGTCCAAGCCCAGCTCCCCGCTGCGCCGCCGCTCCGGCGCAGTAGCCACCGCGACCGGCATCGACAAGATCTGACACCCGGCGTGTCGGTTGATACACAGCGCCGCGCCCCGCCGATCTGAATGCTCGGCAGTCAGGAGGTGGGGCCATGTCGGTTCGGGACCGGGCCGTGGTGCTGGGTGGCAGCGTGGCCGGCCTGCTCACCGCGAGCGTGCTGGCCGACAGCTACCAGAGTGTCGTCGTGGTCGAGCGCGACGTGCTGCCGGCGCACCCGGAGCACCGGCGCGGGGTGCCGCACGGGCGGCACGCGCACGGCTTCCTCCCGTCGGGCCTGCGCCTGATCGAGGAGTTGCTGCCCGGCTTCACCGCCGGCGCGGTCGCGCAGGGTGCACTGCTGGGCGACATCCTCGGCAACATCCGCTGGTATCTCAACGGGTGCCTGCTGCGCCAGGCCGTGACCGGGCTGACGGCGCTGTCGGCCAGCCGGCCGCTGATCGAGACGGGCATCCGCGACGCGGTCCGGCGCCGGAGCAACGTCACCTTCCTGGACGGCTACGACATCGTCGGAATCGGAACGACACCGGACCGCCGCCGCGTCATCGGCGCCCGGGTCACCAGTGGTCGCGGCGAGGGTTCCCAGGTGTTGCCGGCCGACCTGGTGGTCGACTGCAGCGGCCGGGCGTCCCGGGCGCCGCGCTGGCTGGCCGACCTGGGCTATCCCCCGCCCGACGAGGACGTCGTGGGCATCGACCTGAGCTACGCCACCCGGGTGTTCGCCATGCCGGCCGCAACGCTCGGCGACGACCTGTTCGTGGCCACCACCCGCTTCCCGGGCCAGCGCCGCAGCGCGATCGCGCAGCGCTTGGAGGGCGGCCGCACCATGGTCACCCTCGCCGGCGTGCTGGGCGAGCGTCCCCCCGCCGACCTCGAGGCCTTCACGGCGTACGCGCGCACGCTGGCGGTGCCCGACACGTACGAGATCGTGCGGGCCGGCACGCCGCTCGGCGATCCGGCCACGTTCCGCTGCCCGACGTACGTGCGGCGCCGCTTCGAACGGCTCGCCGACTTCCCCGCCGGCTTCCTGGTCCTCGGCGACGCCGTGTGCGCCTTCAACCCGGTCTACGGCCAGGGGATGACGGTGGCCGCAGCCGCGGCGACGGCGCTGCGCGAGCACCTGCGGGCGTCCGGCAGCCCGGACCCGCTGCGATTCTTCACCGCCCAGTCGCGGCTGCTCGAGGCGCCGTGGGCGCTTGCGGCCGGCGCCGACCTGGCGCTGCCCGGCGTCACCGGGCCGGCGCTGCCGCCGTCCCCGCTCACCGGCGACTACCTCGCCCGGCTGCAGCAGGCCGCGGTGCACGACGGCGACCTGGCGACCGCCTTCATCCGGGTGACGGCGCTGGTCGACCCGCCCTCCGCACTGCTGTCCGAAGAGGTCCGCGCCCGCCTCGAGCAACGCCAGCCGGCTGGCTGAGCGTCCATCGCGATGTCGACTTCGGATCCCGGATCTAGCCGGCGGCCGCGGTCCGGGTCGTCATGTCGTCCTCCGTGATGGGTCGCAGCACCCGGCAGGGCGTCCCGACAGCGACCACCATCGGCGGGACGTCGCGGCTGACGACGCTGCCCGCGCCGATGACGGATCCGTAACCGATTCGGACTCCGGGCAGGATGACGGCGTTGCTGCCGATCCACACCTTGTCTTCGATGACGATCGGCTCCGAGAACCGTGCGTAGTCGACCCGCCGCGCGGGATGCACCGGGTGTCCCGTTGTCGTGAGCGTCACGCTGGGCGCGATCATGACGCCGTCGCCGATGCGGATGTCCACGTCGTCGACGAACGTGAGATTGACGTTCCCGAAGAAGTCGTCGCCGATATGGACGTTGCTGCCGAATCCGGCGTGGAAGGGCGGGAGCAGTACGGTGCGCTTTCCGACCGACCCGAGGATCGCGACGAGTAACGACCTCCGCCGGCCGGCTTCGCCGGGTGGCGTGTGGTTGTACTCGAAGATGAGATCGGTACGTCGCCGGGAAGCCTGAAACGACGCCTCCGACTCGGTGTAGATGAGACCCTGACGGATCCGGTCCACGACCGCTTGCTCAGCACTCTGCGGCACGGCCCCGGGCGCTCCCCTCAATCGATGACCGGGCCGAGGTCGGGCTCGGCCAGCAGGTCGACCGTGTCGGTGGTGGCCGCCTGCAGCTCCAGGACGACGATCTCGTTGCGGCCGGCCCGCAGCACCGGCGCCGGCACGTACAGCGTGCGCTGCGGCCCGCGCGCCCAGTACCGGCCGAGCGGGAAGCCGTTGATCCAGGCCAGTCCCTTCTCCCAGCCGGGCAGGGCGAGGAAGGAGTCGGCGGGGGCGTCGAGGGTGAACTCGCCGCGCCGGAACGCCGGCCCGGCCGTCGATGCGGCTCCGGCCGGGGCGTACTCGAGCAGGGCGAGATCGTCCAGGGCCACCGACGTCCGGGTCCAGCCGGCGACCGGCACGCCGTTCACCGTGACCGGGCCGAGCAGGCCCTTGGGGTCGGCCAGCCCCGGTCCGTAGTTGACCCGCCCCATGTCCTCCACGAGCAGGGTGAGCTCCGCGCCGGGCCGGGCGGCGACGATCGGCAGCGCGTGCTCGTGCTTCTCGCGCTCCAGCACGCCGGCCGCGGCGCCGTCGAGAAAAACCTGCACCCGATCCGCGTACGCGGTGAGCTCCAACACCGCGCTCCCGGCCGCAGGGATCGTCGACTGGTACAGCATGAGGCCGCCCGACTCCGTCCGTACCGGATCCGCCGAGGCGATCGTCGTGCCGAGCACCGGTGCCGCGTCGAAGAGCCGCAGCACCGAGTCGAGCACGATGCCCCGATGTTCGACGGTGGGTGCGGGCTCCGGCAGCGGCTCGTCCGGGACGTCGGCGTACCGCGCGATGACCTCGCGCATCAGCCGGTACTTGGCGGTGACGGCGCCGTTCTCGCTCAGCGGCGCGTCGTAGTCGTACGAGGTCACGGTGGGTTCATAGGCGTGTTTGAGGTTGGCCCCGCTGGTGGTGCCGAAGTTGGTCCCGCCGTGGAACATGTAGAGACTCACCGAGGCGCCCGCGGCGAGCAGCCGGTCGAGGTTGTCGGCCGCCTCCCGCGCGTCGCGGACGTGGTGCGGGCCGCCCCAGTGGTCGAACCAGCCGTTCCAGAACTCGGCGCACATCAGCGGCCCGGTCGGCTGGTGGCGGCGCAGCGTCTGCAGCGCGCGGTCGATCTTGCCGCCGAACGACGCGGTCCGCAGCACGCCCTCCAGGCCGCCCCGCTTGAGCATCTCGTCGTTCGCCTGGTCGACGGTGAACAACGGCTCGGTGACGCCGCGGCGGCGCAGCCCGTCGGCGAGATGCCGCAGGTAGGGCGGGTCGTCGCCGTACGCTCCGAACTCGTTCTCGACCTGCACCGCGATGATCGGGCCACCGTTGCCGGCCAGGTAGGGCGCCACCGCCGGGATCAGCCGGTCGAACCAGTCGTCAACGGCGGCCAGATAAGCCGGGTCGCTGCCACGCAGCCGGATCCCCGGGTCGGAGGTCAGCCAGGGCGGCAGGCCGCCGCCGTCCCACTCGCCGCAGATGTACGGCCCCGGGCGCAGCAGGACCCGTAGCCCGGCCGCGGCGATCAGCTCGAGGTAGCGCGGCAGGTCGAGCATGCCGTCGAGCTGGAACACGTCGCGGCGCGGCTGGTGCGCGTTCCACGGCACGTAGACGTCGATCGCGTTGAGACCCAGCAGCCGGGCCTTGTCGATGCGATCGGCCCACTGCTGCGGGTGGATCCGGAAGTAGTGCATCGCCCCGGCGATGATCCGGTGCGGCGCACCGTCGAGCCGGAATCCGTCGTCCGCCACTGCCAGCATCATCGTGATCGCCGCTCCTTCGTTAACGGTCACGTGACCGTTAACGGGATTCTTCAACAGGCCCTGCACGCCGTCAACCGGGTTCGGGTTTACGATGCGCTCATCGTGGGCGACGAACAGCAGAACAACGCCAAGCGCGTGACACTCAGGGACGTGGCGCGAGTGGCGGGCGTCTCACACCAGACCGTGTCCCGGGCCATCAACGACAAGGGCGAGATCGATCCGGCGACCCGCAGCCGGGTCCTCGACGCGGCCCGGCAACTGCGCTACCGCCCGTCCCGGTTCGCCCGTGGCCTGGTCCGCCCCGGCACGACCACGGTCGGCCTGATCGTGCCGGACGTGGTGAACCCGTTCTTCCCGGAGCTGATCGCCGGTGTCATCGGCGCCGCCGAGCGGCAGGGCTGGCAGGTCCTGATCAGCAGCACGCAGGACGAGCCCGGACGCGAGCCGGACCTGCTGCGCTCGCTCGCCGGCCAGGTGGACGCCCTGATCGGTTACCTGTTCCAGCCCGACGACGTGGTGGCCACCGCGATCGAGGGCGTGCCGCTGGTCATGATGAGCCGGCGCGCCCACGACCCGGCGTTCGGCGCCGTCGACATCGACGTCGAGGCCGGCATACGCAGCGCCGTGCAGCACCTGGCCGACCGCGGTCACCAGCGGATCGGCATGCTCGACTGCCCGGCCGCGCAGGCCCCCGCCCGCCGGAGCGCCTTCCTGGCCGAGGCCGCCCGCACCGGCCTGGCCGTGGCCGGCGACGCCGTCGTCGAGGTGGAGCAGTCGATGGCCGGCGGCGAGGCCGGCTTCGCGCGGCTGCACGCCACCCACCCGGAGGTCACCGCCGTCTTCGCCTTCAACGACCTGGTGGCCCTGGGCGCCTATCGCGCGGCCCGCCGGCTCGGCCTGGACATCCCGGGCGACATCGCCCTGCTCGGCTTCGACGGCCTCGGCCTCGGCGAACTGCTCGACCCGCCGCTGACCACCGTGCACGTCGACAAACGCCGGATGGGCGAGCTGGCGGTGGCGCAGGTCCAGCGGCTGCTGGCCGGCGAGCCGCCCCTGCTGCGCATGTTGGAAACCACATTGTTGGTCCGCGGTTCCACCTGAGCGTGGAACGGTTTGGCACGCCTTCCCTGAAGGGCCTCAGGAACGAGGCCGGCAAGCAACGGGAGGAAGCGTGCTGCAAAAAGGAAGGCTGCGGATCGGGATCTTCGCGGGATTGTGTTCCTTGACGATCGGCGCGGTGGTCCCCGCCGGGTCCGCCATCGCCGGGCCGGCACCGGCGCAAGAGCGCCCGGTATACGTGACCAACGGCGACGAAACCAACGACATCTCTACGTTCACCACCGATGTGACGACCGGGCGCCCGACCCTGAACGACCGGCTGGTCAAGGCGGGCGAAGGGGTCCGCCAGATGGTCTTCACCCCGGACGCCCGCGCCGGCTACGCGTCCAACGCCGGCGACAACACGATCTCGGTCTACTCGGTCGGGCAGCGTGGCCGGCTGACCCCACTGCCGGGTGCGGCGGGCACCGTCCGCACCGGCGGGGACACCCCCTTGGGCATCGCCGTCCCACCGAACGGCCAGATGGTGTACGTCGCCCACGTCTTCAGCAACTCGGTGGCGGCCTTCACGATCGCCTCCGACGGAAGCCTCAAACCCTTCCGCACCACCACCACGAGCGTCGCCAATCCGCGCGGGCTCGCGGTGACCCCCAACAGCCGTTTCCTGTACGTCGGGCACGGCGATCCCGGCGAGGACCGGCCCACCTCCGTCGGCGCCATCACCGCGTACGCCATCAACCGCGACGGCAGCCTCACCCCGATCGGCTCGCCGATCCGGGTGGGCCGGTTCTGCGGAGCCCTGTCCATCACCCCGGACGGCCACAACGTCTACCTGACCTGCACCGACACCGACGAGATCCACGGCTTCGCGATCGGCTCCGACGGCGAGCTGACCCCGCTGCCCCGCTCGCCGTACGCCGTGTCGGACTTCCCCGAGGGAATCACGACCTCACCCGACGGACGGTTCGTCTACACCGCCAGCGTGGGGCTGGGCACCACCCCGGAGGGTCCCGGCGCGGTGTCCGCCTTCGCCATCGGCGGCGACGGAGCACTGACGGAGTTGCCGGGATCGCCGATCAAGGCCGGCACCTTCCCGGTCGGGATCACCCCCCTGCCGAACGGGCGATTCCTGTACGTCTCCGGCGGTGACGCCACCGGCGAGCTCAACGCCTTCGCGATCGGCGACGCTGGCACCCTGAAGCCCCTGCCCGGCTCGCCCTTCCCCACCGGCGGCAAGTGGCCCGCCTACAACTCGGCCTCGGTCCTGCCCAACCAGGGTCCCGTCGCCGACTTCACGACCGGCGTCGACGGCCGGTCGGTGACCTTCGACGCGTCGGCCTCGACCGACGCGGACGGCCGTGTCGCCCGCTACCGCTGGGACTTCGGCGACGGCACCACCCAGACCACCACCGACCCCCGGACCACGCACCGCTACCCCCGGGCCGGAACGTTCCGGGCCACCCTGGTCGTCACCGACAACGAAGGCTGCTCGACAGCCGTGATCTCCACCGGCCAGGCCGTCCTGTGCAACGGCACCACGGCCGCAACCACCAACCACGACATCGTCGTACGCGGCTGACTCCCGCGCCGAGCGGCGGCGAGCCACCCGACGAGCTCGCCGCCGCTCGTCTCCCGCGCGACTGTACCTACTGGTATGTACACTGGCGTCATGGACTCGCGACAACTCCTGGTCGACACGATGAGCGAGCTGATGTGGCAGCGCGGCTACGCCGACACCAGCCCGCGTGCCGTACGCGAACGCTCCGGTGTCGGCCAGGGCAGCATGTACCACCACTTCCCGACCAAGCGGGACCTGGCGCTCGCCGCCCTGGAGCGCAACGTCGCCGACCTGCTGCCGGCCGCGTCCGAGCTCGACGGTCCGGGCGACCCGATGGCCCGGATCGAGGCCTATCTGATGCGCCCTCGCGACGCCCTCAAGGGCTGCAAGGTCGGCCGGATGACCCAGGACCCACAGGTCCGCGAGGACCCGGTGCTGCTCGCCCCGGTGGCGCGCGCGTTCGCCCAGGTCCACGTCAACTGGGTAAAGGTGCTACGCGAGGCTGTCGCCGCCGGCGAGCTGCGCGACGACCTCGACCCCGAGCACCTCGCACACACCCTGATGGCCGTCCTGCAGGGCGGCTACGTGCTCGCGATCGCGCAGCAGGACCCGGGCCCATTCGACGACGCCCGAGCCGGCGCCCTCAGCCTGCTCCGGGCGGCGGCACCAGCCGCACCCAGCCGCAAGAACAACAGGAGGAAGTGAACGCCATGACGGTACGCATCGGCATCAACGGGTTCGGCCGGATCGGGCGCAGCTACCTGCGCGCGGCGCTGGCGAACAACGCCGACGTCGAGGTGGTCGCGGTCAACGACCTCACCGACGCCCGTACGCTGGCCACCCTGCTCGAGTGGGACTCTGTCTCCGGCCACCTGGACGGCGTCGCCTTCGACGGCGACGCGATCGCCGTTCAGGGCAAGCGGATAAGGGTCTTCGCGCAGTCCGACCCGGCCACCATCGCCTGGGGCGACGTCGGCGTCGACGTCGTCATCGAGTCCACCGGCCACTTCACGGACGGCGTCGCGGCGGCGGCCCACCTCAAGGGCGGCGCGCGGAAGGTCATCATCTCGGCGCCGGCCAAGGGAGACGTCCCCACGTTCGTCCTCGGGGTGAACGACGATCAGCTCGACCCGGACAGCCATGACGTCTTCTCCAACGGCTCGTGCACCACGAACTCGCTGGCGCCCCTGGCGAAGGTGCTCAACGACGCGTTCGGCATCGAGTCCGGCCTGATGACGACGATCCACGCCTACACGGGCGACCAGCGGCTGCACGACGCGCCGCACTCCGACCTGCGCCGGGCCCGCGCGGCAGCCGTGTCGACCATCCCGACGTCATCGGGTGCGGCGAAGGCGATCGGCAAGGTCATTCCCGAGCTCGACGGGCGCCTGACCGGCGCCGCCTTGCGAGTTCCCGTCCCGGTGGGCTCGATCACCGACCTCACCGTGGTCCTGCGGCAGGGCGCCGACGTCGAGGAGGTCAACGCGGCGTTCCGCGAGGCGGCCGGCTCCGAGCGGCTGCGGCACTACCTGCAGTACTCCGAGGCGCCGCTGGTCTCCGCGGACATCGTCGGCAACCCGTACTCGTCGATCTTCGACGCGCCACTGACCGAGGCCGTCGGCAACCAGGTCAAGGTGTTCGGCTGGTACGACAACGAATGGGGTTTCGCCAACCGCCTCGTCGAGTTCTCCGAGCGGATCGCAGCGACCGCACTGGCCTGAAGCCGAGGACCACGACGGCGCCGGATCGCTTACCTTCCGCGGCTGCGCAGTCCCCCTTGGCGCGCAGCAACCCGATCGTGAGCAGCTTGCCCGGAGTCGGGTCGGCGGCAACCTTGTCGCCGGCCCACGGCAACCTCCGCAAGTTCCAACTCCCGGGTTGCCAGTACACCCGCAACCTGCGGGTGCCGATCGGACTGCACTTCCGCTGCGGCCTGCATCTTCAGCGCCGTGGTCTCCAAAACGGCCGGTCGAAAGGGCTGCTGGAAGCCGCGATGTCGGCCCAGCCCTGGTCACCGGCGGCGACCTCGGGCCGGCGGGAAGCCTCTACACGGTGGCGGCGGGGCGTGCTCCTGGCCCTGGTGTTCCGGTGGTTCGCCCACCACCGCGGTCAACTCGTCCCCCAGCCCTCGCCATCCCCCGGCCCTCGCCACCCACCAGCCCTCGCCACCCACCAGCCCTCGCCACCCACCAGCCCTCGCCACCCACCAGCCCTCGCCGGCCATCTGCCTCGCTGTGGTGTTGCTCGGCTTCGCGATCGACCAGTTCCGCGGCTACCGCACGGCAGCGGCAACTGCGCTACCCATCGCGCTGCTGAGCGCGGCGGCCCATCTGGAACATCACCGCGCACCACCGTCGTCCTGGCCTCCGCCGCCAATGTGCCGCTGGCCGTCGCCCTCGACCGGCTCGGGCCGGCCGAGGGCGTGAGCGGGTTCGTGACGTTCTATCTGGCGCAGGCTCTCGTCTGAGGCATCCGGGCGTAGCTGCCGCCCAGTGGGAATCCCCCAATTGCAGCGTCATCGCGCCAGCCGGGGAAGCGGGTCCGGCAGACCCAGGCCGCCGAGGCCGAACGCCTCCGGCACTGTGGTCTTTGCCTACCGCAGGGGCCGGGTGACCTGACCGCGAACCTAGACGACGATCGGTGTCATCGCGACCACCCGGGAACTCCAGGGACAGTATCGGTCGCTGGTGATGGCGCCACTTTCCACATCGGACGGCAAACCGTCGCAGACCTCGGTGCTGAAGTCGACGAAGGCGACGTCGTTCGGGTCGATGTGCCAGCTGTAGCCGACGTTGTATTCGGGTCCGGTGCGGACGACGAGACCGTTCGGGTGGGTGTCGGTCTTCTTGTTCAGGTTGTCGAACGCGGCCGTGATGTCCGCGACCTCGACCAGGTGGATCCGGAAATACTGACTGCCGTCGCCGCCGTCGACGCGGACGGTGGCCACATACTGGCCGACCTGCGCCGCCGCGGCGGGTGCGGCGATGAACGCCGTCGCAGCGACGATGATTGCCAGGGCGGACAGGATCGCTGTCATTCTGGCTCGCAAGGTAATCCTCCTTGAGTCTGGCACGTGCCAACATATCTACTTAGGACGATGTGATCCTACCTGCGCCGGGCACCCGTTGCCGTCCAGTCGGTGACTGTCCATCGTCGCGGTCGCGGCAGATCTTGGACAGTTCGCGGGCGGTCGGCCGGTCTTGCGGGTCACGTGCCAGCGCCGCGCGGATCAGGGCGTCCAGCCCCGCCGGCAGGCCGAACAGATCCGGTTGCGCTGATCGCAGCCGCAGGATCCATTCCTGTTCGCTCTGGCTGGCGAACGGGTGGACGCCGCTGGCCAGTTGGGCGAGCAGGCAGCCCCAGGCGAAGACGTCCACGGCCGGAGTTACCGAGTTGGTCCAGAGTTGTTCGGGCGCGGCCCAGCCACGGCTGCACTCGACGATCCCGCCCCCACCCCGCTCCCCGACCTGCCGCGCGATGCGGAAGTCGATGATGCGCACGTCGTCGTCGCGGACCAATAGGTTCGACGGCTTCACGTCACAGTGCACGACGCCTCGGGCATGGACCGCGGCGAGCGTACGGGCCAGCGCCGCTGCGAACCTCCACAACTGCCGGGTCGCGGTCGGCTCGCCGGCCAGCGTGGTGGCGCACCGGTAGCCGGGAAGGTAGGCGGTCACCAGGTAAGGGCCGACAGCCGACATCCCATGGGCCAGTGCCGGCGCGGTGCATTCCGGGTCCATGATGGACGCGAGCCGAAACTCCCGCCGGCAGGCCTCCGCCGCCCCGGCCCTGGCGCGGAGGACTTTCACCGCGACCGGACGGCCGGCGGGCGCCACCGCGAGGTACACCTCGGCCATCCCGCCGGAACCGAGTCGCGACAGCAGCCGATAGCCGTCGACGCTGACCGGGTCCGTTCGGTGCAGCCGGCCCGGCCAGGAGCCGGTGTCCGCCACGGTCTGGCTGTACGGGGATGGCGGGGCGGGCCTTGCCGGTCCAATGGGATAGGTGAGGGTCGAGATGGTCGTCGTTGGTGCGGCGAGAACAACGGTCATCGTGATAGGCGCCTTTGTGGACACGCCGCAGGGGTGCCGGCCGGGACGGCGCCTCTGCTGGAGCACCGGGAGTCGCGGGTCGTTGACCGCGGGGTCCGGGCGGCGATGCAGGGCCGGCGCGGACGTCGGCGGTGAAAACCGAGGCCGGCGAGGGCTCAGGCGGCTATCAGGAGGCAGCTCCGGGTCAGGTCATCGGGAGTGGGCCCGATCGGGGACGCCGATCTGGGTCTGGTCGGCACGAGCGGTGTCTGGTCGAACTTCGCGGTGAGGACGTCGAGCAGCCCGGTGAGGTCCAGGACCCGGCGCACGATGGGTCGCGGGTTGGTGATCCGCAGCTGGCAGCCGGTGCGGGCGGCCGCGTTGCCCGCGACGACGAGGACGGTGAGCGCGCTGCAGTCCATGAACGTGACCCCGGCGAGGTCAACCTCGATGCGCTCGGGAGGCAGCGCGGACAACACGCCGAGCAGTCCGGCGTGCAGCATGTCGGCGGTCGACAGATCGATCTCACCGGCCACGGCCACCCGGACGGTGCCCGGCGTGGGGCAACTTGTGTCGATGCGCAGCTGCGCCAACGGGGTCGACGACGACAGTGTGGTGGACATTGTTCCTCCAGCCCAACGGCTTCTTCCAGGAAAGGGAATGGTGGGCGGGCAGGGTCTGGACCCGTGGCCGGGGAGGCAACAACCGAAGATCGCGGGCGTTGCGGGCTCGACAAGGTGCGCACGTCGATGCGGTAGCAACCCGCAGATTACTCCCCAAACGTTTCCATCGGATACCTCGCGACGCCGCGTCCAGACCACCGAACGCACCGACCTACCTACCAAACCTGCTGCGCAGCACGGTCGTAGCGGTGTCCCGGGCAGATCCCCCCGCCCGGGACACCATCTACCCCCCGTTACCTTTTTCGTAGCCCCCAAGCGGGGTTGCAGGCCACCGGCCGCGGCATGACTGAGTCCCCCTGTTGTCCATGATCTGGGGGGTGTTGTCACCGGGGTTCGGAGGGTGCCAGTGACCGCTGATAGAGACCTGACCGCTTCCTGGTCTGTTCGTAACGTGGCTGCCGGCGC